>WNFI01684904.1_pt1 | contig 12938 bp, 12 predicted proteins | sample 5400471 | NCBI WGS metagenome assembly WNFI01 (sample SAMN13153348, study PRJNA577476) | soil metagenome | isolation source: 100 cm saprolite on Douglas fir-dominated hillslope | place: USA:California | collected 2013-09-17
GCCGCGGACCTGTACATTTCACCGCACCCGTTCCGCGCCGCAGGCGACTTCGCGCTGGTGTCGTCGGTGCTGGGCAACCCGACGCTGGACCTGTCGGCCTGGGCGTCCTGGGCGGACCTTGGATCGCCGCCGAGCGCACCGAATGTCACGGTGTCGGAGCTCGACCACTATGCGGCGCTCGGCGCGTCGTTCGTGACCCGGCGTTGGCGCAGGCTGGCAAGCGTGCGGGCCGCGGTGGAGTTCGAGCGCACCCGCTTCGCCACGATCCCCGACACCTCACTGGCCGCCATTTGCGTGGGGTGTGAGACCCAGAATCTCGTCGGCGGGTCGGTGACGCTCACACTGTCGCGGCTGGTGGTCGGTGCCGTTTCGATCTCACCGGAGAACGGGTTCACGTGGTCCGCGACCTATCGGCGGCGGGACGAGCAGGGCGCCACGCGCTGGTCGAACGAGGTGCGCTCCCGGCTGGCGCTGTACGCCCGCGTCCCCGGCCTGGGCGGCTTTGCCCACCACGTGCTGGCGCTGCGGCTCCTTGCGGGCGCCACCACCGGGCCGCTCGGCACCCTGTTCCGGGTTGGCGGCGTGTCACCGCAGGGCGTGAACTTCTTCTTCGCGCCGACGCTCAACGCCACGCGCGCGTTTCCGATCCGTGGGTATGCGTCGGGCGAGCTGCGCGGCCAGCGCGCCGTCGCGGGCAGCGTCGAGTATCGCATGCCGCTCGCGCTCGTGGGCCGTGCCATCGGTCATCTTCCCCTCGGCGTCGACAAGCTCTGGCTCAACCTGTTCGCCGATGCCGGTGACGCCTGGGCCCCCGGCACGTCGCCGCGCCTCACCCGGCTGCGCTCCGCCGGACTCGAGCTGGCCGGCGTGCTGACGGCGAGCTACGACTTCCCCCTGTCGGTGCGACTCGGGGTCGCGCAGCCGCTCGCCGATCCGCCCTCGGGTATCCCGCGGCGCACACAGGTGTACGCGGCTCTCGCCTCCGACTTCTGAGCACGCGGGGCGGTGTCGCGAGTTGACACGTCGTCCGACGAATCCCTAAGTTTCCGCGACCCTTCGGAGAATTGATGTACTGCTCCCGCTGCGGCACCCAGAACGACGACGCCAGCAAGTTCTGCCGCTCCTGCGGACTGGATCTGTCGCATACGACTCCCGTAGCCGCTGTGCGTGATCAGCCGGCCGACGCGACGGAGCTCGATCTGGTGCGGGAGCAGCTGAAAGACGAGTACGAGATCCTCGACGAGCTGGGCCGCGGCGGGATGGCCATCGTCTTCAAGGCACGCGAGAAGCAGCTGGAACGCGACGTGGCGATCAAGGTCCTGCCGTTCTCCCTCGCGTTCGACAAAGAGTTCGTCGAGCGGTTCCAGCGCGAAGCTCGTACCTCCGCCAAGCTCGAGCACCCCAGCATCATCCCGATCTATCGCGTCGGCAAATCCGGTCGCGTGATCTATTTCGTGATGAAGTTCCTGCGCGGCAAGCCGCTGTCGTCGGTGCTGGCCGCGCGCGGCACACTACCCCCGCCCGAAATTCGTCAAATCCTGGTCCAGGTGGCGCGCGCCCTCGCGTACGCGCACAAGAGCGGCATCGTGCACCGCGACATCAAGCCCGACAACATCATGTTCGACGAGCACGGGCTGGCCGTGGTCACGGATTTCGGGATCGCGAAGGCGGCGTCGGGCGGCAAGCTGACGGGCACCGGGATGTCCATCGGCACGCCGCACTACATGAGCCCGGAGCAGGCGCGCGCCCAGGCGCTCGACGGACGGTCCGACATCTATTCCCTCGGTGTCGTCGGCTATCAGAGCCTGACCGGGCGCGTGCCGTTCGACGGGGAGGATTCGTTCTCGATCGGCTACAAGCATATCATGGAGGAAATCCCCACCCCGCCACTCGAGACCTACGACCAACGCACGGTGTTCGAGATCATCCGGAAGATGATGGCGAAGGCTCCCGATGAGCGGTTTCAGAGCGCCGATGATCTCGTGCAGGTGCTCGAGGCGGGGATCGCGCTCTGGGTGGTCGTCCTGGCCATTGGCCTGGGCGCCCCCGGTCTGTACGCGTACAAGAAGGGCCTGCTGTTCTTCGCCCGAGCCGCTCCGGGAGACTCCGCGTCGACCGCCGCCCCCCGCGACACCCTCGCCCAGCGCCTGCTGTCGGACACCGGTGTCCCTACAGCGCTCGACACGGCGGCCCAGACCGCGGCCGCGATTCCCCGCGCCGACACCGCCCGCACCCGCCTGGTCCCTCCCGGGACGCTCGGGCACCTGACGCTCCAGGGCCTGCCCCAGGGCGCTCGAGTCACGCTCAACGGGATGCCGTTTCGGGGCTCGCAGGGTGACTTGCCTCCCGGCACGTACCGTCTCGCCGTGCGGGTAACCGGGTTCGAGGCGTACGACCGCCAGGTGGTCATCACGCCCGGTGCGCCGTCCACCGTGCGGGTCGAGCTCCAGGCCGGATCGGGTGAAGGAGGGTCGAACGCCGGACCGTGCGAGCAGTATGGGCCCGCCTACAACCAGGACAATCTCTGCTTCGACACGCGCCCCGTGCCGCTGTCGTTGACCCGCATCCCCGTGTCCTCGGATGCAACGATCTTCCCGCGCCAGGCCATCCTGCTGATCCATGTGTCCAAGGACGGCACGACGCTCGAGGCGCGCGTGTTCGGACCCTCCAACCTCGACACGTTCAACAACCAGGCGCTGGACATGGCGAAGACCCTGCGCTGGAACCCCGCCCAGAAGAACGGCGAGCCGGTGGACGCGTGGGTCCAGTGGAATTTCCAGCCGGTGAGGCAGTAACCATCAACATTCACCCGACGGCGTTCATCGCTCCTGGCGCGATCGTGCTGGGGGACGTCACCCTGGGCGCGCATGCGAGCGTATGGTACGGCGCCGTGCTTCGCGGGGACATGGCCGCCATCGTGATCGGCGAGAACAGCAATATCCAGGACGGCACCATCGTGCACGTCGATGCGGACCTTCCCGCGCGCGTCGGCGCGCGCGTCGGGGTGGGGCACCGCGCCGTTCTGCACGGGTGCACCGTGGAGGACGACTGCCTCATCGGCATGGGCAGCGTGCTCTTGAACGGCGTCCACATCGGGACGGGCAGCGTGGTCGCTGCCGGTGCAGTCGTGCCCGAAGGCGCCCTGGTCCCCCCGGGCTCGCTCGTGGTGGGGGTGCCGGCACGCGTCACACGACCGGTGGACGACGCCCTGCGGGCGCGCATTCGGGACACGTGGGAGCATTACGTGGCCGAGGCGCAGCGGCACCGCGCGGGGACGTTCCCGATCGCTGGAACAAGTTTGTGATGTGAATTGTTGCATGTGCCGTAGGGGTGGCGCTCTCGCGAGGTGTTGCTCGGGCCGGCTCAAAGGTCTACCTTGCCCTTCCGCGCCTTTTTGATCCGCGCGCAGTAAATTTCACACCTATACACGTTGGGTGAGCAAGCTCACCTCCGCGAGGGACGAGCCCGCATGACTGCTTCCAGCCGCACCGGCACACTCGATTTGAGCCCCAACGCAGTCACCGTGCTCGAGCGCCGCTACCTGGTGAAGAACGATCAGGGCAAGCCGGTCGAGCGACCCGAGGACCTGTTCTGGCGGGTTGCGCGCACCATCGCCGAGCCGGATCGACGCTACGGGGCCTCCGAGAAAGCCGTGGAAGGGTTGGCCGAGACGTTCTTCGAGCTCATGGCCTCCCGGGTCTGGATGCCGAATTCGCCCACGCTCATGAACGCCGGACGGCCGCTGGGCCAGCTCTCCGCTTGCTTCGTGCTCCCGGTGGAGGACGCGCTCTCGAACGGCCAGAGCGGGATCTACGACACGCTGCGGGCGATGGCCCTGGTGCACCAATCGGGTGGCGGAACCGGGTTCTCATTCTCGCGCCTGCGGCCCAAGAACGACGTCGTGCGCTCCACCATGGGCGTGGCCTCGGGCCCCGTGTCGTTCATGAAGCTGTACGATGCGTCGACCGACGTGGTGAAGCAGGGCGGGACGCGGCGCGGTGCCAACATGGGCATCCTGCGGGTCGACCACCCCGACATCCTGGAGTTCATCGCCTGCAAGGACGACCTCACCCAGGTGACGAACTTCAACATCTCGGTGGCGGCGACCGACGCGTTCATGCGGGCGGTGGAGGAGGGGGCGAGCTACGACCTGATCCACCCGCGCACCGGCGCCGCCGTCGGCCGGCTCGACGCCCGCGAGGTGTTCCGGAAGGTGGTGCACGGCGCCTGGAAGACCGGGGAGCCGGGTGTGTACTTCATCGATCGGGCGAACTACTACAACCCGGTCCCGCAGCTCGGCAGCTACGAGGCCACCAACCCGTGCGGCGAGCAGCCGTTGCTTCCCTACGATGTCTGCAACCTCGGCTCGATCAACGTCGGGCTGTTCGTGAAGGACGGGGAAGTGGACTGGGATCGGTTGCGGACGGCGGTGCACCTGTGCACCCACTTCCTCGACAACGTCATCGACGCGAACAAGTACCCGCTCGCCGAAATCGACGACCTCGCCAAGCGTATCCGGCGCATCGGGCTCGGGGTCATGGGCTGGGCGGACCTGCTGGTGCGCCTCGGCCTCTCCTATGACTCGGACGAGGGCGTAGCCCTGGGCCGGCGCGTCATGGAATTCGTGGACGAGGAAGCCAAGGCTGCCTCGGAGAAGCTGGCCGCGCAGCGCGGCGTGTTTTCCGAGTGGGAGCGGTCGATTTGGGGGCCGGATGCGACCTGCGCCCGCGGGCCCAAGGGTGAGCGCGTGCGCCCCATGCGGAGGCTCCGCAACTGCAACCTCACCACCGTCGCGCCCACCGGCACCATCTCGATCATCGCCGGCTGCTCGTCGGGCATCGAACCGCTGTTCGCCGTCGCCTTCATGCGGAACCAGGCGGGCGTGATCATGCCCGACGTAAACGAGGACTTTGTCGCGATCGCCAAGCAGGAAGGGTGGTACTCCGACGAGCTGGTGCAGCAGATCGCCGCCGCCGGGCACATTCACTTCGATCAGGTGCCCGCGAAGTGGCAGCGCGTGTTCGTCACCGCGCACGACGTGACGCCCGAGTGGCACATCCAGATGCAGGCGGCGTTCCAGGAGTTCACCGATTCGGCGATCTCCAAGACCTGCAACTTCTCGAACGACGCGACCGAGGAGTACGTCGAAAAGATCTACCGGTACGCCTACAAGCTGGGCTGCAAAGGCGTGACCGTGTACCGGGACGGCGCGCGCGAGATGCAAGTGCTCTCGACCGGGTCGACGGCGAAGAAAGTGCAGGAGCAGGCCGCGGGGCAGGGTAAGGACGCCCTGGCGGAAGCGCTGGGCCGGATCGCGGAGCTCGAGGCTGAGCTCGCGCGCACGCGGGACAAGCTGCACGATGCCGAAGCCGAAAACCTGCAGCGACGGGCCAAACGCTCCCGCCCCGACCTGCTCAAGGGCGCCACGCGGCGGGTCGAGACGCCGCTCGGCACCATGTACGTGAACATCACCGAAGATGACAAGGGCCAACCGTTCGAGGTCTTCATCTCGCTCGGCAAGGCCGGTGGCGCGCTCATGGCCGACGTGGAAGCGATCGGACGGCTCATCTCGCTGGCGCTGCGCTCGGGCATCCCGCTACGCGAGGTGTACCGCCAGCTGCGGGGCATCTCGTCCGATCGGGTCGTCGGGCTCGGGCCGAACAAGGTGCTCTCGGTACCGGACGCCATTGGGATCGCGATCGAGAAGTGGATGCAGGAAAAGCAGGGCATCCAGCAGGACCTCCTGGGCGGCGCGCCCGCGTCCGCCCCCGCTCCCGTGCAAGCGGGCATGCCCGGACCCGAAGGGACGGCCGGCGAGCGGGGGGGGACGGGTAGCGCGCAGGACTTCATCGGCGCGTGTCCCGACTGTGGCTCGCAGCTCGCCTTCATCGAGGGCTGCGCCAAGTGCCACGTGTGCGGCTTCTCGGAGTGCGGCTGAGCGAGGGCGGGGCAGCGACGGGTGTCGTGGGCCGCGCCTCACCGCGCGCCGGGGTCGCGCGTCACATCCCGCGCGGCGGTCATGCCTGTGACGGCTGTCACGACTGGCAGCACCGCGATGATGTTATTCTCAACGCGTGAGTATTCCGTTCCGTCCAATGACTCCCACGCGGCTCCAGGCCAAAGGCTGGGCCCGGGTCGGCAGACCCGGCGCTCATCTGCTGCGCCGGGGCGCGTGGTACCCCGTGGTGCGCATCTCGTCCAGCCACATCGTCGTGCTGGACGTGAACCGGCGCAACGTACCGGTGGATCGACGCTTCCTCGAGATCCGCTATCATCCCCCCGAGCGCTGGAGCGTCGTGCGGTGCGAGCCGCGCGAGATTCAGCGGGTGGGGCGCCTGTTCCCCCTCACCTACGCCGTGTGTCCCGCCTGCCGCCACCGGCAAGGGTTTGAGGCGGAAGTGAAGGAGCTGGTGTGCGAGCGGTGCAAGAAAACGGGAGCGCTGGCCTGGGATGAGATGAGCTAGAGCCCTCGAGAAGCCGGTGAAGAGCTGGGGAAGGGGGAAGCGTGCACTCCGGCACTCTTCCCCCTTTTGCTTTTCACGCGTCGAGCACCGCCACCCGATCCCCCAGGGAAACGATTCCCGAACCCACGCCCTGGCAGTAGTACCCGCGCATTCCCCCCTCTAAGAATTGCAGGCTCTCCTTCAGGACACGGGACTCGACGATACCTCCCAGCGCCCACCCGGTGAACGGTCGGCACGGCTCCGCGACCTGCAACACCTCGAGCCGAGCGAGCTCCTGACCGTCGCCCGCGAGCAGCACGATGCCGCGCTGCAGATCATCGAACGCGATGCGACCCTCGGTCTCGACGATGATGTTCTCGCCGGCGCAGCCGAGGGTCAAGCGATCGCCGAAGCGCTCGCGCATCAGCGCGTAGTGGGATGTGAATCCGATGGACACCCCGTGTGCACCGTCCTCGTTCTTCGTACGGGGGTGCGCTCGGTGGTGCACGTCCACGACCCAGGATCCGTCCGAGCCCGCCCCCAGGGCGCCGTCCGGTCCGAGCGCCAGGCGATCCACCGTCAACAGCGGTGCCGGGTCGTACGCACGGTTGGGCTTCTTACCGGTCTTGAGTGAGGAGCGTTGGATTTGCAGGCGGACGATTCGGCCGACGTTGTGCATAACGCAATCTATCAAAACATGGTATCATGTGGGCGTCATTCCCCATGCGCATCACCCTCGGCTGGGCCCGCTGTGCGGACAACGTGGCGGACATTCTCCGCCGCGGCGCCTGGTATCCCATCGTCGAGGAGTCGGCGGACGGTCACGTCGTCGTCGAAGTGCGACAGCAACGGGTGCGGCTGCCCCGGGGCGACGTGACGATCCGGACCGAGGTCCCCGACCATTGGAGCATCGTGGTGCGCACCGGGGTGCTCCGGCCCACGCTGGGAGGGCGGGGGAGTGATGTGGTCACCACCTACGCGGTTTGCCCCCTGTGCCACTATCGGCAGGATTTCGCCGGCAACCCCGGCAGCCTGAAGTGCGTCCGCTGCGGCGCCGGCTCGCCGGTGGATTGGACCGAGACCTGTTAGGCGCTGCCTTGCAGGGTGGAATGTAGTTAGTATATTAACTGTCAACATATTAACTACTGACACACCCATGACCGACCGCTCCGAGCTGGCCCTGCAGCTGACCGACGCGATCGTGGCCGCCAAAACGGCGGCGGAGCGGGCCGGCGACCGCGCGTTCCGCGCCTACGGCCTGTCGCACCGCGCCCAGGCGGCGCTCGTGGCCGTCGACCAGGGTGGGCCGGATGGGGCCCGCCCCAAGGAAATCGCCGCGCATTTGCGGGTGTCTCGCGCGGCCGCCACCACGTTCATCCAACGGCTCGAGACCAAAGGGCTGGTCGAGACGACGCCCGACCCGGAGGACGAGCGCGGCGTGCGCGTGACCCTCACGCGGCACGGTCTCGAGGTGCTGCTGCGCGCCGGGCAGCTCGAGCGTCGTCTCGCGGCGCGAGCCATCGAGGGACTGCCCGCGTCGAGCATCGCCCGAGCGGTTCACCTGCTCGAGGAGTTCAAGCAGCGGCTCGAGGAGAAGCAAATCGGGGTCGTGCGCTAGGGGTTACACATGTGCGTATCTTTATGCATGCCCCCGGCTCGCCGCCTTTGCCGCGCGACCGAGCGAGAGACCACTTGAAGTGTGTCATCTATTCGACCGCTCGATCGGCACTTAGCGCGTCCGCGTAGTGCCGGGTCGGATACCATCCTTGGGCCTCTGGCCCGAGCGTCTCGGCGCGGAGTTTTCCACACTTCAGCCACGACATGGCATGTTGAAAACCGGTGAGGGAGAGGGAAAGGGGGGAGGGGCTCTGATCCGCCGCACCAAGATCGTCGCCACGCTCGGTCCCGCCACAGGGACGCCCGCGGGCATCGCCGGGTTGATCGGCGCCGGCGCGAACGTCATTCGTGTGAACTCGTCCCACGGCACCCCGGAGCTGCGCGCCAGCTGGATCGCCGCGGTGCGCAAAGCGGCGGCGGCCGCCGACGTCGCGGTGGCGGTGCTCGTGGACCTACAGGGGCCGCGCATCCGCGTCGGCAAGCTGGCCGCGCCGCGAGTCCTGCGCGCCGGGGAGACCATCGTGTTCGCGCCGGAGGAGGAGGCGCGCGGCGATGAGCTTCCGACGACGTACGCCGATCTCGCCACCGACGCCCGCCCGGGCGCCCTCATCCTGCTCGACGACGGTCTCTTGTCGCTCGAGGTGACGCGTATCGCCGCCCCGCGCGTGGAAGGCCGCGTGGTGGACGGCGGGACGCTCACGGCGCACAAGGGGATGAACCTCCCGGGGCTGCACGTGTCCGCACCGGCACTGACGGACAAGGATCGGGAGGACGCGGCGCACGCGGTGGAAGCCGGCGCCGACTATCTGGGGCTCTCGTTCGTGCGGCGGGCCGAGGACCTGGGCGAGCTGCGGGCGCTCGTCACCCCCGACATGAAGCTCGTGGCGAAGATCGAGAAGGCGACCGCGCTCGACGACTTGCCGCGGATCCTCGAAGCGTGCGACGCGGTGATGGTCGCGCGCGGCGACCTGGGGGTGGAGCTACCGTTCGAGAAAGTGCCGGCGGTCCAGAAGCGACTGATCCGTGAGGCGAATCGCTACGGCAAGCCGGTCATCACGGCCACCCAGATGCTCGAGTCCATGGTGCACCACCCGCGGCCCACTCGCGCCGAGGCGTCCGACGTGGCGAATGCGATCCTCGACGGCACGGATGCCGTCATGCTCTCGGCCGAAACGGCGACGGGAGAGTATCCCTTCGAGGCGGTGCGGGCGATGGACCGCATCATCCGGGAGATGGAGCAGCAGGGCCCACTGGTGGGGGTGGGAACCCGGGACGAGCGTCGGCTCGCTCTGGGCGAGACGGTCTCCGTCGAAGACGCGATCGCGATCGGCACCAGCGCCGTGGCGCGGATGCTCAAGACGCCGCTCATCGTCACGCTCACGTCGGGAGGGTTCACCTCGCGCAAGGTCGCGGCGCTCCGCACCCCGGTCCCGATCCTCGCTGTGACCACCCAGGACACGACCTACCGCCAGCTCGCGCTGGTGTGGGGCGTGACGCCAGTCCTGGTCGATCGAGTGCCGGGCTACGACGCGATGCTCGCCGTGGTGCGCGACCTGATCCTGAAGCGCGGGTACGCGCGCGCCGGTGATCGCATCGTGATGACGGCGGGTCTGCCGTGGGAGGTCTCCGGGACCACCAACCTGCTCAAGGTCGAGGTCGTGTGAAGTGAGGCTCGTGTTTCTCGGCACGGGCACGTCGTACGGGGTGCCGCAGATCGGGTGCGATTGCCGGGGCATCGGGTCCGTCGACGCCGTGCTGTTCACCCACGCCCACGCCGACCACGTCCACGGCATCGACGACTTGCGCGCCTTCTCCGCGCGCCAGCGGGCCCCGCTCGCGGTGTACGGCGCGGCGGCCACGCTCGCCGAGCTGGAGCGCCGCTTCGCGTACATCTTCGATGGCGCACCCGCCCAGCCGGGCACGAGCAAACCGGATCTGGCGGCGCGGCCCCTCGAGCCCGACCGCGAAGCCGAGATCGCGGGGATGCGGGTCCGCGCCCTGGCCTTGCCGCACGGCGACCGCTCGGTGCTCGGCTACCGCGTCGGACCGATTGCCTACCTCACCGACGCGAAGGCCATTCCCGAGGCGGCGCTCGCCAGGCTGGCGGGGCTCGAGGTGCTGGTGTTGAACGCACTGTTGCCGCGCCCGCACCCGCTGCATCTCTCGATCCCAGAGGCCGTCGCGGCGGCGCAGCAAATCGGCGCGCGCCGGACGTTCCTCACACACCTCACGCACGCGACGCCGCACGCGGAGCTTGCGGCGAGTCTGCCGGCGGGCGTCGCGCCGGCCTACGACGGGCTGGTCATCGAGGTGGGCCCGGTCTAGATTCGTCGCGAGGAGGGCTTTGAGAGCGATGGCGAACACACCCGAAGCGACGCTGCGGCGGTTTCACAGCCCGGCCGCGCGCCAGAGCGGCGCGATGGACGAGCTGGTGCGTCAGGCGGTATCCGGTGCGCCGGAAGCGCGCGAGCAGGCGTCGATCCACGAGCTGTACCTGGCGCGCGGGCGCGGCGAGGTGCGGCCGTTCACGACCCCCGCGATGAACATCCGCGTCCTGTCGTACGACTCCGCGCGGGCCGTCTTCCGGGCCGCCAAGCGGCTCGACGTAGGCGCCCTGATTTGCGAGATCGCACGCTCCGAAATCGGCTACACCGAGCAGCGGCCCGCCGAGTACGTCGCCGTGATGACCGCCGCGGCCCTGCGGGAGGGCTTCACGGGGCCCTTGTTCATCCAGGGCGACCATGTCCAGGTGAACGCCAAAAAGTACGCCGTCGACGCCGAGACCGAGCTGCAGGCGATACGCACGCTGATCGAGGAAGAGCTGCACGCGGGGTTCTACAACATCGACGTCGACACCTCCACGCTGGTGGACCTCTCCCAGGCCACGCTGGACGCGCAGCAGCGCGTGAACTACGACCGGGCCGCCGAGCTGACGAAATTCATCCGGGACCGGGAGCCGGAAGGCGTGACGGTGTCGGTGGGCGCGGAGATCGGCGAGGTGGGGGGCAAGAACTCCGACGTGCACGAGCTGAAGGCCTTCATGGACGGCTACGTGCGCGCGCTCGCACGACTCGGGCCCTACGCGGGGATAAGCAAGATCTCCGTGCAGACGGGCACCAGCCACGGCGGCGTGGTGCTCCCCGACGGCTCGATCGCCAAGGTGGCGCTCGACCTCGATGCCCTCAAGGCGCTGTCCGCCGACGCCCGCAGCCAATACGGCCTGGGCGGCGCGGTGCAGCACGGAGCCTCAACCCTGCCGCCCGACGCGTTCGGTAACTTCCCCAAGTGCGAGGCGATCGAGATCCACCTCGCGACCAATTTCCAGAACATCGTATTCGACCACCCGAAGCTGCCGGCCGACCTGCGGCGCGAGCTGCAGGAGTGGGTGAAGGCGGAGTGCAAGGACGAGTGGAAGAAGGGGGACACCGAGGAGCAGTTCTATTACAAGAGCCGCAAGAAGGCGATCGGGCCGTTCAAGCAGCGCATGTGGGATCTGCCGGCCGAGGTCCGCGGCGCGATCGCGGGCGACTTGGAGAAGAACTTCGCGTTCCTGTTCGAGCAGCTCCGCGTCACGGGCACCCGCGCGATCACCGATCGGTTCGTCACGCCGCCGCTGCAATCCCACGCGCAGCCGCGCGCGGTGGCGGTCGCCGCGCCGGATGATCTAGAGGCCGGCGAGTGAGCGAGCGGGGTGCAGGGGTCGGGCCGTTCCTGCTGGGTCTGGGCCTCGGGGCGGTGCTCGGCTTCCTGTTCGCGCCCGAGCCGGGCGAGGCGTCCCGCACCAAACTGTCGCGCAAGCTGCGCGGGCTGCGTGACCTCGCGGCCGAGAAGGCGGGCGAGCTGGGCGAGCTGCTCGACACCGACGACGAGGAAGATGAGCCCACCGCCCGTGTCGCGATCGAGCGGCGGCTGACGGAGGCCAAGCGCCGCCGCCGCGGCGGCAAAGGTACCAGCGTCGAGGAGGAGGACGAACCCGTCGCGTGAAGGCGGAGCGCGGCTGGCACCGGTCCGTGACCGGCATCGCTCGTCGGACGTTTGAGGCGGCCTTCGAAGACAACATTCCCTTCCTCGCCAGCGCGCTGTCGTTCGATCTGCTGCTGACCATCATCCCGTTCGTCGCGCTGTTGCTCGCCACGGTCGGATACCTCGTGCAACATCAGATCACGACCCAGCAGGTCGAGCTGCACGAGCTGCTCGCGCGGCTGCTCCCGTCCACCGCGGGCGGCACCCCCGACACAGCGTTCACGCAGGTGGAGAGCGCGCTGGCGAGCGTGGTGCGGCAGCGCGTCGGGCTGACCGCGGTGGGCCTGCCCCTGTTCCTGTGGTTTTCGACGCGCCTGTTCAGCGGCCTGCGCGCCGCGCTCAACGAAGTGTTCGATACCGACGAGCGGCGTTCCTGGCCCGTCGCCAAGCTGTTGGATCTCGCCATGGTGTTGGGCACCGGCACGTTGCTCGTGCTGGGTGCGCTCGTGGCCGCCTGGGAAGCGCGTAACGCGGGAAGCGTGAGTCGCAGCTTCGCGCTCGACTGGATGTGGCGGTTGAGTCTCGAACTGATCTCCTTCGCGCTCGGCGTGGCGATGTTCTTCGTGATCTTCAAATTCCTGCCCAGCCGACGCATCGTGTGGCGGACCGCCCTCGTCGCGGCCGTCTTCTGCTCCCTCGGCTTCGAGGTGGCGAAGCGGCTGTACGCGCTGTACGTGACCCGGTTCGCCACCCTCGACCGGGTGGCCTCGGATGCGAACATCGTCGCGCTGTTCCTGTTCCTGCTGTGGGTCTACTACACGGCCTACCTGTTCCTCCTGGGCGGCGAAGTGGCGGAGATGTACGATCTGGTCCGCATGCGGCGCTCGCAGCGGGTGCAGCTCGGCTAATAGCAGG
>WNFI01107984.1_pt1 | contig 12937 bp, 13 predicted proteins | sample 5400471 | NCBI WGS metagenome assembly WNFI01 (sample SAMN13153348, study PRJNA577476) | soil metagenome | isolation source: 100 cm saprolite on Douglas fir-dominated hillslope | place: USA:California | collected 2013-09-17
ACTGGGCGCGGCGCTGCTCGAAAGCCGCGCCAACACGCTGCGCACGTTTGCCTGCTACGAGCGCTCGTTGCGCGCGACCGCCCTGCAGGTCCCCTATTGCGCCGAAGTCAATCCGCCTCTGTGGGAACTCGGTCACGTCGGCTGGTTTCAGGAGTACTGGATCGGGCGCAATCCGCAGCGTGCGCGCGGAATCGCTGCCGATCCGGACGCGCCACGCGCGGCCCCGAGCCTGGTCAATGCCGACGCACTGTACGACTCGAGCAGGGTCGAGCACACGTCGCGTTGGCGCCTGCCGCTGCCGGATGCGGTCGCAACGCGCGACTACCTGGCTCTGGGGCTTGAACGGACCTTGCAGACGCTTGCGCGGGCCGACGCCGACGACCAGGGACTGCTCTATTTCGCCTGGCTGGTGCTGATGCACGAGGACATGCATCACGAGGCGGCGGTTTACATGGCCAACGCGCTCGGCATCCCGCTCGAGGCGGACCGTTGGCCTGGAGCGCTCCCGCCCGACCCGGTCGGACCCGGGGAACTCACCCTCGAGGCGACGCGCTTTCAGATCGGAGCAGCCGGTGCGCAGTTCGCGTTCGACAACGAATTGATGCCGCACTGGGTCGATGTGGAGGGCTTTCGGATCGACCGGGCACCCGTTAACAACCGGTCTTTTGCCGCTTTCGTTGCCGACGGCGGCTACCGGCAGCCGCGCCACTGGACTGCCGACGGCTGGTCGTGGCGCCAGGCCAGCAATGCACGGTGGCCCAGGTTCTGGCGGCCCGCCGGAAGCGGCTGGCAGCAGCGCTGGTTCGGCGAGTGGATCGCGCTCGACGAAGCGCAGCCCGCCGTCAACCTGAGCTGGCACGAGGCGCAGGCGTGGTGCCACTGGGCCGGACGGCGCCTGCCGACCGAGCTCGAATGGGAAGTGGCCGCACTCGCGGTCCCGGCGCCGCCGGCCGCTGCACCGATCCGATTCGGGCGCGTGTGGGAGTGGACCGCCTCGGCGTTCGAGCCGTACCCCGGGTTTGCGCCGCATCCCTATCGCGACTATTCGTCGCCCTGGTTCGGTTCGCGCCGGGTGCTGCGGGGCGCCTCGCTGGCCACGCATCCGCGACTGCACCACCCGCGCTACCGGAACTTCTTCAGCCCCGAGCGAAATGATATCTTCGCTGGGTTTCGCAGCTGCGCGCCCACCGGGGCAACAGGGAGCGGCCCATGACGACGAACCATCCGGTCTTACCGCGCCGCCGCTTAGCCGCTGCGATCGCGCTCCTGGCGGCGATCGGCCTCGCGCTGCTTGGATCCGCACCGGCCAGTGCACAGCAGCCGTTGCGCGTGACCGCGATTCCCGACGAATCGCCCACCGAGCTGACGCGCAAGTTCGCGCCGCTCGGGCGCTATCTGGAGGCGCGCCTGGGTGTGCCGGTCGAATGGACGCCGGTCACCGATTACGCAGCGGCCGTGGAAGCGCTGGTCAATGGCAAGGTGGACCTGGCCTGGTTCGGCGGCTTCACATTCGTTCAGGCGAACGTGCGCTCCGGCGGACAAGTGATCCCGCTGGTGCAGCGTGCCGAGGACGAGACCTTCCGGTCGGTCTTCATCACCGCGGCCACCAGCGGCATCGGCACCCTGGCCGACCTGAAGGGACATACGTTCAGTTTCGGGTCGCAGTCCAGCACGTCCGGCCACCTGATGCCGCGCAGCTTTCTGCTGCGGGCCGGGATCGACCCGGACCGGGATTTGCGCCGTATCAGCTTTTCCGGTGCACACGACGCCACCGTGGCGGCGGTAGCCGGCGGCAAAGTCGACGCCGGGGCCGTGAATATTTCGGTGTGGGACAAGTTGGTCGCGGAACACAAGGTCGATCCGGCGCAGGTCAAGGTGTTCTATACGACACCGCCGTTCTACGACTACAACTGGTCCGTCAGCGCGAAGATGCCGGCGGCGCTGCGCGAGCGGCTGCGCCAGGCCTTCCTCGATCTGACGGCCGATACGCCCGAAGGCAAGGAAATCCTGGGCCTGCAGAGAGCCTCCCGCTTCATTCCGACCCGGCCTGAGAACTACCAGGGCATCGAGGCGGCAGCACGCAGCGCTGGCCTTTTGTGAATCCCGCTTCGCGCGGCCTGAGCCTGCGCCTGGAGCGCGTGTCGGTCCGGTACCCGGGGGCGCGGTCGCGCGCGCATCCGGCTTTGGACGAAGTCGACCTGCTGATCGGCAGCGGCGAGCACGTGGTCGTGGTCGGCCCGTCCGGCGCCGGCAAGACGACGCTGCTGCACGTGGCTGCCGCGGCGCTGCAGGCCGACCGCGGGCGGGTCCTGGTCGACGGCGAGGAACCGTGGTCGCTCGACCCGCGGCGACGCCGCCGGTTGCGCGGGCGGCTTTTCCTGGCACCTCAGGTGCCGCCCTTGCCGCCGCGCCAGCGCGTGGTGACGGCGGCGCTGGCGGGGCGCCTTCCGGCGATGAGCCTGGCGGGCAGCGTGCGCTCGCTGCTGGTTCCGTTCGACGTCGGCGCTGCGCATGCGGCTCTGGCTCCGTTCGATCTGGCCGATCGACTGTTCGATCGTGTCGATCGGCTCTCTGGCGGGGAGCGCCAGCGCGTCAGCCTGGCGCGCGCGCTGCTGGCACCGGCACGACTGTGGCTGCTGGACGAGCCGCTGTCAGCACTGGACCCGGTCCGCGCGGCGCGGGCACTGCAGGTTCTGCGGCAGCAGGCCGCGCAGCGCGGAGTCACGCTGGTCGTTTCGATGCACCAGGTCGAGATGGCGCTGGCGAACTTCCCGCGCATGATCGGCTTGCGCGACGGTGCGGTCCAGTTCGACGGCCAGGCTTCCGACGTCTCGCCTGAACAGTTGCAACGGCTGTACGCGCACGCGGAGCCGGCGCCGCAGCCTCCCGAGTTGCCCTCCGAAGAGGCGTGTGAGCCAGCTCCGGCACCGATGGTCTGGCGTTAGCGTGCCGACTGGATCGCGATGGCGACGGACCCCGGCACGCTGATCTCGTCGACGCGCCCAGCACCCGAGCGCGATCCAGCCCGCCGGGGCCGCGCCGCTTTTCTGGTGGTCTCGCTGCTGCTGTTGTGGCCGCTGCTGGTCTACACCGAATTCCGGCCCTGGGAGATGCTCGATGCGCGCAGTCTGCGGGTGACGGCGCGCTTCCTGGCCGGGTTTGTGCCGCCGGCGCTGAATGCCGATTTCCTGGCGTCGGTTGCACGCGAGACCTGGCGCACCGTCGCGATCGCCACGGCCGGGGTCAGCCTGGCGCTGCTGCTGGCCGTGCCGCTGGCATTGATCGCGACGGCGGCGCTGTCCATCTCCAGTCTTTCCGGACGGATGGCCGTCGTGCCCTTCGTTGTGCGACAGGCCGCTCGCGGCGCGATGGTGGCTCTGCGCACGGTGCCGGAGCTGGTCTGGGCGCTCGTATTCGTGCGGGTGGTCGGCCTGGGGCCGACCTCGGGCGTGCTGGCGATCGGGCTCACCTATGGCGGCATGCTGGGCAAAGTGTTCGCCGAGATCCTGGAGAGCTGCGATGCGCATCCGACCCGCACGCTGCTGGCCAACGGCGGCGGGCGACTGCAGGCGTTTTTCTACGGTCTGCTGCCGCAGGCCGCGCCCGAGCTGACCTCGTACGCGATCTACCGCTGGGAATGCGCGATCCGTTCCTCGGTCGTGCTGGGTTTCGTCGGGGCCGGCGGGCTGGGCCAGCAGATGGACAGCTCGCTGAAGATGCTGGCCGGCAACGAGGTGGCCACGATGCTGCTCGTTTTCATCGGACTGGTCGCGCTCGCCGACGGCGTCAGCGCATGGTTGCGCGGGCTGCTGCGATGAGCCTGGATCCGAACGCCCGCCCCCCGATCGGGCTCCTGCCGCCGCGGCTGATCGCGCTGCGCACCCGCACCGCCTGGGTGCTGCTGGCGCTGGCGGCGCTGGTGGTGGCGAGCTTCTGGAGCCTGGACTTGCAGTGGCGCGACCTGTGGTCGCGCGATTCGCTGGCCGCGATGGCACGGTTCGCCGGCGAGTTCTTTCCGCCCGATACCTCGCCGCCGTTCGTCCGCAAGGTCGCGCAGGCCACCGCGGAGACGCTGGCGATGTCGGCCCTGGGAACGCTGCTGGCTGCGCTATTCGGGCTGCTGCTGGCGCTGCCGGCGGCACGCACGCATGCGCGCGCGCTCTGGCGCGTTCCTACGCGGATGCTGCTGAACGCGCTGCGCGCGGTGCCGGAACTCGTGTGGGCCTCGTTGATGCTGATCGCGGCGGGTCTGGGTCCCATGGCCGGCACGCTGGCCCTTGCGTTGCACACCACCGGAGTGCTGGGGCGTCTGTTCGCCGAAGCGATCGAAAACACGCCGCCCGGCCCGGCGTTCGCGCTGCGAGCGCAGGGCGCGCGCCCCGCGCAGGTGCTGCTGTACGCCACCCTGCCGCAGGTCGCGCCCCAGTTGCTGTCGTACGTGCTGTATCGCTGGGAAAACAACATCCGCGCCGCTTCGATCCTGGGCGTGGTCGGCGCCGGCGGACTGGGGCAGTTACTGGCCTTTCACCTGGGTCTGTTCCAGATGACCCGCACCGCCACCGTGGTGCTGGCGATGCTGGCGCTGGTGCTGGCGGTCGACGCGGGCAGTTACCTGGCGCGCCGGGCGATGACGCGCTAGTCCTTCGGCGGAATCTTTGCGATCCGTTCTGCGCCCTTGGCAATCCGGCGCAGGGCTTGTTCGAATACTTCCGGCGGCTGTCCGCCTTCGATCAGCTGCCGGTCGTCGACGATGACCGAAGGAACCGATCGGATGCCAAGCTGCTGATAGTAGGCCTCGCGTTCGCGAACGTCGTCCGCGTAGCGGCCAGACTCCACGACGTCGCGCGCCTGTTCCGGGTCCAGTCCCGCTTCGACCGCGCAACGCAGCAGCACGGCCGGCGCGCCCGGATTGTCCCCGCGCGAGTGATACGCGCGCAAAAGCGCGTGCTTCAACTCCCGCTGCCGTCCCTGCAGGCCCGCCCAATGCAGCAGCCGGTGTGCATCGAAGGTATTCCACACGCGCACCCGATCGCCGAACTCGAAACCAACCGAGGCGCCGCGTTCGCGCAGCATCTGCCGCGAGGCGGCCAGTTGCTCTGGCGAGGCGCCGTACTTTCGCGACAGATACTCGATCGCGTCCTCGCCATCCGGCGGCATCGAGGGATTTAACTCGAACGGCTGGAACTGCAGCTGCGCCGACACGGCTCCTTCGAGCCGCGACAGGGCGATCTCCAGGGAATTGAGCCCAACGGCACACCAAGGGCAGGCAACGTCGGACACGAAGTCGATCTTCATCACGTCCTCGAAAGTCACGGATTGCACAGGGTGCAAGCGTACTGCGTCCGTCGTCCCAGTGCCTCGACCGAGAGTCCGCTGATGGAAACGCCGATCTGCATTTTCAAGTGCGACAATCTCGAGCGATCCAGTCTTTGGAACCGCCTGGCGGACCGTTGAATGAGCTTTTCAGCGTGGATCGGCGCCGTCACTGAGTTCTTGCGAGCCCGCCGCCGCCACGTTGTCGCCGTGGCCGGCGCGTTGCTGGTTATCCTTGTTGCGGCTTGGTGGTTGGCTTCGCCGCGAGGCGCACCCACACCGCCAAAGATCGACCCGGCGGGGGGCGCTTCCCCGTGGTTGACGCCTTGCTGCAGTTCCCACCCGGGATCGAAGCCGCGGCGCAGTCGGCTTTCGGCAGCCTCGCAGCGGACCTGGCGGCGCGGCCCACCGACCGCGACCGCGCCATGGGGTTGTTTCTTCAGGCGATTGCGGCTTCGACTGCCGCACACGCCGCCTGGGTCCACTCGCACGGCGACTGTGCCGATGACGATAAGGCATGCCAGTCCGCCGTGGCCCAGTCGGTCCGGAACGCTACAACCGACAGCCGGCGTGCGCTGCTCCGGCTCGCAACCACCACCTCCGACGCAGATGCCTATGGACTGGCCGTCCAATCGTGTCGTCCGTGGTTCGGCGAATCTTCGATCGACGATTGTGCCCTGCTGAGCGCCGCACAATGGGCCAGGATTGAACCTGACAACGCAGTGCCTTGGCTGAACCTGGCCGCGGACGCAAAGCGACGGAACGATCGCAGCGCCCTCGAGGCGGCGTTGAACCGGGCGTCGAAGGCCCGATACAGCGATCCGCATCATGATCAGATATCGGAGTTACTCGCATCGGACGCCTTCGCAGCACAGTCGCCGCCAGTCCAGCTCCGGTTGGCGATTTCGCTGGTCGGGATCGAGGCTGCATTGGCGTTTCCCGAATACCAGGGACTGATGCAGTACTGCGGCGGCGCCGCGCAAGCGGACCCGAACCGTACCCAGACCTGCGGCGATCTGGCCGCAACGTTGATCGAACATGGTCGGACGGTAGTTGACGTTGCGATCGGCGGCAAAGTCGCGGAACGGATCGGATCGACGGATCCGCGCCTGTCGGCCCTGCTCGACCAGGCCGATGCGATCCGATGGCAATGGTCGGAGGAGCTGAAATCGCTCCAGGAACAGGATCATCAGTTGCTCAGTTGCAATTCACTGCAGGTTCTGCGCCGTAATGCGGCCGCTCAAGTGCAGTTCGGCGAGTCTGGACGCTTGCGTCAGGGGTTGGCCGCAAGCGGCGTTACCGTCTCACAGGCCGCCGAGCGATGGCGCGCCGAAAGACGCCGGTTGCAGCAGCAAAGCGAGAGCGTTAAGCCGACTCAGTAGTGCTACCCGCGAGGCTTCAGGCGGCGACCTGGCGGTAATCTCTACGATCCCGCTAGAGCGCCTCGATCGCGAGCGCCGCAAGGCGCGCCCCGATCGCTGGCGCGAACTTGAACCCATGCCCCGAGCAGGCCGAGCCGACCACGATGCGCCCGTGCCGCTCCAGGATGAAGCTCTGATCGGCAGTCGACGTGTACAGGCACGCCTGTGCGTCGATCGGTCGCGGATCGGCGAGCAATACATGCTCGCCAATCCAGGCCGTGATCGCCCCGACGAGCGCCGCGTCCGGCCCTCCTGTCTGCGACGGATCGACCTGGGGTCCCGCACCGTGCGCGGCGGCCTTGATGCCGTGCAGGGGATCGGCGAGGGCGTAGAAAGAAATTCCTCCGGTTCGAAGCCCAACCGAAACGAAAGCCGGCATGGGGCGTGCGTCGACCGGAACAAAATAGCAGACGGTCTCGCGCGTCACGCGGACGGGCAGCGGCGGCTTGACCAGATCGTTCACCCACGCCCCAGCCGTGACAACGACGCACGCCTCGCGCAGGTCGGCCAGCGAAGTCACGCGCGTTCCATAACGCACGTCGATACCGCGGGCCAGGGCCGCGAGCGCACGATCGGCCCGGACGATGCCCGCCTCCGGTTGAAGCACCGCGAAAGATCCCGCAGGGACCCGCAGCGGGAATCGGCGCTGGACTTCATCGCGTTCGAGCCGTTGCCAGGACACCCCGCACGCTTCGAGCGCAGCCGCCGAACTGTCTTCCAGGTTCGTGACGATCTCGATCAGTCCGTCAAGCTCGAGCAGCGACTCCCCCGCCTCGACCTCGATCCGGCGCCACCCCGCGAGCGCTTCCTGTGCAAGTCGCACCCACTCCGGCTGTGCGTAAGCCAGCCGGAACACCCGCGATCGGCCGTGGCTCGAGCCGCGCGCATGCCCCGGCTCGAATTGCTCGTACACGACGACCTCCCGGCCTGCGCGGGAAAGCGCTCGCGCCGTTGCAAGGCCCATCACTCCAGCCCCGATGATCGCGACCTCTGCCATCTGCGTTTTTCAACCGCCTCACTTCGGATAGGGCGTTCCGTCCCTGTGCGTGTACCAGTCAACTTCCGGATTAAACAGCAGGTCGACATCGGGATAGAACGCGAAATCGTCTTCGATCCGGGATCCGACCTCCAGACACACGGCCACCGCCCCGCTCCGGTTGACCAGGTGATGGCCGTCCGCCACGTTCCTGGGAAAAGCCGCGCAATCGCCGGCGCGCAAGACTTCCTCGGCTTTGTCCGTGATCAGCACGACCTCGCCCGACAGGACATAGACGAATTCGTCTTCCGCCGAGTGCCAGTGGCGCTGGCTGGACCACGCGCCCGGCGGCAGTTGCAGCAGATTGACGCCGAACTGGGTGAGGCCGGCCGGGTCGCCAAGACGCTGGCGAATGCGGTTGGCCGGCTCCTTGTCGAACGGCGCCGGGTAGGTAGAGCCCTTGCGCTGTGGAATGGTTCTCAGATCGAGTTTTGGCATCGCAGAGGCTCCATCAACGGCTCATCCTAAGGCGAAAACGCACTGCCCATTCCAGAACGCTGAACGAGGCCTCGAACCCCAGCGCCAGCGCCGCCGCCGGCAGCGCCCCGGCCAGCAGCATCTGATCGTCGTTCAGCGCCAGACCGATCGAGATGCGCTCGCCGAATCCGCCGGCGCCTACGAACGCGCCGATCGTGGCGGTGCCCACGCTGATCACCGCGGCGGTCCGTATGCCGGCCAGAATCACCGGGGACGCGAGCGGCAGCTCCACGGTCCACAACCGCACCAGGCTGCGCGCCCCCAGGGCCGTGGCCGCCTGACGCAGCGTCTCCGGCACCTGCGCCAGGCCGACGGCGGTGTTGCGCACGATCGGCAGCAACGCGAAGATGAACAGCGCGAGCAGCGCAGGGCGGGTGCCGATAGCGCCCAGCACCGGGATCAGGGCGGCGAGCAGTGCCAGCGCCGGAATCGTCTGAAGCGCGCTGACCGCACCGAGGATCACGTTGCCCGCGCGGGGCCAGCGGGCCGCGGCGACCCCGAGCGGAATGCCGACCGCGCTGGCCGCGGCCACCGACAGCAGCACCAGCGCGATATGCTGCCGCGCCAGCCGCGCGAAGTCTTCACCGAACAGGCGCTCGCGAAAGCTCGGCCGCGAGGCTCCCAGCCCGGATCGGTCGAGGAACGACTGCGCGATGTCGCGCGCGCTGCGATGATCCAGTTCCGCGGCGCCGTTCAGTTCGATCATCTTGCGGGTGTCAATGCTCCCGGCCAGCGCCTTCAGCGCGGCCCAGGCCTGCGGGAAGCGCTGCGGCACCGAGCGCCGGAACATCACGACCGCGTCATAGCGCGGAAAATAGTGGCGGTCGTCACGCAGCACCTGAATGCCGTAGCGGGCGATCTTGGCGTCCGTCGTGTACAGGTCGATCACGTCGATCTGATGCGCGGCCAGCGCTTCGTACGCCAAGCCGTGGTCCAGCCCGCTGGGCCGGGCGGTGAGCCCATAGTGGCGCGCGAGCCCCGGCCAGCCATCGGCCCGTCCCAGAAATTCGTGCGAAAGCCCGATGCGCAGCTCAGGGTGTCCGGCCAGATCGCTGATGCGTTCGAGATGCAGGGCCTGCGCGGTGTCGTGCCGCACCCCGATCGCATACGAATTCTCGAAACCCAGTTCAATGTCGGCGCCAAGACCCAGCGGCGCCAGCTCCCGATCGATCTGCTCCAGCGCAGCGTCGGCGCGCTCGTGGTGCAGGATTTCCAGCTCGATCGTGCCCAGGTATTCGGGATACAGATCGATCGCCCCGCTGCGCAGCGCCTCGAACAGGATCGCCGTGTTGCCCATCCCCGGAACATGCTCCGCCGCTGTCGTGCGCCGCGCGGCCTGGGTCAGGATCTCGCCCAGGATCGTCGATTCGGTGAAGCGCTTGGAACCGACCCGCAGGATCTCGGAGCCGGCGGCCGGCGCCGCGGTCAGCAGTGCCGCAACGGCCAGCCAGAGGCGCCCTGCTCCGGGTGCCCGGCCGCGCACGGTTTCATGCCCCGCTGCGGCGCGTAAAGATCAACGCACGCAGCTCGCCGACAATGCCCCGGCGGAACAGCAGCACGCACACCACGAAGATGGCGCCCGTGATCACGGTCACCCAGGAGCCGACCTTGTCGGCCAGCAGGTCCTGCAGGCCGACGATCGTCAACGCGCCCACCGACCGGCCCAGCCGGCCAGGCCGGTCAGCGTCGCCGACAGCACGAACGCCAGCAGCTTGTAGCGATCGACCGCGTAGCCGAGCGAGATCGCGCGCGGCTCGTTTTCGCGGATCGCCTTCAGGATCTGCCCGAACGGCGAGTGGATCGTGCGATGGATCAGCCAGAAGCCCGCCAGATAGATCGCGAGTACGAAAAAGTACATCACCATGTTGTCCGACAGATCGATCAGGCCGAACAGGCGGCCCCGGGGAATTCCCTGCAATCCGTCCTCACCTCCCGTGAACGGCAGCTGCACCTCCAGGAAATACACAAGCTGGGCCAGCGCCAGCGTGATCATCGCGAAATAGATGCCGGAGCGGCGGATCGCCAGCAGCCCGAACACGGTACCGAGCATGCTGGCCGACGCGGTCCCGGCCAGGATACCCACCTCCGGCGGCGCCCCCAGGTTCTTGCACAGGTAGCCACACACGTAGGCGCCGAAGGCGAAGAACGCGGCGTGGCCGAACGACAACAGGCCGACGAAGCCGAGCAGAAGGTTGAACGCCGAGGCGAACAGCGCAAAACACAGCACCTTCATCAGGAACGTGGGGTACGCCAGGAATGGGGCGACCAGGCCGCCCACGATCAGCGCCGCGAACATCAGCCTACTCGAGCCGCGCGCGGCGGCCATCCAAGCGATCTTCATTCGGACCCCGTCACGCCTGCCGCCCGAACAGGCCCGCCGGGCGCACCATCAGTACGATCACCATGATCAGGAAGATCACGACGGCCGATGCCTGCGGGTAATAGACCTTCGTGAGCGCCTCGACCAGCCCGAGTCCGACCCCGGTGACGATCGACCCCAGGATCGAACCCATGCCGCCGATCACCACCACCGCGAACACCACGATGATCAGGTTCGAACCCATCAGCGGATTGACCTGCATCACCGGCGCCGCCAGTACGCCGGCGAACGCGGCCAGCCCGGCTCCCGCCGCATAGGTGAGAGTCATCAGCAGCGGCACGTTGATGCCGAGTGCCTGTACCAGGTCCGGGCGCTGCGTGGCCGCGCGCAGCGTGGCCCCCAGCCGGGTGCGCTCGATCGCGAACCACACCGCGAAGCACACGCCCAGCGCTGCCACCACAACCCAGGCCCGGTACAGCGGCAGGAACATGAAGCCCAGGTGCATGCCGCCCTGCAGCTGCTCTGGCACTTCGTACGATTCGCCAGAAATGCCGTAGTAATTGCGAAACACCCCCTCGGCGATCAGAGCCAGTCCGAACGTCAGCAGCAGTCCGTACAGGTGATCGAGCTGGTACAGACGCCGCAGCATCAGGCGCTCGATCAGCACGCTGAACGCGCCAACCAGCAGCGGCGCCAGCACCAGCGACTCCCAATAGTTCACGCCGAAGGCGGCCAGGCCGATCCACGCCACGAACGCGCCGACCATGTACTGCGCGCCGTGCGCGAAGTTGATGATGTTCAGCATTCCGAAGATCACAGCCAAGCCGAGGCTGAGCACCGCGTAGAACGATCCGTTGATCAGTCCCAGCAGCAACTGGCCGAACAGCAGCTGCGGCGGAACGCCGAAGATCGTCATTTAGTTAGAGGCAAGCTGTCACTTCTTGATCAGCGGGCATCGGGAAGCCGACAGCGGCTGGAACGCCTCGTCGCCCGGGATCGTCGCCATGAGTTTGTAATAGTCCCACGGCCCGAACGATTCCGATGGCTTCTTCACCTGAAACAGGTACATGTCGTGCACCATGCGACCGTCGTCGCGGATGCGCCCGTTCCTGGCAAAAAAATCGTTCACTGGCGTCTTCTTCATTTGCGCCATCACTTTCTGCGTATCGTCGCTTTTGACCGCCTTGACCGCCTTCAGGTAGTGCATCACCGACGAATAGTCTCCGGCCTGCACCATCGTCGGCATCCGCTTGTGGTGCTCGAAGAAGCGCTTCGACCAGGCGCGCGTTTCGTCGTTCAGATCCCAGTAGAAACCCTCCGTCAGGTACATGCCTTGCGTCATCTTCAGACCCAGCGAGTGCACGTCGGTGATGAAAACCAGCAACCCGGCGAGCGACTGCTTCGGCGTGATGCCGAACCTGACTGCCTGCTTGATCGCGTTGATCGCGTCGTTGCCGGCATTGGCCAGCCCGATCACCTGGGCGCCCGAGGCCTGGGCCTTCTGCAGGAACGGAGAGAAGTCGGTCTCCGGAAACGGATGGCGAACCGAGCCCACCACCGTGCCGCCGTTGGCCAGGATCACGTCGGTGGCATCTTTCTCCAGCGAGTGGCCAAACACATAGTCGACGGTCAGGAAGAACCAGCTCTTGCCGCCCTGCTTCACCAGCACCTTGGCGGTGCCGTTGGCCAGCGCATAGGTATCGTAGGTCCAGTGCACGGTGACGTCGTTGCAGCCCTCGTTGGTGATCCGGGTCGAGGCCGCTCCGGAAACCAGTATTAACTTGTTCTTCTCCTTGGCAATCTTCTGCACCGCCAACGCGGTCGAGCTGGTGACCAGCTCGGTCACCACGTCGACGCCGTCGTGTTCGAACCACTCCTGCGCCTTCTTGGCGGCGACGTCGTCCTTGTTCTGGTGATCCGCGGACACCATTTCGATCTTGAAGGCCGGCTTTTCCCGGGACACGAAATCGTCGATCGCCATCTGGACCGCCACCACGGCGCCGGGCCCGGAGGCAACCGAGTACGGGCCGGACATATCGGTGAGCACGCCGATCTTCACGACGCCGTCCGAAATCTGGGCCTGGGCCGCGCCGGCCAGCGTCAGTGCCAGGCAGGCGCTCCGGATAAGGATCTTCGATTTCGCCGCTTTCATCCTGTCCTTCTCCCGCAAGTGCGACGCTCGTGAAGGGTGCCCGGCGTTCGCATCACTTCTTGATCAGCGGGCAGCGCGACGCGGACAGTGGCTGGAACGCCTCGTCGGCCGGAATGGTCGCAATCAGCTTGTAGTAGTCCCACGGCCCGGTCGAATCCGCGGGCTTCTTCACCTGAAACAGGTACATGTCATGCACCATGCGGCCGTCGTCGCGAATT
>WNFI01189303.1_pt1 | contig 12936 bp, 8 predicted proteins | sample 5400471 | NCBI WGS metagenome assembly WNFI01 (sample SAMN13153348, study PRJNA577476) | soil metagenome | isolation source: 100 cm saprolite on Douglas fir-dominated hillslope | place: USA:California | collected 2013-09-17
TAGCTCTGACCAATTACGCTCGGCAATAATGCAGAATACCTCCGTTGATGGCGCTATTAAAGCATGTTGGAATATTCTTCCAAGTATCTGATTATTATGAGCTTCCTAGATTTTCCACAGCGGTTAGGGCTGGCGAAGCCATGTCTCAAAGCGGGTATGGTACTCCATCGTTCGAAAATACTCACATGATCTCGTGCTCACCACGACCCGGGCACGCCATCTGGAACATCATTCCTAGATCACAGGTCAATCATCCCGTTTTCACGCGCTCACTTGAGGAGCATTTGAGGAGCGCAGAAGCGAATGTGCAACCGGAATCGCCGGGAGTGATTCATGAGTGGACCGAGTAGCAGTTATTTATGCTACTTGGTATTTATCGTCTCAAACTTACCGTCTTATTGAATAGGAGAAATCTGCGTGGCCTTCGATGCTTTGGCTCGAGCCGAGTCGCCGGTCTCAGCAGAACCTTCATTCGCAAACATTCCCTTTCTGGATCTCAAGGCACAGTTCGGAGATATCCGTGATGAACTCCTGGACGCGGTTACTCGTGTTCTTGAATCTCAACACTTTATCCTGGGTCCTGAAGTCGATGCGCTGGAGCGTGAAGTAGCTGAGTATGTAGGCGTAGAGTTCGCGATCGGATGCGCATCTGGTTCCGACGCGCTTCTGCTGGCCCAAATGGCCATTGGCATTGAATCGGAAGATGAGGTTATTACCTCTCCATTCACCTTTGGCGCGACAGCGGGTTCCATCGCACGATTGAAGGCTCGTCCAGTGTTTGTAGATATCCATCCGGATACATTCAACTTCGACGAGCGGCAACTCGAGGCAGCGATTACATCGCGAAGCCGGGCTATTATGCCGGTTCACCTGTTCGGTTTGCCGGCCAACATGGATGACGTTCTGGAGATCGCGCGCAAGCACCATCTTGCTGTGATCGAAGACGCTGCGCAGGCGATCGGAGCACGATGGAAGGAGAAGGGCATTGGGAGCCTAGGGACTTGTGGGTGCTTTAGCTTCTTCCCCTCTAAAAATCTGGGAGGGGCAGGCGACGGTGGCATGATTACAACGAATGATCCGCAACTGGCGCAGCGCTTGCGTATACTACGGGTTCACGGCGCCCGGAAGAAATACCGATATGAGTTGTTGGGGATCAACAGCCGGCTCGATGCTCTGCAGGCGGCTATCCTGCGAGTGAAACTCCGGTATTTGGACAACTGGGCAGAGGGCCGCCGACGAAACGCCGAGACCTATCGCGAACTGTTTGCCGAATACCAGTTGACGGAGCAACTGGCGCTGCCTTGTGCGCCGGAAACCAGCTTTCACGTGTACAACCAGTTTTCGATTCGTGCTCCGCGGCGAGATGAATTGCAAGGATATCTTCGCGACCGGGGAATTCCGACCGAGGTCTACTATCCGAGCCCGCTCCATGTCGAGCCGGCATTCGCATATCTGGGCCACCGCATCGGGGATTTTCCGAATGCCGAGGCGGCCTGCCGCGAAGTGCTTTCACTCCCAATTTATCCCGAGCTTACGCTCGACCAGCAGCGCGCAGTGGTTGCGACTATCTCGCGTTTCTACCAGCGTGGGACCTTAGAAGGTGACCAATAAAATTCGGGGTCAAAGGAGAAGAGATGCTTCCGAAGATTGCTGTGATTGGAAATGGTTACTGGGGTAAAAATCTGGTGCGAAATTTTCATGCCCTTGGTGTCCTGAAATGCGTTTGCGATTCGCGCAGCGAAGCTCTGCAAGAGGCGCATGACCAGTTTGGCGTGGATACCTGTTCTGCACTAAGAGTACTCCTCAACGATCCCGAAATTCAGGGAGTGGCGATCGCGGCACCTGCTGCTCAGCACTATCAACTGGCTAAAGAATGCCTGCTCGCAGGGAAAGATGTGTATGTAGAGAAGCCACTGTCGCTGCGGGTCGACGAGGGGCAGGATCTCGTAGAAATCGCGGAAGCGAGACAGCGCGTGCTTATGGTCGGACACATCCTCCAATATCACCCCGCAATTTTGAAACTCAAGGAGCTAATCGGCTCCGGCGAGCTAGGCCGCATCCAGTACATCTACTCGTCGCGTCTCAACTGGGGTAAGCTTCGGTCAGAGGAGAACATTCTGTGGAGCTTCGCTCCACATGATATCTCGGCCATCCTCTATCTTTTGGATGAAGTGCCAGTCAGTGTTACTGCCTCGGGCGGCTCTTACATAAATCCTCAAATCTACGACACCACCCTGACGGCCTGCGAGTTTCAAAGCGGTGTAAAGGCGCACATTTTTGTAAGTTGGCTTCATCCCTTTAAAGAGCAGCGGCTGGTTATCGTCGGTACCCAAAAAATGGCGGTATTCGATGACATAGAAAGAGAGCGCAAGCTTGTCATCTACTCGCACAGTATTGATTGGCTAAACCGTCTACCGATAGCGCATAAAGGAGAAGGTCAGACAGTACCACTTTCAGCTGAGGAGCCTCTCAGGAAAGAATGTGAGCACTTTATTGAAAGTATTGTCACACGTAGAACTCCCCGTACCGATGGCAGAAATGGCGTGAAGGTACTGGAGGTACTAGAGGCCTGCGAGCGATCTCTACACGAACAAGCCGTATCGGTTCAGGTTCATGCAGCAGCGACAAAGTACTTAGCTGATCCAACAGCAGTTATTGACAGTGGCAGCGAAATTGGACTTGGTACCAAGATCTGGCATTTCAGTCATGTAATGACTGGCTCACGGATCGGATGCTACTGTAATCTCGGTCAGAACGTCGTTATCAGCCCAGGTGTCAGGATCGGCGACCGGGTAAAGATCCAGAATAATGTCTCGGTGTATACCGGGGTGGAGCTTGAAGACGATGTCTTCTGTGGACCGTCCATGGTCTTCACGAATGTGATCAATCCACGCAGTCACGTCGAACGAAAGCACGAGTACAAACGAACCCTGGTGAGACGAGGCGCTTCCATCGGGGCGAATGCAACAATCATCTGCGGCGTGATATTAGGCCAGTATTGCTTTGTGGCCGCCGGCGCCGTGGTCACAAGCGATGTTCCAGACTATGCGCTTGTGATGGGGGTTCCCGCAATTCAGGCTGGCTGGGTGTGCGTTTGCGGAAATCGTCTGCGTGAAGCAAACAAAGTGAACTGCAGCGGTTGTGGTCGCAATTATATCATAGAGGACGGCTACTGCCGCGAACTGACCCATAGTTCAACTGTTGCGGCGTGAACCCACTGAGGATTCTTGTCTAGATCAGTTTAGAAGCCTTATCCAGGCATAGCTCGACCCCCTGGCTCCGAAAGAGTGGCGCTGTCGGCGCTGTCGCCGTAGCTGGTGGTTAGTGCTCGAAAAATTTCCTCCATCGCACAAACAAACCTACAGGAGTGGATCACTTGAACCGTCTGCTGAACTACAGAAAGATACTCATTCTCGCGTCGCAGATCTGCCTGTTAGCGATGAGCTATTACGGGAGCTTTCTGCTTCGATTCGATTTCCATCCGGATGTGTCCTATCAATCGATGTTCGTGCGGACACTGCCATTGGTTGTTGCAGTCGAGTTGCTCGTCTTCTACGCGTTTGGTCTTCTCTGTGGATGGTGGCGCTACGCGGGAATGAGCGATGCGCTGGATATTTGCGAAGCATCGTTTACTGGCGCGGTAGTCCTTTATTTGGTGATCGAGTTGGTTCTCAACGTGGACGGGTATCCCCGGTCGGTGCTTGCGATTAATCTGATACTCACAGTGCTCCTTGTGGGGGGGACGCGCTTTGCAGTTCGCGCGTACACGGAAGGTGCGCAGCGTGGAGCGGCTGAACTCAATACTCTGATAGTTGGGGCCGGGCGGGCAGGGAGCACTATCGCACGCGAATTGAAGCGCAACTCGCAACTCAACCTGAAGCCGGTTGGATTTGTTGACGACGACCCCAGCAAGCATGGTATTCGCATTCACGGCTTGAGGGTATTGGGATCCAGCGACTGCATGTCAGAGATCCTCCGCCGTATGAGCATCCGATGTGTGTTGATCGCCATCCCTTCCGCTAGCGGAAGTCAAGTAGAACAGATCATTGCAAGGTGCCGCCAGTGCAAAGTTGATTTCAAGATTCTTCCTTCCTTCAGTCGGCATATTAGCGGGGGCCGCTCATCGATTGCCAATATACGCAATGCGCGGCTGGAAGATCTGCTAGGCCGTCAGCCAGTGCAGATCGACTTGGCGAGCATACGAAATCAGCTCGAAGGTAAGGTGCTGCTGATTACCGGGGCCGGTGGGTCGATCGGATCGGAGTTAAGCCGGCAGGTTTGTGACTTCGCGCCACGTGAGGTGATCCTGGTAGACCGTTCAGAGAATTGCCTGTTCCAACTTGGTCTGGACCTCAGCACCAACAGACCCCAACAGCATTTTGTTCCTGTGATTGCTGACATCCAGGATGTGGGCGCCATGCGTGAGATCTTCGCCCTGCATCGGCCTGACATTGTGTTCCATGCGGCCGCGTATAAGCATGTGCCCCTGATGGAGCAAAGCTGTTTCCAAGCGGTGACTAACAATATTTTTGGTACATACAATGTTGCTCTTGTCGCGCGGCAGTTCGGTTGCAAGACCTTCGTCATGATCTCCTCCGACAAAGCTGTAAACCCGACTAATGTCATGGGTGTAACGAAGCGGATTGCCGAGTTGATCATACTGGGTTTGCAACACGAGCATACGCGCTACGTTGCGGTGCGCTTCGGAAATGTTCTCGGCAGCAACGGCAGCGTAGTGCCGATTTTCCAACAGCAGATCGCCGCCGGCGGACCCGTCACGGTGACGCATCCTGAGGCACGGCGTTATTTCATGACGATTCCGGAGGCGGTTCAACTTGTGTTGCAGGCTTCGACCATGGGAGTCGCCAGTGACATTTTTGTGCTGGAAATGGGCCAGCAGATCCGCATTGCGGACATGGCGCGCAATTTGATCCGACTTTCAGGTCTGGAACCAGACCAGGACATTCCCGTAATTTACACCGGGCTGCGTCCTGGCGAGAAATTGTTCGAAGAACTCATGTTGGATGGCGAGGGCGTCAAACCAACTTCGCACCCGAAGATTCGGGTGCTCGATGGCGGACCCGTCAGCTTCGAGCAGGTACAGATATGGCTCGATGAACTTTCGGCGTTAGTGGAAGCGAAGAACGTGTACGGCCTGGTACAGACCTTCCAGCGCATTGTGCCGGAATATAAGCCCAGCGAGGAGATCCTTGCCCTGTGTGAAGTCGATCGCCACGACATGGCGCTCATGTACCGGCGCGCTCGGGGACAACTTTGGTACTCGGCCAGCCACACGCCTAATCAGCTTTTACCTGGCCACTTCGCCATGCCGACACAGGGAAGTTATGAACAGCCGCATTAACTTGGTTCGCGAAATTGGAGCGACCGTTTCCAGATGCGAGAGCGGCAGAACGGAGAAGCAATGAGCAGGAATTCTGAACTCTGGACGCGGCCTGAACGATGGGACGCGATGACCTCGCGACGGGCCGAAGCAATGAGCCGACATTTTGAGTTGGAAACAGGGCAGGGCCCTAGTCCGCAATACTCGAAAGAGTTCAATCGACCTGTTTACCCCCCACAAAGCCATTCAAATAACTCCGAACACACAGACTGGCTGCGAGCTATCGATATTCTCAAGAAGCACTGGCGCCTATCGGCGGTGTTCGCCCTGGTCGTCGCGGTGAGCGTGACGGTGGTCACCCTGATGATGAAGCCGGTGTTTGAGCCTCAAGCGCGCGTGGAAGTTGACCCTCCCGGAGCCGAGGTGTTCTCTCTCCAAGGCAATAATAATAGCGGAGCTTCGACGGATTACATCGAAACGCAGGCGCAGAACCTGCAAAATGATGAGTTGACACTGGAAGTGATTCGCAAGCTCCACCTTGATCAGAGCCCTTACTTCGGGGCGGACCCTAATGCAATCAGCAGGGAACCCAGACTGGCTAGTGAGGTTGCCGTTCCCTTGACGCCCGCGGAAAACAGGGCTCTGTTTGTCTTCAAACAGTCCAGAAAGATCACGCGTGACGTAGCGAGCCGGCTAATCACCGTCAGCGTGTCAGCACACAATCCAATGGTGGCGGCGGCAGTCACGAACACGCTGGTAAACATGTTTATTGAACGGGACTACAAGCTAAGAAACAACGCCATCTCGCAGTCATCGAAGTGGCTGCAGCGCCAACTGGACGATATTCGCCAGCGCATGGACGATTCTAATCGCGCGCTGAACAGTTTCGAGAAGGACAACGGAATTAGTATGATTGGGGACAACCAGAATAGGTTCTCTGAACAGATGGTAGAACTGAGCCGGCAACTGATACAGGCTCAGGCCGACCGTATTCAGTTGCAGTCATACCTGAATGAGCTTAACGGAGCTCAAGACAGTTCGCTGCCCCAGATCAGCAGCAACCCTGTGGTGCAGGAGTTCACAAAGAGGCTAGCGGAAGTCAGGGCGGAGATTTCACAGACTCGGGCAATCTACGGCACGAACCACCCTAATACCAGGAAACTTCAGAACCAGGCGGACGAACTTCAATTGCAGTTGAACGCGCAGCGCGCGGAGATTCTCCGAGACATGAAGACGAGCTACACGGCGGCACAGGCCCGTGAACATTTGATGCAATCGCAAATGCAGGGCGCCAGCAAGCAGATGACTATGTTGGCCCAATACAACGCTCTTAAGAAGGAATCGGATGCGAGCACGCAACTCTATCAGGCGCTTTACCAGAAGATCAAGGAGGCAGCCATCGCGGCGGAAACAAAGTCGAGCAATGTCCGCGTGGTGGACCGGGCACGCGTGCTGGATAAACCTACACGCCCGCATCGCAGGCAGAACATCGGGATTGGCCTGCTTGTAGGCATTTTGGGCGGAGTGATTATGGCATTCTTGCGCGAAGGTATGGATACACGTATCCGCACGCCTGAGGACATCAAGAGGTGCCTTGGAGCGGAATCGGTCTCGGTGGTCCCAGTGATTAGTAACGGGGAACCGACCGGGCAGGTTCGTCCGCAGCCGCTGCGGTCACATAATGCGCAGCAAAAGCCCAACTTATTTCAGATCGATCGGCCAAATTCCCCTGAGGGGGAGGCGCTTCGCAGCATCTGCGTCTCTGTGCGCCTATCTCGCCAGAATGCCCGCACTCCGCAGGTGCTACTGATTGTTTCACCACTTACGGGCGAAGGGAAGACAACCCTTTCCATCAACCTTGCCCTCACGCTCGCGAGGCACGGGAGAACTTGCATTGTGGATGCGGACCTGCGTAAGGAGGGCGTAGCGCAGGCGCTGGGAGTCGTTGCCGATCACGGGATCAGGGAGGTGTTGTCTGAGACCATGGAAGTCGACCAGGTGCTCGTTTCGGCAGTGCAGCTACCTAACCTGTCGCTCCTGGCAGTAGGTTCCGCGCCGGGTGAACCGGGTGGGCTGATCTCATCCGGCGCAATGTCGGACCTGGTGGAGAAACTGAGACAGAGGTTCGAATTTATTGTTATCGATTCACCTCCTATGCTTCTATTCTCCGATGGCCGAGCGCTTTCCGCCCTTGCAGACGGGGTCATCGTGGTTGGACGCTCCGGCGTGACCACGCGCGATAGCCTGAAACGCACAATGGACCTGTTGAGAGGGGTGCGCTCAGCTCCAGTAGTCGAGCTCGTTCTCAACGCAGCCGAATACCCTGCCATGGACTACCGCTATTACCGCAGCTACGGTATGGCAGGCTGACTGCTAGAACTCAACACTCCTTACGGTTCGCAGGAGAGTTGAGCTCCAAAGTCACTATAGGAAGATACCCTTGACAACGACAACGATTCTCCCGGATGCCGATATGCAAGAGAAACGGCCTAAGAGTGATTTAGCCATCGACGGTGGCCAATGTGCACGAACCCGACAATTTGCGCCCTGGCCGTCGCTGTCGGAAGACGAAGTCGAAGCGGTGAGCGTTGTCTTGCGGTCGGGAAAACTCAATTACTGGACGGGTAAGGAGGTTAGACAGTTCGAAAACGAGTTTGCCTCTTTTGCAGGCTGTCAACATGCAATTGCCGTCGCAAACGGAACAGTGGCTCTCGAACTGGCGCTTTATGCGTTGAGGATTGGAGCAGGCGACGAGGTGATCGTCCCCAGCCGCACCTTCGTCGCATCGGCCAGCTGTGCCATCATGAGAGGCGCAAAGCCTGTGTTCGCGGACGTAGATCCGATCAGTCAAACGCTTACGGCCGGCAGTATCCGGGGAGTGTTGTCCCCAAGCACTAAAGCGATCATTGCGGTTCACTTGGCGGGTTGGCCCTGTGATATGGATCCAATCATCGAGCTAGCTCGCGAACATGGGCTCAGGGTCATCGAAGATTGTGCTCAGGCGCATGGTGCAACCTACAAGGGGCGGCCGGTTGGATGCCTCGGCGATGCTGCTGCCTTCTCCTTTTGCCAAGACAAGATCATGTCCACCGGCGGGGAAGGCGGTATGTTGACCACCAATGATGATGAACTGTGGAAGCGGGCGTGGAGTTTCAAGGATCATGGAAAGGACCATGACGCTGTTTATAAGCCCAAGCCGCAAACTTCTTCAGAGTTTCGTTGGCTGCATGACTCTTTCGGCACGAATTGGCGCCTCACCGAAATGCAGGCAGCTATCGGACGCAGTCTGCTTGCGAAGCTTCCTCGCCAACTGGAGCTCCGTCGCAGAAACGCCAATATTCTGAGCCAGCGGTTCGGTCTTCTCCCCGCCCTCCGAGTTACGATTCCTCCTGAAGAGATCGGCCACGCGTACTACAAATACTATGTGTTTCTTCGTCCGGAATGGCTGCGGGATGGGTGGGGTCGGGATCGTTTACTGCAGGCGGTAGTTGCAGAAGGGATTCCATGCTTTAGCGGAAGTTGTAGCGAAATCTACCTTGAAAAGGCCTTTCCCGAGAATATGCGGCCTGCCCAGAGATTGCAGGTAGCGCGACAGTTGGGCGAGACAAGCCTGATGTTCCTCGTCCACCCGACGCTTTCGGAACAGGACATGCTGGACACTGCTCGAGCGGTTGAGAAGGTGCTGAAGATCGCGTCTGTCCAGTTGTCTGAGGCATTGGCATCCTGAAGCAGGTTGGGGTGAGCGTATGGAGAGCAACATGGCCTTCGGAGGAAAGCTGAAAGCGTTTGTCCAGCGCTGCGTCAAAGTGTTCGGTTATCGCATCGAAAAACTCAAAGACACCGTCAAAGCGCCCATTGACGTGCTGGATCTCTTGCTCACCAAAGTATCGGCAGAGCGGCCGGATTTCTTCTTTGTCCAGATCGGGGCCAACAATGGGTTGACCGATGATCCTATCCGGCAGTTCGTGACCAAATATCACTGGCATGGAGTACTGGTCGAGCCGCAGCCACAGGTGTTTCAACAGCTTCTCAAAAACTACGAGCAGGAGAAGCAACTCGCTTTTGAAAACACTGCCATCGCGGACAAAGACGGCACTGCCCGGTTGTTCGTCGCGGACCATCGGGACGAAACCGCCGATCTGACAGTGTTCGCCAGCCTCAAGAAAGACGCCCTGATTCGCGGCCTCGACAATCCGAAAGCAGCCGGAGTGCCGGTGCATGTGCAGGAGGTCGAAGTGCCGGCGCTGTCTGTGCAGACCCTTCTTGCCAAACATCGGATCACGAAAATTGATCTGCTCCTGACAGACGTGCAAGGGTACGACGGCGAGGTGGTCGAACAATTTCTGGCCTGCGGGGTCAAGCCGACGATTATCCACTTTGAGCATTGCCACACGGCCCGACCGGCACTGGACTCGCTCTATCGCAAGCTTGTCAAGCACGGTTATCGCTTCAATGAGCTTGAAATCGACGCCCTCTGCTACCTGCCGTCCACGCTGTAGTGGAAGCGTCGAGCCTTTTCCCTTTCTGAGCCCCATCGTTTTCTTGCGACATGCATCGGAGCGCACTTCCCACGGCCTCGACGACGGGATAGGTATTTAGAAGCAACGACAAAGACCCAGCCGTAAACCTCAATTGAACCCTCAGCGCCGCAAGGGACTTGTAATGGATGTCCCCGTCCAAGATATAACGCATGTTCCGGTACACTCAGGGGATATAGGGCGCGAGATATTCGCTGATTGAAGAGAGAGTATGGCGTCCAAACTAGTAGACCTCAGTTCGGCTACCGACGAAAAAACGGGAAGCGATTCTGCAGGAATCGCCCGCGACCAGATTCGCGGTTCTAGCTTGTTCTTGATCGGGAACATGCTTTCTCTGGCGATTACGTTTCTTCCTCATTTGGTGTTAGTACGTTACTTGACCACTGAAGCGTTCGGCCATTTGGCCTATGCACTGTCCCTGGTCGCCGTTAGCAAGACATACGCACTAGGCTTCAATGAAGCGATGAGCCGCTTCGTGCCCATCTTCCATGCCAAGCGAGATCCCTCGAAGGTGCTCGGCAGCATCATTGTAGTTTTTGCCGTATCGCTTTCGATCAGCGGTCTTCTGCTTTTGACTTTTGCTGTGGCGTCGGGTCCGATTCTGGCACTTCTTACGAAAGGAAGAGAACCGGCTGGCTTGTTGTTGATCCTGATGTTTATGGTTCCGCTAGAAACTGCAGATCTCTTGATCATGAACTTGTTCGCTTGTTTCGCTCGGGCTCGGGAAATTTTTTGGGGGAAATATATTATCCCGCCGACGCTGCGGGTGATCGTCATCACACTGGTTGTCTTTCGGCACTCGGAGCTTCCGTTTCTTGCATACGGGTACCTGTTGGTCGAGCTCATCACAGTTGTTGTATTCGGTGCGCTGATTGTTTGCGAGTTGCGTCGGCAGAAGCTGTTGCAGAAGTTGAGCAGCGTCAGACTTCCGATCCGTGAGATTTTCAGCTTCAGCGTGCCATTAATGGCCTCGAACGTCATAGGCATGATTGGAAGTTCAATACCAGTGTTGCTTCTCGGGTACTTCCACCCTATGTCAACAGTGGCCTACTACCGCGTTGTGCTACCGGCTGCATGTCTGTGCAGCATGGTCCCGGACAATTTCATGCCGCTGTATATGCCATCCGCGTCGCGTCTGTTTGCTAAAGGCGACACGCCTGGCATCAACCACCTCTTCTGGGAAACCTCACTCTGGATGAGTGTGCTGGCATTTCCGATCTTTCTCGCCACTGCCTGTTTTGCCCGACCGCTCACGATCTTTCTTTACGGCGCACGCTACGCTCCCTCCGCCCCGATTTTGGCGATACTCTCGCTTGGCCATTTCATCAATGTTGTTTTCGCTTTCAATGGCGCGACGCTGAAAGTCCTTGGCAAGATTCGCTTGATGGTGATCCTGAACATCGTGACTCCTATCATCATCATCGTATTCAACCTATTGCTGATCCCGCGTTACGGAGCTATCGGTGCGGCAGTCGCAACATCCGCTGGCCTCATTGTGCAGAATTTGCTTCGGCAGTTGAGTTTGTGGCTTGGGGGCGGCGGCATCAGCTTTTTCGAGAAGCGGTATGCCTCGTTTTTCCTGATGCTTGGTTCCAGCGCCGTTGGTCTGTACCTGATCCAACTCTTCACGCCTAATAACATCTACGTCGCACTGACGCTTGCCCTCGCTGTTTCGACATTTGTGTTGTGGCTGGTTAAGAAGCATCTAAAGATTGCCGATATCTTCCCGGAAATTCTCCGTCTTCCAGTTATCGGCAGACTTCTCGCCTGAGGTGCAACCGATGATTTGCAAAGACAGGTGCAGTCAGCGTTGCGCGTGTTCCACCATGAGGTTGATGAAATGCACGGCACAGTGCTGAATCGTCCGGAATCTCCCGATGGGTTTAGTGCCCAGCAGAGTGCGGGAGATAGGCGCATTTCCATCTGCCATGTGAGTGCGGGCGGCGCCTGGGCTGGGGCCGAAGTGCAGGTTGCAACGCTCTTACGTGCGCTCTCGAAGTGCCCCGAAATTGTTCTTCACGCGATCGTACTTCACGAGGGCCGGCTCGCTCACGAACTGCGCAGCTTCGGAGTAGCTGTACAAGTAGTTAGTGAACGGCAGAAGAGTTTTCCGCGGGTAGTCTCCGAATGTTCGGAGTTTGTGAAAAGCAGGAATATTCAGGTTCTGCACTCTCACAATTACAAAGAGAACCTTGTCGCACTATTGATCTCTCACTTTTGTAAAGTGCCGTATCTGGTCCGGACCGAGCATGGTCGTCCTGAGCCGTATTCCGTCGTTCGTAATCTGAAGCACTGGTGCGTCCTGGTTGCCGATCGTCTAGCGGCGAAGTACACAGCGGCTCAGATTGTCAGCGTCAGTTCAGATCTAGGTGAATATTGGAAGATGCATGCGAATCCGCGAAATGTGACTGTTCTTCGTAACGCGGTGGATCTTGAGCGCGTGAGTTCCAGCTTTAGTCCGGTGGAAGCAAAGCAGCGACTTGGGATACCGGGCGACAGCTTTGTGGTTGGGATCGCGGCGCGGCTGGAATGTATTAAGCGGCATGATTTGTTCGTTGCGACGGCAAAGTATTTAGCAGAGAGGATTCCGAAGTCGAAATTCGTTATTGCCGGCGGGGGCCGTCAGAAGGAGTCTCTGCAGCGGTTGATTCTCGAATCCGGCTTGCAGGAACGCGTGGCTCTACTTGGCGAGCGCAATGATGTCTATGACGTGCTGCGTGCAATGGATATTCTGCTTATTTGCTCCGACCACGAAGGCATTCCCATGGTCATGCTGGAAGCGATGGCTCTTGGGGTTGCGGTGGTTTCACGTAAGGTAGGTGGTATGCCCGAAGTGATTCGAGATGGAGTGAATGGAATACTGGTTCCCTCAGATAGTCCAGAGGATCTTGGCCGCGCTTGTTTGTCCATTTTCAAAAAACCCCGTTTGCGGGCAAACCTCACGCAAGTCGCCTGCGATGAGATCCACCGGCGGTACTCGGCTGAAAAGCATGCCAGAACTATAGTGGAGTTATATCAATCCATCTGTCATCGACAAGTGCAGTAGGTGTCCTTTGG
>WNFI01694871.1_pt1 | contig 12936 bp, 9 predicted proteins | sample 5400471 | NCBI WGS metagenome assembly WNFI01 (sample SAMN13153348, study PRJNA577476) | soil metagenome | isolation source: 100 cm saprolite on Douglas fir-dominated hillslope | place: USA:California | collected 2013-09-17
TGATGGCCGAGAGAGAGCAGCACGGCGCTCAGGACGACGATGATTCCAACTTTGATGAGCGTGGTCCAGTTTTGCAGGTCGGAGCTTTTGCGCGTGCCCCAGACGTTGACGGCGGTGACCACGGCGATCATGGCGACGGAGACGAGGGTGGCTTCGAGCGGCGTGAGCGGAATGATTTCGGCGAGATAGCGGGTGAAGGCGCGGGCAAGAGCGGCGACGGAGCCGCTGGCAATCACCAGGAACAGGCACCAGCCATAGAGAAAGGCCGACATGCGGCCAAAGCCATCGCGAATGAAGACGTAGAGGCCGCCGGCTTCAGGGTTGGCGGCGGCGAGTTCGGCGTAGGTGAGCGCGCCGAGGAGGGAGAGGAAGCCGCCAACGATCCAGACAAGGAAGGAATAGCCGACGGAGCCGTCGAGCTGGCGCAGGATCAGGCCGGGAGTGAGGAAAACGCCGGAGCCGATGACGGAGCCGATGAAGAGAAGGAAGAGGTCGCGTTCGCGGAGGGTGCGGAGGAGGGAGGGCATTCGAGGGGCAATGATAGTGCGAGATTTGGGGAAGAAGAAGAGAAAAGCTAACGCAGCGGTGCTGAGGACGTGAAGGGGCGCAGAGACGAGCACGGCGGACAGCCAGAAATGGCTGCCCCACGTCGAGAGATTTCGCGGCCCGAAAAAGATTAAGGCTTCACACAGAGGGCACAGAGGGAAGAGCACAGAGTCCGCAGAGGAATTGCGCTACTCAAGGAAGGGGGCGGGCATGAAGGAGAGGATGAAAACGAGGAGGGAGAGGAAAGCGGCGGCGAGGCGGCGGGAGTCCAGCCCTTCGGGCTTGTAGATGGGAAGCGAGCGGAGAAAACGGATGGCGATGAGCATTGCGGCCCAGATGTACCAGCCGGGCCAGAAGCGGAAGCCGAGAAAAATCAGGAGCAGTGGAAGAAGGACCGAGCAGACGCGATGGGCGCGCTGGCTGACGGAGCGGAGGATGTGGCCACCGTCGAGTTGCGCGGCGGGAAGCAGGTTGAGCGAAGTGGCGAACAGGCCTACCCAGGCGGCGCGGCCGACGGGATGAAGGAGGAGGTTTGCGGCGTTAGCGCCATGGTGAAAAATCGGCGCGAGAAGATGCAGGACGAGCGGAGCGCCGAGGATGATCTTGTTATCCGCTGGCGTGGCGAGGCCGGGGACAAACTTGGCGTGGACGATGCCGTAGACCAGCGCGGGAACGGCGACGAGGAAGCCGACAAGCGGTCCGGACGCGCCGACGTCGAACAGTGCGCGTGTGGTGCGAATGGGAGAACGGATGAGGATGAAGGCGCCAAGCGTGCCGATCAGCGTTGGGAAGGGAATAAAGAAAGGATAGCTGGAGTGAATGTGGTGGTGGCGGCAAGCGAAAAAATGGGCGAGTTCGTGAGCGAGGAGAATCGCAAGCAGTGTAAGCGCGAAAGGGAGTCCGGCGGCCAGGGCGAGCGGGTGACGATAGGCGAGCGTGAACGCGTGAATAAATTCGTCCCAGGAGACGGCTTCGTTGTTGGCGTAGGCGGCGGCGAAATGCGTGCCGGCGACGAGGCAGGTGCAGAGGGTCAGGAGAAATAGTAAGCAGGCGAGGAGCAGGGATCTTGTGGAGGGCCGGCGAGGGACGCGAACTGCGTAGGAATGCCATGCGGCGTCTGCGCGCCAGTCTGGTGGCGCGGCAGCAGTCGTGGTGCTATCTGGAAACGAGTTCGGCACGGTGTGAAGAAGGCCCGAAAGGTTGCAAAGACAAGTACACCATAGGCGGTGGCGTTGCGCCAGTTGGCGAGGCGGTGAGCTAGCGGGAAGTGGCGGCGTGGCGGCGCGTGACGTAGTGGGTTACGTGAGTGACGAACAGATCTTCAATCTGGAGGGTGATGGGGCCGGGGGCGGCGGCGATTTTGTGGCCGGCGATTTCGCCCACGCCGATGATGTTGCGATTGGTGGAGGAGATGAAGACTTCGTCAGCGGAGTACAGATCTTCGGGGCGGAGGGTTTGCTCGACGACGTTGATGCCGGCTTCGGGAGCGATCTCGGAGAGGATGCCGCGGGTGACGCCTTCGAGGCAGCCGGAATTTAGCGGCGGCGTGTAAATCTTCTTGTTCTTGACGGCGAAAATGTTGGCGGCGGTGCATTCGGCGACTTCGCCGCGCTCGTTGAGCAGAACCACTTCGTCGAAGCCTTCCTTTTGCGCTTCGGCGACGGCCCAGACGTTGGGAAGCCAGGAAATGCTTTTTACTCCGGCGAGGGGGGCGGCGGCGTGGCGGCCGTGGGCGCGCAGGCCGAGGCGGACCGGTTCATGGTATTCGGGGAGCGGCGCGGAATAGATGATGAGGTCGACTTGCGGCTGCGGCTCGTCGCTGCGCCAGAAGCCGACTTGATTGTAGACGAGATAGATGCGGACGCAGCCTTCGGTGACATTGTTGGCGCGAATGACTTCGCGGAGATGCACGCGGACTTTGGCGGCGGTGTAGGGCATGGGGAGGCGGATGAGGGCGGCGTCTTTTTCGAGGCGGCGCCAGTGGCGCTCGTACGCGAAGGCTTCGCCGCGCGAGATGCGGATCGTGGTGAACAAACCCCAGCCGCAGATCAGGCCGGCCTGTCCAGGCGACAGGCGGACTTTTTCGATGGGCAGCAGGGTGTCGTTGTGAAAGATGTGGCGATGGATCAATGCGAGTTCCTCGCGTTCTATTCTAGCGAAAAATACAGCGATGAAGGACCAGCAATAGGCGATGGTTCATTTGCAAACGTCGAGGCCCGCCCGCTCGAACTCGTTTCCTTTGGCTAGAACGGGTTCTCCCGAAACACTGGCGAGCGCGTGGGTGAAGCAATCTCCGAAATTCAGTGCGGCAGGATGGCGTCCTTTTCCATACTTCCGGTAAGCGATGCGCGCTCGGTCAGCTTGATTGGCGTCGAAAGAGACGACCTCGATGCCGGCCTGGTGTAAGAAAAGATCGAACTCCCGAATGGCGATTGGCGAGGAGCGATACTCGAGTACGATTCCTGCTTCTACCGCAGTGGCTGCTGAAAGAAGTCTGCTTTCAGCTTCGAGAATCAGATCCAAAAAGCGTTCGCGCTCCGCTTCATTAAGAAGAATGGCGATTAATGCGGAACTGTCGATTACCATAGCCAAGTCAGCGGGGAATCCCGTGTTCGTCGTAGCCGAGGATTTCATCGTCGGTTAGATCGGTCTGGCGGGGTAGGGCATCCACGCGCTGGAGAATTTCGTAAATTTTCTCGCGCTGGGTGGTTGCGCGCTGGCGCCCGGAGAGGCGCTGGAGACGTTCTTGCAAAGCGATGCGGATCGCCTCGGTTAGACTCTCGCCAGCCTGCTCAGCGACCTCTCTGGCCAGCTTATCGGTTTCCTCATCCTTGATGTTGAGCGCCATACACCTTCTATAATAATATCTTCCATCTTCCTTTACAAGGTTAAAGCAAACCTGTCTAGAAGGCTGCAACGGCGGCTTGAAAAAAGGAGCGAGGGGGGGCGCACCCACCCTCGCCGCAACCGCACTTACGCAGTGGCTAGAAAAGAAGCTTCAGGGCGAACTGGATTTGCCGCGCCGAGCCGAAATCTCCAGTCGGGAAGCGCGTCGCTTGGATTGTCCCGAACGATCCGCTGGTTGTTGTGAGCACCGGATTGCCGAAGTTCGGATGGTTGAAGACGTCGAACAACTCGGTCCGGAACTGGAGATTGAGTTTCTCGGTGATTTTTGTGTTTTTTGTGACCGAGAAGTCGGTGTTAAGGAAGTCGGGGCCGATGATGGCATCGCGGCCGAGACCGCCGGGATGACATGAACCGGCAATCACCGGATACACCTTGCCGCCTGGAGTCGTCGGTACATCGCTGAACGTGCAAGGAATCGCAAACGCAGCGTTTGGAGTCGCCGCGCAGTCAGGAATCGTGGGGGCCCCACCCGAAAGGGGGCCGTTGAAGCGCTGGCATACGGTCCCGTTGGAGAAGTATTGGCTCGGATTTCCGGTACCAGTTACGCGCTGAAGCAAGTCCGGCCGCGCGGTAATAGAGATGCCAGGTCCCGGGCCGATCGCCTGCGCAGGAGTGAGGGGACTTCCGCTTTGCGCCTGAGTGACAATACCGAGCTGCCAGCCGGAGACGAGGCGGTTGCCTTTGAACGGCAGTTCATAGAAGCCGCTGAGGACAAAACGGTTACGCACATCGAATTCCGAGAGGCCATAGTCGCCACGCGGATTGTAGGCGTTTTGGATGACCAGCGATTCACCGGTAGAGAGCGAGTTATAGTCGAGCGACTTCGAGTACGTGTAGGAGGCGAGAAACTCGAAACCGTGGGAGAAATGCTTGGTGGCGGTGACCCAAAGGGCGTTGTAGTTGGAGTTGCCAACGCCGTTCACCTGATTGATGTTATTCAATGAACAAGCAGGATTGGGGGCCTGGCATTGCGCAGGGATTACCGAGCTTGTGAGGGGAAGAGTTGGAAAAGGCTTGGTAGTTCCGTACAGACCGCCGGTAACGAATGGCTGGTTGATGTTCAGAAGTAACTGGAGATGAGTGGCCTTCAGCCCAACATAGGCTACCTCAAGCCCGAGCGTGGAGGTGACTTGGCGCTGAATGGTCAGATTCCAGTCCTGGGCATACATGTCGTTGAAGTTGGGGTTGATAGCCGACGGACCCAAGCTGACGCCCTTGACTGCGGCAGAAGGATTTTCCAGCGTGATGAGGTTCAATGAGGAACTGGCTGAAAGCGGCAGAGCAAAGGGCGGATTAGAGCTCAACCCGGTAACGATATTGGTCGTCGGATCTTGCGTCATGATGGCGTAGGCCGCGCGGACAGAGGTCTTTCCGTCTTTAAAAGGATCCCAGGCAAAGCCGATACGCGGCTGGAAATTCTTGTTATTCGTTTTATAGGGCTGAGGAGACGAAATAAGGGTGCCCGTCGTGGGATCGAAATTCGTGAAACGATTGACGGATTCTGATGGCGATGAGTTCCAGGCGTAACGCAGGCCTATGTTGATGGTGAAGTTGGGTCTCCATTTAAAGCTGTCCTGGGCAAACACGTCGTAGGAGGGTTGCAGAATCTTGTCGTTGCCGACGCCGAGTTGATCGGTGAAGGAATTTGCTTTGTCCGCCAGGAAGTTCCCCAGTGTAGTGAAGGTAAAGCTGCCCACGTTTTCGGCAATATTGTTGTTGTAGGCGCGCCGGATTTCTCCCCCGAAGGCGAAGGAATGGTGGCCTTTCAACCAGCTAAGGGTGTCGTTCAGGACGCCGGTCGTGTCACCGCGCCCTTGAGGTTCGCCAGTCGGGCCGCCGAAGCCCAAGGCGCCAGCGACGTTAAAAAACGGCAACCCAGAGGCCACTGGAGATCCGGCCGGTAGGGTGATGCCGAAAGCTGCTGGATCCAGCAAACCGTTGGGAGTAAAGGTCAGATGGATGCGATTGAAGCCGATGCGGACGGTATTGGCCAGAGTGGGCCCGAAAGTATGGTCCTCGCTAAGAGTTGCCAAGTGGCGGAAGCCATCGCGGGTGTCGCCGAATTTCGGGATGTTGGCCAGGATAGCGCCTCCGGCGGTGGGCTCCTGGCGGAGATCCTTCTGAACAACGTAATACGCGTGAAGCCGATCACTCTGCCGCAGTTCCACGTCGATGTCCGCGGAGCCCTGGTTTATCGAGACATTGGCCAAAGTGCCGCCGGTGAATCCGGTAAAGTCAGCAGCATTGGTCGAAGCGTCAGTAGGCTGGGAGAAGTTCGCAGCCGGAACGAGGGCTAAGAGCTTCTGAACGGCTGGCGAGGTGACCGCAGCACGTTGGTTCTGGCTGGGCACCGTGCTGTTGACCGTCAAGCTCTGGTGTTGGCGAAGTCCTTCATACGCAAGAAAGAAGAAAACCTTGTTCTTGACGACCGGCCCGCCAAATGCAGCGCCGAATTCATTACGCTTAAAAGGTGCCTGAGGATTTGCGGCCCCACCGCTAGTGAGGATGGGATTGAAAAAGTTGCGAGCATCCAGGGCGTTGTTGCGGAAAAACTCAAACGCTTCGCCGTGATAGGCGTTGCTCCCGGAACGGGTAGCCAGATTGACGATGGCGCCAGAATTCCTTCCGTACTCGGCGGGAAAAGCCGAGTTGTCGATTTTGTATTCCGCGAGGGTGTCAATCGGCGGTTGGAAGGTGATCTGGTTCTGGACGTTATCATTCAAATTGATACCGTTCACCAGCCAGTTGGTGGTGTCCTCGCGTTGGCCAGCGGTATTGATACCGAAAGATCCTTGTCCGCGAAGCGGCGCGGAGAGAAATCCATTAGCAGGGGGGGTGATGGTGCCGGGCGTCAGTAAGCTGAGATCGGTAAAGTGGCGGCCGTTTAGCGGGATGTCCTGGACCGTCTTCTCGTTGATGACCTGGCCCATGCTCGTAGTGCTAGTTTCGAGAACCGTCGCATCCGCAACGATCTCGACCTTTTGTGTAGCTTCACCGAGCTTCAGCTGAATGTTCTGAGTGACGGCCGTTGCGACTTCGAGCCTTAGGTTGCCTACCGCAGCAGTCTGGAAACCCGGGCAACTCGCCTCGATGCGGTAGACGCCGATAGGAAGCGATGGGAAAAGATAGGAGCCTGCGGCGTCCGTTTGGGTGACGGATGCAACGTCAGTCGCCTGGTTTGTGGCGACGACCCTAACGTTTGGTACCGTACCTCCCGAAGCGTCTGTCACCGTGCCGCCTAAAGTTGCGGTGGATTGTCCCAGCGCCACAGCGGTCGTACCAACAAGCACAGCACACAGCAAAACCAGCCGGGAAATGCCGCGTGCTAGAACGAAGGGCCGAAACGGAACGTCCATGTTTTCTCCTTGTGATTGGGCGACAAAATATAACGTGCTTTGCCTCCGCAAGCTAGGGCTGCGGTAGCTGCAAATTGCAAGGTCCGTTGGAATCTTGTATGGGAACGCACACCACCTGCGCGCCCACGCACCTGAATAGTTGGCAATCGCAGGGCCAGTCGAGGGATTCCTTTGCGCCGTGAAAAGTCCCGCAAAATGAGTAGGTTAGTGACTCCTAGAAGCAATAAATCGAATCCACGCGCGGGGCTAATACGGAAATTTGAATGAACTTACGAAATGACGTACGCCTCTACAGCGGTTTAGAACAGTTTACATCTGCTCGTAGCTTCGTAGCTAGGGTCGCGGACTGACAGCATTGACGTAGAAATGACATCTACGCTCTAGCACGTTTGTCGTAATATCGCTGCGCTTTAGTGGCGATCTTAGGAGAGGAGCTGCACTTTGAAAACGGAAAAGGGGCGGAGAGCGTTTCTGCGGAGCAGTTTGGCGGGCGGTTTAGCGGCGGCGGTGGCGCCAGTGATGAGAATGGAATCAGTGGAAGCTCGCGAACGTCCGGAGAGTTTGCCTGGCGTGCCGACGTTTGAGTTTGAGGAAATTACGATTGCGGAGCTGCAGGAAGGGATGAAGGCGGGGAAGTACACGGCGCGGGCAATTGCCGAGAAGTATTTGGCGCGGATTGAGGCGCTTGATAAACATGGGCCGGCGGTGAATAGCGTCATCGAGTTGAATCCGGACGCGCTGGCTCTTGCGGAGGCCTCGGACCGAGAGAGGAAGGAGAAGGGAGCGCGGGGGCCGCTGCATGGGATTCCGGTGTTAATCAAGGACAACATCGATACGGCCGACAAGATGATGACCACGGCGGGGTCGCTGGCGCTGGTTGGGTCGAAGCCGCCAAAGGATTCGACCGCGGCGGTTTCCGCGAATTTTTGCGCGGCGGCGATTGGCACGGAGACGGATGGGTCGATTGTGTGCCCGTCTTCGGCGAATGGTTTGGTGGGGATCAAGCCCACGGTGGGATTGGTGAGCCGCCGCGGGATCGTGCCGATTTCGCATAGCCAGGACGGCGCAGGGCCGATGTGCCGCACGGTGCGCGATGCGGCAACGGTGTTGGGGGCGCTGACCGGCGTGGATTCCGAGGACCGCGCGACGGCGGAAAGCCAAGGAAAATCATTCACGGATTACACTCAATTTCTCAAGGCCGACGGGTTGCGCGGCGCGCGGATTGGCGTGGTGCGCAAGACTCTCGGGTTCATGGACGCGGTCGACAAAGTGATGGAAGCGGCGCTGGAGGCGATGAAGAAAGAGGGCGCGATTCTGGTTGATCCGGTGGAGATCGAAACGGCAGGAAAGTGGAGCGAGACGGAATCGACCGTTTTCATGTATGAGCTGAAAGCGGACTTGAATGCGTATCTGGCGCGCCCGGGATTTAATCCTCCGGTTAAAACACTGAAGGACATCATCGAGTTCAACGAGAAGAATCGCGAGAAAGAGATGCCTTACTTTGGGCAGGACTTTTTCTTGAAGGCGGAGGCCAAGGGGCCGCTCAGCGACAAGGAATACATCGAGGCGCTGGAAAAGAACCATCAACTGGCGCGCAAAGAGGGCATCGACGCCACGATCGACAAGCACAATCTGGACGCGCTGGTGGGGCCGACGGGCGGACCGGCTTGGTTGACGGACTTGATCGATGGCGACCACTTTGGCGGAGGCAGCTCGGGAGCAGCGGCGGTGGCAGGCTACCCGAATGTTACCGTTCCGGCGGGATTCGTATTCGGCATGCCCGTGGGGATTTCGTTCTTTGGCCGGGCCTGGAGCGAGCCGGTGCTGATTCGGTTGGCGTATGCGTTTGAGCAGGCGACGAAGGTCCGTAAAGCTCCGAAGTTCTTGCCGAGCGTCAACCTTCATGGCTGATGGGGCGTCAGCAGCGAAAAAAACAACGCAAAGGCGCAGAGGACGCGGAGGAGTCGCAGAGAGGAATTGGGAGATTACTGCTTGCAGTTGAAGGGCAGTAGCAGTTGCTGACCTTCGTAGATGCGGTTGGCGTCCGCGATTTCGGGATTCGCCTGCGCGATGCAGCGCCACGCGGCGGCGCGGCCGTAGGTTACTCGCGCAATGCTCGAAAGCGTGTCGCCCTGCTTAACAGTAGCCTTCAGGTCGGATTTCAAGCCGGTGACTCTGGCGGGTATCATGATTTCCGTGCCGGCGGCGATGCGGGTGGGGTTCACGATGCCAGGGTTAGCCGCCAGAAGTTCCTGCCAGCGCGAGCCATGGCCGAGGTTTTGCTGCGCGAGCTTCCAGAGCGAATCGCCGGGTTGAATAATGACGGTGTGCAGCGAGGGTGAAGTCTTCGCCACGGGAGAGGGTGGAGCGATCCGAGGGGTGACGCTTGACTGCGGCGCAGACGGCGCGATCCGCGAAACCAGCGGAGGCGCGGTAGGAGCGAGACGTCGCGTGAAAGGGTCGAGGCGGCGCAATGGCGCCGGGCTTGGGACTGCCGGAGCAATTACCGCCGCGGGATGAACCAGAGCGAGATTTGCGTGCGCCGGTGAAAAGCTTGGGCGAGGAGGCGAGACTTTCGGCACTGAGATAATAGGAGCTGCGAAGATGGGCTCATCGAACGGAAGGTGGAACGGAGTCGCAACTTCTTCCGCGGCCTGCTTGGCATTGCGGTAACGACGCGCGATATCGCCGAGCGGAAGTTGCGCCAGCGTAGTATCGGCGTCGATGGGCGCCTGGGCCTGTTCCTCGACGGGCGCGGGCTGCTGCTTGCGCTTGGCCTCGACAAGGGCTTCGTCGTCCGGGGTCAGGATTTTCGCGCGGCGCAAATCTTCATCGGTGTAAACGTGCTTTTGCTTCTTCGCCTGCTCTTTGCGGGCGCGCTCCTGGCGCGCGGCTTCGGCTACATCCTGGGCGGCCTGGGCGCGGCATTGCGCAGCGCCGAAAAATAGACAGGAGCAAAGAACGATGGTGAATCCGCAGCGAAGCGGCTGGCGGAGCGTCACCCGCCTGTGCACGTGTGGCTTGCCGGAACTGGAGAGGTCAGTGCTCGCCATTTTTGACCGACTACGGGGGACATCCGATGGCCAAATACTACAGGAGAGCCAGGCTCCGTGACAGCGGAATTTTCTAGGAAAAAAGTACTGAGAGAGGGGTACTGAGAAAAGAAGTACCTGCATAGCTGCTGCGGCTACATCGCCCACGGTTGCGCTATGATGTGCGCCGTCTGAGCGGAGAGTTGCGTCGGGAGGCCACCATGGACGTGAAGGGAAAATATTCGCGCAGGAAGTTCGTTTCCACAGCAATGTCCGCGTCAGCGATTTCGGTGTTGCCCGGCGCGCCGAAGCTCTTGAGCGGATTCGCGGGCGCACTCGGAGGGCGACAGCAGAATTCTGTTCCGCTGACCGCAACTCCGGCTTGGCGCGACCAAGGGATTCTCAATTTGGCGAAGTCGCCGTATGCGATGCTGCACAGTGTTCCGGTGCATGCGGTGACGATTGAGGCGGGATTTTGGTCGCCGCGCCGCGAGACCAACGTGACCAGCAGCATTCCGTCGATGGGCAAGCTGCTGGAAGTCAACGGGCGCATGGATAATTTCCGGCGGCTTACCGGGAAGAGCGCGGCAAGTCAGCGTGGCCCGGTCTATGCGGATTCCGACATTTACAAATGGATTGAGGCGGCCGGGTTTGCATTGCAGTCGGGCGAGCGGCCGGAGCTGCGCGCGGTGGTGGACAAAGATATTCGTGAAATTGTCGCCGCGCAGCAGGCCGACGGCTACTTGAACACGTACTACGTGCAGGAGCGCGCGGCGCAGCGCATGGAGCCGAAGACGCAGCAACATGGGCACGAGCTCTACAACATTGGCCACCTCTTGCAGGGTGCTATCGCTTATTACCGCGCGACTGGGGACCGCACGTTGCTGGACGCGGGCATCCGTTTTGTGAACGAATTCTTGCTGCCGAGTTTTGGTCCCGGCGCAGACAAGAAGCCGCTGTTTTCGGGGCATGCGGAGATGGAACTGGCGCTGGTCGAGTTGTATCGGCTCACCGGTGACAAGCGGCATCTGGAACTGGCGGGATATCTCCTCGCCGGGGACCCGCGCATTCACTTTAAGCCTGAAAATTACGTGTACCACTTCTGTGGGATTCCGTTCACTTCGCGGACGCACCTGGAAGGGCATGCGGTGCGCGCGATGTACGCCTGCTGCGGGGCGACCGACTATTACCTGGAGACCGGCGACCAGACGTACTGGAAGACGCTGAATGTGCTATGGAAGGATCTCGTGTCCGCGCAGATGTACGTTACCGGAGGAGTGGGCGCGCGCAGCGACGGCGAAGCCTTCGGGGATCGCTACGAATTGCCGAACGCGACGGCGTATGGGGAGAGCTGCGCGGCCATCGGCAACATGATGTGGAACTGGCGCATGCTGGCGGCCACCGGAGAGGCGAAGTACGCCGACGTCATCGAACGTGCGCTGTACAACGGGATCAATTCGGGGATGTCGCTTAACGGCACTCTTTATTGCTATCGCAATCCGCTGGCATTTGATCCTTCGGGCGGAGACAAGATTCGCAGCGAATGGTATGACACGACGTGCTGCCCGCCGAACCTGGAGCGCACTTTGGCGTCGCTGCCGGGATATTTCTACAGCACCAGCGGCCAGGGCGTTTTTGTGCACCTGTACGACAATTCGCTGCTGGACTGGCACCTCGAGGATGGCACCGGGCTGAAGATCCTGCAGAAGACAAATTATCCGTGGGATGGCAGCTTGGAGATCGCAGTTGCTCCGGCCGAGCCCGCGGAGTTCACGCTTTTTCTGCGCATTCCGGGCTGGACGGATTCGGCGAAGGTCGCTGTTAACGGGAAGGCGATCGCCGGCGCGACGGCGGGCCAGTATCTGCCGATTCGGCGTCGCTGGTCCGCAGGCGATACGGTGACGCTGCAATTCAATATGGCGCCGCAAGTCCTGGAGGCTAACGCGCAAGTCACCGAGAATAATGGGAGTGTAGCCGTGCAGCGCGGTCCCTTGGTGTACTGCATGGAGCAAATCGATCAGGGCGAAGGCGTGGCATTGAAGGATGTGGCTCTCAGTGCTGACAAGGCTTCGAGCGGTAGATTCGATGAGAAATTTGACAAAGATTTGCTGGGCGGAGTCTTGGTGCTGCGACATGCCGGGGCTGTATACGAGGAATCAGCAGATCGTAGCGGTTTGTATTTCTCGCATAACGCGCCGCCGCGGAAATCGCGTCCCGTACAGCTAACGTTTATCCCTTACTACGCGTGGGCCAATAGGATCCAAACCCCGATGCAAGTCTGGACTCCCCTGGCGCGGGCGTGAGCCCCGATTTGGCCTTCCACGCAGAACTACACCGTGGGAATAAGTATTTCGGTGATCAACTGATCCTCTGGCGTGGTTCTCGGATCGTTGGCGTAATTTTCAATGCAGAAGTCATTGCGAACCTGGATTTTCTTTTCGGCCACGATCTCAAAAACGCGGCCAGAAGCCTCGGGCAAGTTTGAATAAGACCCCGTCAAGACAAAACGGCTGTACTTACCGCCTTTGAATTTTTCGTACGTCAGCTTTTCAGGTAAGTTTTTTGGTTCTGCAGCAAGCGAAACACCGGCGCGATAGACCTTTGGCCCTACTTTGTAGAGGCTCATGTATCCCGTAATTTTGTTGTGTTCCGAAATCCCCGGAACAAGCTTATGCAGTTCTTGCCAGGCTTGCCCTGCAGTGTCTTGAAAGGGTCCAATTTTCTCGATAAAGATGTAATGCATTTCCGGCCAGGTCACAATCTCGGGTTCTTGCGTAAGTTTCATGGGAGCTCTTTGTGGGGTTGCCATCCTGTTTCTCCTTTCCGCCGAGGACATAAGAAAATAACACACTTGCACACCGCCAGTCTGACGCGGCGTGTTCGTTGCCCCCGTGTCCCGCTTACTCTGCGCGCAAGGCGTCTACCGGATCAATGGTGGCCGCACGGCGCGAGGGCACGTAGCTGGCGAGCCATGCCGTGAAGACGAGTCCGATGGATACCGCGCCATAGGTCACCGGATCGACTGGGTTCACGTTGAATAGCAGGGAGGACATCAGCCGCATCAACAGCACCGCAGCGACGAGTCCACACCCTAC
>WNFI01661352.1_pt1 | contig 12935 bp, 13 predicted proteins | sample 5400471 | NCBI WGS metagenome assembly WNFI01 (sample SAMN13153348, study PRJNA577476) | soil metagenome | isolation source: 100 cm saprolite on Douglas fir-dominated hillslope | place: USA:California | collected 2013-09-17
GTTCCTGAATGGGGTGCTCGCGCCGATGATCGGCCCGCTCGAGCCGTATGGCGTCGGGATCATTCGATTCTCGGTGGACGGCATCCTGCCGCTTCTCCCGCGCGGCGCGTACGGCGCGCTGTCCGCGATCGCGATGGTCGCATTGCTCGCCGCGCTCTGGCGCTGGTGGCGGCGGATCCCGAATGGGGCGATCGTCTTCCCGAGCCTGATCCTCTGGTTCGCTTGGCGCTCGCTCCAGAACTACTTCGCATTCGCCGGCGTGCTCGCGATGGCCGGGGACGAGGCGGTGCTCGCGGACGGCGATCGCGCGACGAGCCAGAGCAGCGGCGCTACCAGCAACGGGACGAGGCCCGATAGCGACTGAGAGTTCGGGCCGCCGATGCCGAGCTCGATGAAGAACACGAACCACGGAATGACCGCACCGATCGCCCACGTCGCCGCGATCTGATACGGACGGCGGCCGACCGCGACCGCGAGCACGATCGGTATCACCAGGACGACCTGGTCGTAATGGAATGCGACCGGCGTGACGACCAACGACAGCAGAACGGCGCCGGCCACGATCCCGGCGAGCCGCAGATCCTGCGGGAGATGGCGGATGGCGGCCACCGTCACGATGACCGCGAGCGCCACGAGACCGATCGCGACCGGCACCCAGAGCGCCGGCGCGAAGTAGTGGGCCAGACCCCACGTCGTCGAGTACATGGTGAAGACGTCGGCCCGATCCGACGCACCACGGCGGAAGAACGCGAGCGATTCGGGGAAACGGATCGTCGTCAACACCGCGATCGCGACCAGCGTGGTCGCGGTGACCGTGATCATTCGCCATGCACGCGCACGGATCAGCAGGATCAGCGCGATCGGCGCGAACACGAGGAAGAGCTGAGGCTTCACGAAGAGGATGAACGCGCCGACCACGAACGGCAGCAGCCGCTGGCTCCGCAAACCAATGAATGCGAGGACCGCGCCGAGCAGCAGGAAGCTCCCGAACTGGCCGTAGCGGTTCGCGATGACGATTGGCTGGAACATCGCGACGAGCACGATCGCGAGCTCCGCGCCGGGTTGCCAACGCGACGGCAGCGAACGGATGAACAGGACGGCGGCGAAAAGGCCGACCGCCACATAGGCGAAATAGAGCGCCCACGATCCTGCGGGGTACGGCAGGAGCCCGAACGGAACGAATAGGAGGACGGACCACGCGGGATAGACCCACACGGGGTCGCCGCGCTCGATGAATTGGATCAGGTGCCCGCTCGCGTAGGTCCGCTGGGCTTCGGTCCAGGCGGCCATGTCGTATGGCGAGCCGCCCGTGACGGCGAGGTGCCCGGCGTACCAGAACAGCAGGTGATCGGTCAGGCCGAACGGCGGCGGAATGAGCAGGGGGAGCTCGGCGAGAAGGACGAGGACGAGGGCGACGAGGTGAAGCCTGCGGCGCACAGGTCAATCATGCCGGAGCAGGCGCGCGACGTGCCACGAGAGCCAACGCGCGATCGGCGTCGACCAGTCCTGCTCCGACCACACCAGCCAACGGGCGCGCGGATCGCACGATCGCGGCGCGGACCCGGCGAGCGTGGGCGACCGGATCGCCACGGTCGTCCGGGATCGCGCCGATCAGGAGGGCGCAGATCCCAGCGACGTGCGGCGCGGCCATCGAGGTGCCGCTCATCCGCACGTAGCGCGGCGGTACGACGCAGGCATCTGTCGCGAGGACGGCGGCGCGAGCGCTCCCGACACCGCTGCCGTAGCCGCACGCGGCTCCGCGGGTCACGCCGCCGCCGATCGCGACGATGTCGGGCTTGCGGTAGCGGGCGCCAAGTACCGGACCGCGTGAGCTGTAGACGGCGAGGCGACCGTCCTTGTCGGCGGCGCCGACGGTGAGCGCGCCTCGCGCGTCGCCGGGTGAGGTGATGGTGCGCGGGCCCGGGCCCTCGTTCCCCGCCGCGACGCAGACGATGATCCCCTCCGCCGCGAGCGCATCGACCTCGCGGGCGAGTGGCGACGTCGGCGAGCCGGGTCCGCCGATCGAGAGGTTCATCACCTGGATGTGCTGCCGCGACGCCCACGACATCGCCGCGAGCACCGCGTCCTCGGTGCCACCTGCTGATGACAGCGCCTTCGCGATCACGAGCGACGCCTCGGGCGCGACCCCGCGATACACCAAGCCCGCGCCCGCGACGATGCCGGAGACGTGGGTCCCGTGCCCGACGTCGTCGACGGGGCCTGCGCCGGTGAAGTCGGCGGATGCCGCGATGCGGGCGGCGAAGTCGGGATGTGACCCATCGATGCCCGAATCCACGATCGCCACGCGGATCCCCGCGCCCCGGTGCCCAGCGGCCCACACCGGTGGGATAGCGTGCGCCGGAACGCTGTCGACGAGCAGCGGCTGGACCTGGAAGGGCGGGCGCGCGGCGATGCCGATCGCGCGCATCGCCGCCGCCAAAGCGGATTGCCGGTCGGCGGGGACCTCGACCACGATGACGCCGGCTCGGCGATGGGTCTGGCGGACCGTTGCCCCGAATCGCGCCAGGAGCTCGGGCCGGACACCTGCGGCAGTGCCCGCGGCAGATGCCCGGTCCGGGTCGGTTTCAGGCAGGACCGACGTGCCGACCGGCCCCGGAGGCTCGACGATCAGGCGGCTGGCGGCGGACGGGGTCGTCGCGGCATTGGCTCCCAGCATGTCGCTCAGATATTGACAGAGCGGTCAAGTGGCCCGGCTGGGGCTGGGAACGCTAGGGTTCGGGCATGCCGATCGACCCCGAGCTTCTGGCGATCCTGGCCTGCCCGGTCGATCACGCTCCCGTGACCGAGCAGCCCGCCCACCTCGTCTGTACCAGCTGCGGCCGACGCTACCCCGTGCGCGACGGCATCCCGGTGATGCTCGTCGAGGAAGCTGAGCCCGCCCAGCGGTGACGTCGCCGCTGCGCATCGCGATCTTCCATCTCGGCTTCTTCTATTCCGGCGGCGGCGAAAAGCTCGTCCTGCAACAGGCCCGCGAGCTCCGCGCGCGCGGCCACGATGTGCAGGTCCACGCGCCGATCGTCGATCGCGAGGCCTGTTTTCCGGATCTCATGGCCGAGATCGTGCCGCGGGCGCTGCTGCGCCGCCTGCCTAACATCGGAGGCGTCGGCGACGGGCTGACGCTCTTGGCCGCGGCGCTGCTGGCGCGATCGCTCACCCGCAACATCGACGCCGACGTGTACCTCGGCGCGAATCAGCCCGGCGCGCACCTTGCCCGCGAGGCCGCGCGATCACATGGGAAGCGGTACGTCGTTTACCTCAATCAGCCCAATCGCCTGCTCAGTGCGCGGGCCGTCGATCTCGAGACCAGGCCGCTCGTCATCAAGAAGGACTTCTTCCTGCTCGATACGGTGGCGAGCTTTGGTCGTCCGATCCTCAACCGCCTCGACCGCCGCAGCGTGCGGGATGCGGCCGTCCGTCTCGGTGACGGTGCGTACATGACCTCCATCCTCAAGACCTATTACGGCGGCACCTGGCGCTCGTGTCCCGCCGCCACGCGACCCGCGGCGCATGAGCCGATCGATCAGGCCGACCGTACCCGGGGCACCATTCAGATCGGCCGCCGCGCGATCCGCCGGCCGTTCCTCCTGCTCACGAATCGGCACTACCCGCAGAAGCGCTTCGAGTGGATGTTCCCGGTCATCGCCCGGGTCCGCGAGCGGTATCCGCAGGCGAGCCTCGTCGTGACCGGCGCCGACACCGCCTACACGGATGTCCTGCGGCGCCAGGCCGATGCTCTCGGCCTGCGCAACGCGGTCCGGTTCATGGGGCTCGTCAGCGAGCGCGAGCTCGAGGGCCTCTACGCGTCCGCGGCGGTGTACGTCTACCCGTCGCCCGAGGAGGACTTCGGGATGGGGATCGTCGAAGCGATGGGCCGCGGCACGCCGGTCGTCGCATGGGACCAGGCCGGCCCGACGGGCATCATCACCGACGGCGTCGACGGCCGTCGCATCGCGATCGATCAGGTGGATGCGTTCGGCGACGCGGCGCTCGCACTGCTGGACGACGATGCCGAGCGCGAGCGGATCGGGCGCGCGGGCTGGCGGACCGTCAGCGAGCGTTTCTCGTTCGTCGCGCACACGGACATCCTCGAGAGCGCGCTACGCGACGCGGCATGCCCCGCGTAAGCGTGGTCCTGCCGGTCCGGAACGGCATGCCGTTCCTGCCGGAAGCGGTCGCCTCGATCCTGACGCAGACCTACGGCGGTTTCGAGCTCGTGATCTCCGACGATCTGTCGACGGACGGGACCGCCGCGTACCTCGCGTCGCTGACCGACCCCCGGGTCCGCGTCATCCGGCCTCCGCGCGATCTCGATCTCGTCGACTCGCACGCCTTCGCGGTCGCGGCGACGACGAGCGAGCTCGTGGCCCTCATGGGCCAGGACGACATCGCCGAGCCCACCCGCCTGGCCCGGGAGGTCGCGCTCGTCGACAGCGACGCGGCGATCGGCCTCGTCGGCTCGTGGTGCTCGATGATCGATCTCAGTGGCCGTCGCATCGGCACGCTGCGGTACGCCGTCACACCCGGCGAGATCCGCGCGCGGATCGTGCGCAACACCCACGTTCCCGTCCCGTCGATGCTGTTCCGGCGCGCTGCGTACGACTCGGTGGGCGGTTTCATCGCCGATTGCGACTACGCGTTCGACTACGAGCTGGTCGCCCGGCTCGCACGGCGCGGGGCCGTCGCGAACGTTCCCGAGGAGCTCGTGCGGGTCCGCTATAACCCCGCAGGCGCATCCGCTATCGCAGCGCGCCGCGTGCAGCGCGGCGCGCTGCGGGTGCGCTGGCGCAGCCTCCGGGCCGGTGGCTACCCGCTCAGGGAATGGCTCTGGCTGCTCAAGCCGCTCGCAGCGCTCGCGCTGCCGCCGTGGCTGATGCGCCGGATCATCGTTCCCTACATGCGCCGCGCCCACCGCTGACGGTCGCGCGCGTGGCTCAGGCGCCGGTCAGGGCCGCGCGCCGGACGCGAGGATCTCTCGCGCAGCGATCGACACGCCCGCGGGGTTCCAGTGCGTGTCGTCCAACCAGTAGACGTACTCGTGGCGATCGACGCCCGCGGCCGCCGCGGCGGACAACGGCGCCGTCAGGTCGACGGCGGCGATGCCGCTCGCTGCGAGTGCGCCGCCAAGGGTAACGAGGTACCCGGCATCGATCGGCCGCTCGGGCTGCGCGAACAAGGGGGCATAGACCGCGTACTTGTCGGGAACGAGGACAACGACGAGGGAGAGCCCCATGCGGCGGAGGGCGTCGCTCCACTGCCGGTAGACCCCCGCCTGGATCTCGGCCGTCCCGTCGTTCTGCGGAACGTCGTAGCTCCTCGTTGCGTCGACGGGCAAGAACAGCATCTCGTCACCGTTCCGGAGCCGGCGGAGGGCGACGTTGGCGAGGTCGGGGTTCGGGAGGACATGGTCGTCTTGGATCGATTGCAGCGCTCGGTGTGCGTAGATCTTCGCGGCCGAGGGGCCGCGGACGAATTGCCGGCAGATGTCCGCGAGCTCGATCCGACCGACCGCTCGGCCGCATAGCTCCCATGACGGATCGGCCCGGTGCGGGCTGTAGAGCGCGGGCAGGGTGCGACCGTTCAGATGCTCGATCAGGACCGTCCCGTGCTTCATGCCCAGCCGTTGGATCACAGCGGTTGCCCTGCCGAGGTCGGGGAGCAGGCCCGCGGCGTCGTAGCTGGACCGTCCGCTCAGGGCCGCAAGCTGGCTGGAGAGGGTTTCAGCGTCACTCAAGCTCGATCCCGCGAAGAACGAGTCACCGATCAGCAGAACGTCGGGCGGTCCGGGCGCGTCGACACCGGTCGTGATGCGGTAGCCGAACTCGTCCGTCGTGAAGAGCTCGGCGTGCCGCTGGCGGGCGCGGGGTAGGTTGCCGAGGGAGGCGAGATCGCCATAGGCGGCTGGGTTGAAGTAGCGCTTCCCGGCCGCGAACGGCGCGCCCGGAGGCCCGGCATCGAACATCACCTCCCAGGCGCGGAACCCGACGGCGTCCACCGGCACGAAGCGGCTCCCGATATCCAGCGCGGCACCGACTCCGATGACCAGTGGAAGCGCCAGGACGAAGATGCGCGGAGCCCGTGCCACTAGAACTGGAAGTACAGGAACGGCGAATAGTGACCCGCGATGATCACGGCGAGCGACGCCGCGAACGCCGATCCCTTGAGGAGCGACCGTCGCAGGTCCCAGGTGTGCCGCATCTCGAACGAGTTCGGTGTCGCGTGGGCGGCGACCGCCGCGACCATCAGCGCACCGATCAGCACGGCGGCACCGGTCACGGCGAGTCCTGGCCTCCACGAGAACATCGCGCCGTAGATTCTGGCCGCGTCGCTGAAGCTCCCGGCGCGGAACAGCACCCACCCGATGACGACGAGGAGGAACATCAACGCCCTGCGTGCGAACTCCGGGCGCGCATCCCACCGGTGTCCGAATCGCCGATACAGCATCAACAGTGCGCCGTGAAACGCACCCCAGAGGACGAACGTCCAATTCGCGCCGTGCCAGAGCCCTCCGAGGAGCATCGTGACCAGCAGGTTCCGGTAGGTAGCGATCGACCCTCGGCGGTTGCCCCCCAGCGGGATGTACACGTAGTCCCGCAAGAACGTGGACAGCGAGATGTGCCACCGGCGCCAGAAGTCCGACGGATCGCTCGCCCGATACGGGGAGTTGAAGTTCTGCGGGATCCGGATGCCGAACAGGCGCCCGAGACCGACGGCCATGTTGCTGTAACCGGCGAAGTCGAAGTAGATCTGGTACGAGTAGCCCAGCATGCAGAGCCACGCATCGGCGGTTGAGAGCGACGCCGGGTGTGACAGCACCGGATCGATGATGCTCGCGATCGTGTCAGCGATAAGGACCTTCTGTGCCATTCCGATCGCGAGGAACGAAAGTCCGCGCTCGACATCGCGGCGCTCCTCTGCGTGGTCGATGCGTGCGAGGTCGGGTTGCATCTGCCGGAACCGCACGATCGGACCGGCGACCAGCTGCGAGAAGAGCGACACGTAGCACGCGAACTCGAGCGGGTTGCGTGTCGGAACGATCGTCCGCCGGTAGGTATCGACCATGTAGGTGATGGTGTGGAACGTGTAGAAGGAGATACCGACCGGCAACACGACGCTGAGCGTGGGAATGTCCACGCGCAGCCCTAGCGTGGAGGCGAGCCCCGTCGCAGTCCGTGCTCCGAAGTCCGCGTACTTGAAGAAGCCAAGCACGACGAGATCGATCACGATCGGCAGGATCGCGAAGAACCGTCGGCGCTCCGGATCTTCGGTGCGTGCGAGAGCCAACCCCGACGCGAAGCTCATGGCGGTGGTGAAGGCCATCACGGCGCAGAAGCGATAGTCCCAGTACCCGTAGAAGACATAGCTGGCCACCGTGAGCAACGCGAAGCGGGGATTGCGGCCGCGCAACGACCAGAAGGCGGCGTACGTGATCGGTAGGAACGCGAAGAGGAAGACCTCGCTGTTGAAGAGTATCGGGACCCTCCTTGGCTCAGTCTCGCAATGACGATCGTGTCAGCGTGATCGCGGAGCCCAGCGGCCCCGCCCTTCTGTCGCGCTCCGACAGGATCGGAGATGCGACGGGCCATGAGATCGCTGCGTCCGGATCCGACCACAAGAACCCGTGCTCGTCCGTGCCGTCACTTTCGTGATCGAGGAGGTAGAGCACCACCGCGGCTTCTGGGCTGGCGTACCCGTGGGCGACACCCGGCGGAATGAGGAGCGTCTCCGCATCCCCGAGCCAGAGCTCCTCCTTGACCGGAGGTTGTGCGCGCAGATCGAGCAGAGCCATGAACACGCGTCCGCTTACGACGTGCAAAAGGTCTGACTGCACGAAGTGGACGTGCATGCCGCGGAGCACGCCGCGGCCGGACGTGCTCACGATCAGCTGTCGCAGATCGAGTGGCTGCCGCGATGCGCGCCACACCTCCTGTAGCGCGCCGCGGGGGTCGCTGTGACGCTCGAGCGTGCGACGCTCGAGTCCTTTGATCATGACGCTCTAGCTGACGCGGTCGCGAGGCACGGTGATGCGCACCGTCGTGCCCTCGCCCGGCTTGCTCGCGATCTTGCACACGCCGCCCAGCAGGCCGATCCGCTCGCGCATGTGCAGGAGACCGAAGTGGCCCGCCTTCGCGCTCGCTTCGCCCCACTGCTCGCTCGCGAACCCCTGCCCGTCGTCGGCGACGACGATCTCGAGGTACGCGTCGTCCTCATGCAGCTTCACCGTGACCTTGCGCGCACCGGCGTGGCGCTTGGCGTTGAGCAGCGCCTCGATCGACGCGCGGTAGAGCGCGGCTTCCGCGTCGGGACGGAGTGGAGCGATGTCGCCGATATCCTCTTCGATCTCCCAGCCGGCCTCGGCGGCGATCTCCGTCGCGGCGGAGGAGATCGCGCCGGCGAGGCCGAGGTCCTCGAGCGTCGCGGGGCGGACGCTGCCGCCGGCGCGTTCGACGGCGAACGCCGCTTCGTACGCGAGGATCCGCAGGAAGCCGACCTCGGATTCCGTCGGCTCGGTCGACCGGTTCACGTTCAGCACGCCGAGCGCCTTGGCGCCGACGAGCAACGGGAGGCAGATCGCGTAGGGAATGTCCTTCGTGTAGGTGTGCGGGAGGTCGCGGCCGGCCGGGCCCTTCACAACGACCGGCTGCCGGCGTTCCATCGCGCGCCAGGAGATCGCCGGGCCGCTCGGGACCATCGTGCCGAGGACATCCTCGCCCTTCGCCGCACGGACGACGAGGGCATCGACGCCGCGGTCGTAGACCATGATCGACGCCGAGTCGTAGCCGACGTCGGCCGCGGCTTCGATGATCAGGGCGAAGAGATCAGCTTCGTTCGTTGTGGCGCCGACGCGCCAGGTTGCGCGCTCGAGGCCGCGGAGCAGGTCCTGATCGGACACCGCTGCAATTGTGACGGAGTATGTTGCGAGCATGCCGACGGACTTCCTGCTGATCGGCGCCGGCGGCCTGGTCGGACGCCATCTCCGCGAGGCCCTGGGGGATCGCAGGGTCGTCAGCACGTACCACCGCCAGGGCGAGGGCGACGGTCCAGCGCTCGACATCACGAATGCCGACGCCGTTCGAAACGCGATTCGCGAGGTTAGACCCAGCGCGATCCTTCTGGCGGCAGCCGATGCGTGGGTCGAGCGTTGCGAGCGCGAACCGGAGAGAACGCGACGCGTGAACGTCGATGCTGCGGTCGTGATCGCCGAGGAAGCCCGGCGGATCGACGCGCGTCTGGTCGTCTTTTCGAGCGACTACGTTTTCGATGGGACCGCGGGAACCTATGTGGAAGGCGACGCGCGGCACCCGATCAACGAATACGGCCGTCAGAAGGCGCAGCTGGAGGACATCGTCTTGGCGACGGGCCGGGCATTGGTGTGTCGCAGCTCGGTCGTGTTCGGCTACGAACCTCGACGGTTCAACTATGTCTGTCGTCTCGTGGACCGACTGCGCGAAGGTCGACCCTTCGATGTCGCCTCCGACCAGCTGATCACACCTACGTACGCGCCGTCGCTCGCGGCGGCGGTGGTCGAGCTTGCTGATGGCGGCGCCAGTGGCGTCGTGCACACCGCCGGGCCGCGGGTGTTGCCTCGCGCCGAGTTCAGCCTGATGGTCGCGGAAACGTTCGCCCTGCCAACGAACCTGATCCATCTCCGCCCCACGCGCGAACTCGGTCTCTCGGCACCCAGGCCGCTACGCTCCGGCCTGAACGTGGACGCGGTCACCCGGCGGCTTGGCCATCCGCTGATAGATCCGCAGCGCGGGCTGCAGGAGCTCGTCGGAACGGGGCTGGTATGAAGCTCCTCGTCACGGGCGGCGCCGGATTCATCGGATCGAACTTCATCCGGCAGTGGCTGTCCGAGCACGCTGACGACCGGATCGTCAACGTCGATCTCCTCACGTACGCAGGCGACCGCGGGTCGCTCGCCGACGTCGAGCGCGAGCGAGCCGCGCGGTATGCGTTCATCCAGGCGGATATCGCCGACGCGGACGCGATGGCCGCCGCGTTCGCCGAGCACCGACCGAACGTCGTCGTGAACTTCGCGGCCGAATCGCACAACAGCCGGGCGGTCCTCGATCCCGGGGCGTTCGTGCGGACGAACGTGGTCGGCACGCAGGTGCTCCTCGACGCGGCGAAGACCGCGGGTGTCGAGCGGCTCCACCACATCTCGACGTGCGAGGTGTACGGCGACCTCCCGCTCGAGAGCACGGATGCGTTCCGGGAAGATTCGCCCTACCGCCCGCGAACGCCCTACAACGCGTCGAAGGCGGCGGCCGATCATCTCGTTCGTGCCTACGGCGAAACCTTTCGGCTGCCGGTGACGATCTCGAACTGCGCGAACAATTACGGCCCCTTCCAGTACCCCGAGAAGGTCATCCCGCTCTTCGCGACGAACGCGCTCGACGACCGGCCACTGCCGCTCTACCGGCACAGCGAGAACCGCCGGGAGTGGATCCACGTCGACGACCATTGCCGCGCGATCCGGCTGATCCTCGAGCGAGGGACGGTCGGCGAGACGTACAACGTCGGGACCGCCGACGAGCGCAGCGTCGAGCAGATCGCGGACGCGGTGCTCGCGGCCCTCGGCAAGCCGGCGTCGCTGAAGACCTACGTCGATGATCGCCCCGGCCACGACCGCAGATATCTGTTGGACCACGCGAAGATCGAGCGCGAGCTCGGGTGGCGGCCGCAGGTCCCGTTCGCGGACGGACTCCGGGCCACGCTGGAGTGGTATGCGCGCAACCGGCCATGGTGGGAGCCGAAGCGATCGGCCCTGGCGGGAACGCTGGACGAGGGCGCCTGGGGCGCGAAGCGCTAGACGGGCTTGTTCGCTCCGCGCTCGGCGACCAGGTTGTTGGCGCGCAGCAGCATGTCGAACGACTCCCCGCAGTCCGCCCAGTATCCCCTCGCCTCCTCGTGCTGGAGCTGCCCGAGCTCGAGGTAGCGGTTGTTGACGTCCGTGAGCTCGAGCTCACCTCGACCTGACGGCGTGAGTGTCTTGACGATGTCGAAGACCTGCTGGTCGAAGCAGTAGAGGCCCGTCACCGCCAGACGCGACGGGGGAACGGTGGGCTTCTCGACGATGCGGATCAGCGCTCCATCGCGCATCTCGGCGACGCCGTACGCGGCCGGATTGTCGACCTCGGCTAGGACGACCCGAGCGCCACGCGGGTCGGCGGCGAACCGCTTTACCGCGCCAGAGATCGAGTACTCGAAGATGTTGTCGCCGAGCAGCACGACGACAGGCTCGCCGCCCGCGAAGAACTCGGCGAGTCCGAGCGCCTGCGCGATGCCGCCGGCCCGCTCCTGGTACGCGTAGTCGAGATGCCGCAATCCGAACTGCGACCCGTTGCCGAGCAAGCGCAGGAATTCGCCGGCGTGATTACCGCCGGTGATGATCATGATCCGGTCGATCCCGGCGCCTGCCATCTGCTCGACGGCGTAGTGGATCATCGGCCGGTCGTAGATCGGCAGCAGGTGCTTGTTCGTGATCCGTGTCAGCGGGTCAAGGCGCTGTCCGGTGCCCCCGGCGAGGATGATCCCTCTCATGGCCCGATGAGCCGGGCGAGCGGGATCGGATGGATGAACCGCCCACCGGCCTTGAGGTAGTCGCGATAGCGCGGCACGATCGCGTCAGCGTAATTCCACGCGAGCAGCAGGATGAGGTCCGGGTGGTCCTGGTCGAGCCGGCCCTCGGGCACGATCGGAATGTGCATCCCCGGTGACAGCAGCCCCTGCTTGAGCGACGTCGTGTCGCCGATGTAGTCGATGCTGTCCGTGCCGATCCCGCAATAGTTGAGGAGCGTGTTGCCCTTCGCGGTCGCTCCGAGAGCCGCCACATGCTTTCCGTGCGTCTTGGCTCTCGCTATGACATCCCGGAGGGCGGTGCGGGACTCGGCCACGCGCTCCGCGAAGATCCGATAGGTCCCCGCGTCGCCGAGGCCGGAGCGCTCTTCATCGCGCCGCGTGCGCTCCAGCTCTACCGTCGACCGGTAGCGGCCCTTGCGGCCGGCGAAGATGCGCAGCGAGCCGCCGTGGATGGGCACGCGGTGCACGTCGAATAGCCGCATCCCAGCGGAGTCGAAGAGGCGCGAAAGCGGCGCCAGCGCGAAGTACGACAGATGCTCGTGGTAGATCGTGTCGTACTCGACGTGGTCGAGCAGATCCCCGAGGTACGGGACCTCGGCCGCGAAGACGCCGTCGTCGTCCAGCAGCGCATCGAGGCCGCGGATGACCTCGCCCAGGTCGTCGATGTGTGCGAGGACGTTGTTCGCGACCACCGCCTTGGCGGGTCCGTGCTCCGACCGCAGGCGCCGGGCGACGTCGGCGGAGAAGAACTCGTTGACCGTGCGCAGACCACGCGCGTTCGCCGAGGCGGCCAGATCGGTGGCCGGCTCCACGCCGATCGCGACCGCTCCGCGCTCGGAGAGGGGCCGGAGCAGCACGCCGTCGTTGCTGCCGATCTCCACGACGAGCGAGCCAGGAGGCGTGAAGCGGACCACGAGCTCGCTCGCGTACTCGTCGAAATGCGGCAGCAACGGGGCCGAGGCGGACGATGCGTACCGGTAGTCGCGGAACAGGATCTCAGGCGCGACGACGACGGTCAGCTGGACCTGCCCGCAGTCGAGGCATCTCGCCGTGGCGAGGGGGAACCGCGCTTCGGGCGTCGCCGATCGATCCGGATGTACGAGCGCGTTCGCGAGTGGCGTCGATCCCAGGTCGAGGAACGGGTCGAGACGGACGGATCCGCAGATGCGGCACGTGGACCGGACGACGTGGTCAGTCATCGAGCGTCGGGACCAGGCGGACCGCCCGGATCCTAGGCGGTCATTCCCTCGACGAGACCGTTGCGGACCGCGTAGATCGCGGCCTGCGTGCGGTCGGAGACACCCAGCTTCTCGAGGATCGCGGCCACGTGG
>WNFI01240139.1_pt1 | contig 12934 bp, 14 predicted proteins | sample 5400471 | NCBI WGS metagenome assembly WNFI01 (sample SAMN13153348, study PRJNA577476) | soil metagenome | isolation source: 100 cm saprolite on Douglas fir-dominated hillslope | place: USA:California | collected 2013-09-17
TCACGCCCCCAACGCAATGGATAACTTCTGCTTTGATGTCACGCTGGGTTACCGCAGGCTCGAGCGGCCGCGGCGTGCGCGGTGAACTGGCGGCAGGAGCAGGCGGCTGAGGTGGGTTGCGCGCGCTCAGCCCGCGGCGGGGTCCTGCCGTGCCTGTCGCCGGCGGCGTTCGGCACCGGTCGTGCCGGATGCCTGCCCTCCGCGGCCACGGTAGGCCAGCTGCCGGCAGGCCGGCGAGCAGTAGATCATGCGCCGCCCGGCACCGGGAAGGGACCGCGGCAGCTGCTGGCCGCACTCCTCGCACGTCCGCACGGCCGATATCGTAACGCGCCACTGCCGGGGATCCAGGGACCCGGGGCGCGCGTGTCGCGCCGCACGGCGCCGACTGCGCGGCAGCGGCAGGGAGGGAGCCTGCGGGCAGGCGCGCGCGTGGCGTGTCACCCGCAGGCAATGACATGTACGGTAGTATGTTAATGACATGCCTGTGGGTGATCGCGCCGGCGGCGGCGAGCACGCCGAGCGGATCAACGCAGCCGCGGAGCTGGCCGAAGCCGGCATGCCGGCGGCCGAGGCCGCGCGGGAGCTGGCCGGCCGGTTCGGCTGCTCGGTCCGGCAGGCCCGCCGCTACGTGGACCAGGCGCGGTCGGGCCGGGTGCCGGTTCCCCAGCCTGCCGCGGTGTTCACCGTCAAGCTGCCGGTGCGGCTGGCCGCGGCCGTCCGCGAGCACGCCGCGGCGTCGGGGCGGACCATCTCCGCGGTGGTGGCCCAGGCGCTGGAGGAGTTCCTGGCCCGGGGCCGCAGAGACCATCCGCGCCGGTGACCGGCCGGGCGGTCGAGACGCAGTTCGTGTTCGGCCGTCATGCGGCCGCGGAAGTGTCGGTGGCCTACGCCATTCTCGTGCCACAGCGGCGGGCCCGCATCCGGGCCGGCCAGGAAGGACGGCCGCCCCGTGACCAGCGCGGCGATCTACGCCCGGGTGTCCAGTGCCCGGCAGAAGAAGGACCAGACGATCGGATCGCAGACCGCGGCGCTGCGCGAGCACGCCGCGCAGAGCCGGCTTGACGTTCCCGGGGAGTGGGTGTTCGAGGACGAGGGCCACTCCGGCGCCACGCTGGTCCGGCCCGCCCTGGAGGCGCTGCGGGACCTGGCCGCCCAGGGCTGCGTGGACGTGGTGCTCTGCTACTCGCCAGACCGGCTGGCCCGCAAGTTCGCCTACCAGGCGCTGCTGATCGAGGAGTTCGCCCGGGCCGGGGTGCGGGTGGAGTTCGTCAGGGGCCCGCGCGGCGACACCCCCGAAGACCAGCTGATGGTGCAGTTCCAGGGCATGTTCGCCGAGTACGAGAAGGCCCAGCTGATGGAACGCTACCGGCGCGGCAAGGCCCACCGGGCCCGGACCGGGTCGGTGAACGTGCTGTCGGGCGCCCCGTTCGGCTACCGGTACATCCGCAAGAACGATCACGCCGGTGCCGCCTATGAAATCGTCGGACATGAGGCGGCGCTGGTCGCGGAGATGTTCCGTCGCTACGCCGACGGCGGCGCCTCGATCGCCGGCCTGGGCCGGTGGCTCACCAGCCGGGGTGTCCCCACCCGGACTGGCAAGGCACGCTGGGACCGCAGCGTGGTGTGGGGGATGCTGCGCAACCCCGCCTACGCTGGCACCGCGGTGTTCGGCAAGACGCAGGTCCTGCAGCAGTCGCCGGGGCTGAACCGCAGGGCACGGCTGGAGGGACGCACCACGCCGCGCGCGTCCAGGACCGTGGACCGGCCCCGCGAGGAATGGACCGAGATCCCCGTGCCGGCCATCATCACCGCGGAAACCTTCGAGCGGGCCGCGCGGCGGCTGGAAGACAACAAGCGGTACGCCGCCCGCAACACCAAGGTCCCGTCCCTGCTGCAGGGCCTGGCCGCCTGCTCGGCCTGCGGGTACGGCTACTACCGGACCTCGACCCGGACCACGAACAAGAAGATCTACTACTACCGGTGCCTGGGATCCGATGACTACCGCTACCAGGGCGGGCGGGTGTGCGGCAACAAGCCGGTCCGCGCCGACTACCTCGACACCGTCGTGTGGGACCACATCACCGGCCTGCTCGCCGACCCGGCTCTGATCCGCGCCGAGATCAGCAAGAGGCTGGACCAGGCCCGCACCGCCGACCCGGCCGCCACCCAGCGGCAGCGCCTGGAGCTGGAGCTGGCCAGGGCCACCAGTTCGATCACCGCCATGATCGAGGCCTTCTCCGAGCAGCTGATCACCATCGACGAGCTTCGCGCCCGGATGCCGCACCTGCGCGCCCGGCAGGCGAACCTGCGCGGCCAGATCGACGCCGCCGACACCCAGGCCGCTGACCGCGAGGCCTACCTCCAGCTCGCAGACAACCTCGAAAGCTTCCTCGCCCAGCTGCAAGGCAACGCCGCCACCGCCAGCATCCCCGAGCGCCAGCGCGTGCTCCGGCTCCTGGTCAAAGACATCCTCATCGGCCCGCAGACGATCACTATCCGGCACCGCATCCCAGCCCGCGGAAACACCCCGGCCGCCCGCAAGCACGACACCGAAACCGATACGGAGGGTGACCATCGCCAAAGTTATCCATTGCGTTGGGGGCGTGGCTAGCCCGGCTCGGGGTTCTGGCGGGCGAGCGCGTGAGCGGCCGGTGGTGGCTGTCGCGGCATGCTGTCGGGCAGGCAGCAAGTGAAAGGGGCAAGCATGGGCAAGCGGCGCGTCCTGTCGTTCGGGCCGCGTGAGGCGCGCGACCGGATGGCAGCGCAGCACACGGTGCACGATCCGTTCAGCGGCGGCCTGACTTCGCAGGGCGGGCAGTCGACGGCGCCGCTGACCGGAGCGCGCCGCGGGCGGCTCTTCCGGCGCTCACCGCCCGCGGTCGGCCGCAGGGGCGCGCGGTGAGCGCGGCCCGGGAGCTGCTGGCTGAGGCTGAGCAGCACGAAGCGCTCGCCAGCGCGACCGAGCAGGCGATGCTGTCCGGTGCCGTGGTCGCTGATGACGATTCGATCGCCGGGATCGACGCTGCCAGGGTGCGCGGCCGGGCGGCACGATTCAAGGCTCAGGTGGCGGAGCGCCACGCCGAGCGCGGGGCCGAGGCTGCGCGGCAGGCCGGCCTGAAGCAGCTGCACGCCGACATCGAGGCGTTCGCAGCCGGCTCGACCGTGACCGCGGACATCGAGGAGGCACTGGCGCTGGTCCGCGCCTCCCGTGACCGTATCGAGACAATCGCCCGCGAGCACAACTCGGCGGTCGCGGCACTCGACGCGCGGGCGATCAGCCTGGGCGTCGGGGCGATGCCTCCAGGCGGGCCGTCCGCCGGCGATGGCGGGATCGGCCGCGCGGGCGGCGGCCTCGCGGCTGGCGGCGTGCAGGTGATGCCGTTCGGCAATGTTGCGGCGGTCGCGCACATGGCGGTGGCCGCGGCGAATCCCTTGGAGCGGGTCGATCCGGTCCCCGTGATGGTCAGCGGCAGGACGCCGGCGTCCAGGCCGCCGTACCTGATCTACAACCTCAGAGGGGGCGCCCTGCTCGCGGTCGACAAGATCGGCTCCGGCGAGCTGGACGCGATGCGGAAGGGCGAGCTGCTCATCCTGCCCGGGCATGCGGTGGACGCGTGGATGGCCGGGACGCTGACGCTCACGCCGGAGGTCCTGGCCGAGGCCCGGCAGGGAACGGCGTCAGCGCTGGCCGCCCGGGCCGCAGCCGAGCGGAAGGCGGCCGACGCGGCCGCAAAGGCGGCTCATGCCAGCATGGCGGGCGCGTACCCGCCAGCTGGCGGCGCAGCCTACTTCGGCAAGGTGAGCGGGCCGTGAGGCCGCGCCAGACCTGGAGCACGGCGGACATCACCGCGTTCAACACGGCCCGCGGCCAGGTGCTGGCCAGGCTCGCCGACCCGGCCGTTCAGGCAACCGACACTGATGTCTTGTTCTGCGAGCCGGCCGAGATCACGATGCTCATCGAGCGCGGCCAGCTCACCGGCATGGGCATCCCGCCCAGGAGGCGATCACGATGAGCACGAGCGGCCGTAACCCGGCCCAGAAGCCGTCCCGCGTCACCCGCGTGCCCGCGGCCGGCAAGGCGCGGTCGCGGAGCCGGGGTCCGGTCAGCGGGAAAGGCGCCCTCGCCGCGGAGCGCGGCCACGCGCCGGGCCCGGTCGCCCCCGGCCCGACCACTAGCACCGGCGCGCCGATCCCGGGCCGCGGGCCGGAGTCGCCCCCCACCCGGACGTCCGGGTCGGCGATCATCCGTGACATGGCGCCGAAGGGGAACGGCACGACGATCGCGAGCCGCGCCAACGCGGCTGGCCGCCGGAGAGGGGTTGCCGGATGAGCAAGCGAGGCAAGCACGTGCAGACAACGGCGCAGGACTCGCGCCCGCGCGACCTGAGCGCCAAGCTGGCCGAGCACCGAGCGCGCGCCGACGCGGGAGCGACCACCCCGGCCACGACACCCGCGGCTGGCAGCCCTCCGGGCTTGCGGAGCCGTGACAACAGCGGCGAGCCCTACACGAGCGCCACCGAGAGCACGGCTTGGTCGACGGGCAACACCTGGCACCCGCGGGCGTCGGCGGGCGAGTATGCCGGATATTAGGACCCTCCCGGCCGTCACGCTCACCACCGCGGCCGGGTCATGCGGGACAGGCGCCGCTACCTGGCAGGCCAGGGTCTCGCAGCGCCGGCCGGGCGGTTTCTCTCCGTTCCCGCCCGGCCGGCGTCAGGCGCCTGAGCACGGCAGAAGCCAGAAGGCGGGTTAATGGCTAGCCGGACGAATAGGAGGTGACGAGCCACCATGGCCCAAGAGGGATTCGAGGTGGCTCGATTAACGCGCGTACGTGCTGGTCGAGCCTGATCTCAGCGGATTCGATGCCAAGCTAGCCGCGGGCCTCGCCGGCCTGCACCCGGTCGTCGACGTCGCGGTGCAGCCCGACCTGAGCGGCTTCGAGGCCAAGCTCGAGGCCGCGCTCGCGGCGTCCCGGCTGGCCGCCGGCGGGGGGATCGAGATCCCGCTCCGGCTCGGCCTGGCCGGGAGCACGCTCGCGGACATCAGCGCCGACCTGATGCAACAGACCCAGTTGCTCAGGCAGGCCGACGTGTACGCGGGCATCCTGCAGCGGGACATGGCGGACGCCAGCGCGGACCTGATGATGCAGACCGGCTTGCTGGGCGAGGTCCGTGACCTGCTCGCGCAGAACGCCGCGCTCGCGGGGGCCTATTCGGGCCGGCTGGGCGACGCCGCGGCGGCCACGGTCGCGACCGGCGCGGCGGCGAGGGCGGCCGGCGGCGGATTCGCTTTCTGGGGGCTCACTCTGGGCGGCTGGCTCACCACGATTCACCTGGGCATGGTCACGCTCGGGGCCCAGGTCGCCGCCGACGCCATCGGCATCACCGCGTTCGGCGTTGCCGCAACCCATGCGATCGGGCCGGCTGTCGGAGCGGTCAATAACCTGACCACTGCCTACTCGGGCCTCGATAACTACCAGAAGGCCGCCGCGCTGAGCCTGCGGTCGTTCCTGGACGGCCTGCACCAGACCAACGAGGCCGGGATCTTCGGTGTTTTTTACCAGGGCCTCAACCTGGTTCAGACCGCGATGGGCCACACGGGCGGCATCGTCTCGCAGAGCACGAAGGCGTTCAGCGACTTCGCCGCGATGCTCGCCGCTGACTTCGGCTCCCCGGCGTGGGCCGGGATGCTCGGCCGCGGCGCCTCGATCATCCGCACCGACCTCGATGCCCTGTTCAACCTGATAAACCACGGCATCAACCTGATCCCGGCCCTGTTCCACAATTTCAACTCGCTCGGCCTGGGCGTGCTGCATGTCGCGTCGGGGTTCCTCGGCGCCGTCCGCGCGACCGCCGAGTGGAATTCAGGCCTGACCAAGGCAGTCGCGCTGGCCACGGCAGGCTATGGCGCGTACAGGATCTTCTGGGCCGGTCTCGGCGCCGGGCCCGGGATCCTCCAGCGCGTGGCCATCGGCGCCCGCGGTGCGGCCATCGCGACCACCGCGTTCGGCATGAACCTGCAGGCGGAGGGAGCCGCGGCTGCCTATGCCGCAGCCGGCACAACCGCCGTGGCGCTCACGTTCGGCGCCGCCGCGCTCGCCGCCGGGGTCCTGATCTTCCACTACGGGAACCTCAAGACCAGCACCGACAACCTGATCGGCACGCTGACCGCCCAGGACAACGCGGTCGGCAACAACGCTGCCGCGTACAGGCAGCTGGCCAATCAGCTCGGCTATTACCAGGACCACATCACCAAGGCCACCGGGCAGCTGCACGGCATCTACGGCGCGATCACCACGGTCAGCAACGCGCAGCACACCCTGACGCAGGCGCAGGCGGCGGCTAACCAGTCCGCGCAGAACATCACTGCCAACGCCGGGAAATTCGGCACGGTCCTGGGACTGACCAGAAGCAAGGTCGTCGCGTTCGCCAATGCCACCGGCATAGACCTGACCAGGGCGCTCAAGGCTTCCGATGCCCAGTTCGGCACCGATGTCTTCAAGCTGCGCGGGTATGCCCAGGCGGTCGCACTGAGCCACAACCCGCTCTCGCAGCTGAAGGTCGACGCGCAGCAGGCAAGTTCGGCATCGAACTCGCTCGTGCAGCAGATCCAGGCCCTCGGCGCGGCCCTGTCCGGGCCGCTGATGCTCGGGTCGCTCCAGAACACGATCCTGGCCACCGGCCAGTTCGACAGCGGCCTCCGCACCCTCAGGACGGACATGCAGGCATCCGGCGGCGCGGCGACCCTGTTCGGCGGCAAGGCGGGGGCGGCTGGGCAGCAGATGGCGACCGTCGTCAACCAGGCCATCAGCCTGAGCAATGCCATCAAGACCAGCACCGGCTCCACGCAGCAGGCGATCGCGCCGCTATCGCGAATGATCAGCTACCTCGAGGGCCTGCACTCCAAGTCGGCGCTCGTCAGGCAGGAGATCCGCGCGCTGCAGCAGGCGATCAGCGCACTGCACTCAAAGAGCATCACGATCGGCGTCAACGTGATCCAGTCGGGCGGTATCTCGGTGCCGGTCGGCACGGCCGGCGGCGGCATCCCTGTCATCAAGACCGCGACAGGCGGCGTAGTCCCCGGGTACGCGCCCGGGCAGGACACAGTGAGCGCGATGCTCTCGCCGGGCGAGGGCGTCCTGGTCCCGGAGGCGGTGCGGGCGCTGGGCGGCCCGGGTGCCATCAGCGCGATCAACCGCATGTTCGGCGGCCCCCGGGTATCGCGCGGCAGCAAGACCGGGATGTTCGCGGGCGGCGGGATCGCCATGTCGCACCAGTTCCGGTTCCCGCAGGACATCTTCAACATCAACCTCCGGGCCGACACCAACATCGGCGCGCTGGGCGCCGCTGCGGCGGGCGGCGGTGACTTCACGATGAGCAAGGCCGAGCAGCAGCTCGCCCGGCAGGCCGCGCAGAACATGCGGCAGTACGCCTCGGGTGTCACCTCCGGGCTCGCGTCGTCGTTCTCGAGCCTGTCCGCCATCGCCTCGGGGGCTCCGGCCGGGCCTCTCGGCCAGCCCGCGGCCGTGACCGGCCAGTTCCTGCGCACGCAGCTGGCGGCGAAGCTGGCCACGCTGAGGAAGTTCTTCGCCGTGATCGGCACGCTGCGCAACCGGCACGTCGACCGGTCGCTGATCGCCCAGGTGATCAGCCTCGGCCCGGATCAGGGACTCCAGTACGCCAGCGCCATCCTGTCCGGCGGGGGGCACCTCATCGCGCAGCTGAACGCCGAAGAGGCCCAGATCGGCCGGTACGAGAAGTGGATCGGGCGGCGGGCCGCGGAGGTCCAGTTCGGCACCCCGATCAGCAAGGGCTTCGCGCTGGCCCTCAAATCGCATGAGGTGGAAGCGGAGCTTCAGAAGTTCGGCCGCAAGATCGCACGGGAAATCGCCCGGGAGCTCGGTGTCCCGCTCGGCGACGTTCCCGGGCTCGCGCCTCATCACCGGGACCATCACGGACCGGGCGACCATCACGGCAGGAACGCCGCCGCGACCGTGAACCAGTATTTCGTCGGCACGCAGCGGCCGACACACGAGCAGATGGCGGCAATCAAGCGGGAGATGGGCCTGGCCCTCGCCGGCTCCTGGTAACAAACCCGATGGCGCGGCCACAAGGTGCGCCATCGCGAGCGCCAGGAGCGCGCCAGAGCGCGCGCCACGTGACGTGCCAGGGTCACGCCAGAGCGGGCGCCAGGGTCACGCCACTGGCGCGCCATCTTCGTGCATCAAAAAGGCCGCGGGCCGCGCAGGATCCCGGTCACCGCGGCACCCCGCTGGAACAAGGACCGCTCGAGCCGCCACTGCTCAACGGCATCATCGCGCTCGGCGCCGTCGCCGTAGCGGATGGCGTAGCCGATCTCGGAGCCGGTCGTGAACTGGTGCAAGTGGCCCAGGAATCCCTCGTTGCCGATGCCCGCGCCGAAATCGAAGCCGAGCAAGAGAGCGGCGTGGCGCATCTCGTCCGAGGCGATCCGGTTGAGGACGGCGGCGATGATGGGCCAGCGAATGTCGTAAAGCCTGCCGGTCAGCCTGAACCACCAGCGCGAGCAGCGGGCGATGGGGGCGCTCATGACCGCACCGCCGCCAGGCGCGGCTCACCGGCGACGTCGGCGGCTTCCCGCAGCACGTTCGCGACCCAGCGCGCGCCGAACGGGTCAGGCTCGAATACGGCTGCCTCGAACGCTGCAGCGAGGTCGCGGGCGTCTGCCGGGCTCATCCGCTTGACGAACAAGCCGGGCTGGCACTCGGGGTCATCGTCGGGGAAGGGAATGTAATCCGGGTGGGGAATGACGAGGCGGACGTAGCCGGGGAGGGCGGCCACGGTGACGAGGTCGCCGAGGCCTCGAGGCTCCTGTCGCCCGCTCATTGCGCGACCCTATCCAGCAGGTCTGTCACACGGCGGAACATCACGCCCGACGATGACCCGGACTGCCAGCCGATCGCGACGCCGGGACCATGCTGGCCGGTGGTCAGCCAGAAGTCGCCGCGGCGGATATCGGTGATCGCGGCGCGGGTGCCGTCATCGATGATGATGACGTCGCCCTCGTTCACGTCCCCGGCTGCTACGGGGAAACGGGGAATTTCCCCGCTTCCGCGGAGCGCGGCGAGCGCCTCGGCGGCGTCCTCGTTCTCGCACGCCCCGCACCAGTCGCTGCCGTCCGGCGCGGGTTGGCCGCACCGCTGGCAGGCGTTCACGCCCGGGCCGGAAATCCAGGCGCCGACGTCGACGCGCACGTCTTCGGGTGGTGCGCCGGATGGGGGTGATAGGGGATGATCCTTCATAGCCGAGACTCCGATCTCGGTCAGGCCCGGGATCACGGCGTTTGCGCGCCGCCCGGGCCGCTTTAGTGCTGTCACCACGACAGTACAGTGCCACGCGTGGCCACGTATAGCCATGCGTGTATTTGCGCAGGTCAGGCATGCCTTACAGTGACCGGCATGGCTGAGGCGCCCGCGTTCGACCCGGACTCGATGGTGCCGCTGTACGTCCAGGTAGCCGACTACGTGACCGCGCGCATCAACGCGGGCGAGCTGGTGCCCGGCTCGCGGCTGGCCGCTGAGCGGGACCTGGCCGAGCAGTGGGGCGTGGCGTACCAGACGATCCGGCGGGCGATGGCCGAGCTGCGGTCGCGCGGCCTGATTGCCAGCGTGGTCGGCAAGGGGACGTTCGTCACCGGGCACGGCTAGCGCGCTTTCCACCTCGGGCCGCGCTGATCGGCGTGACCGTCGCGAGGTCGGACAGCGCGGCTGCGATGGCCTTGTCCCGGTCGGCCGCGGCGTGCTGGTAACGCATCGCCGCGCTGACGGTGGAATGGCCGAGCCGGGCCATCAGCTCGGCCAGCGTGGCTCCTGTGGCCGCGGCGAGCACGGCGCCGGTGTGCCTGAGGTCGTGGAAGCGCAGATCCGGCCGACCCGCCTTGTCCCGCGCCGGGTGGTAGACGGCGTACAGCGACGAGGGCGCCATGTGGCCGCCGGCCGCCGCCGGGAACATCAGCGCGTCCTGGCCGCGCTGCACGTGCAGGATCATGTGCTCGTGCACCATCGGCATCAGGTGGGGCGGGATGGCGACGTCGCGCTTGCCCGCCTCGGACTTCGGTCCCTTGATGATCCGGCCGTCATCGGTGCGGATGACGCCCCGGCGGACATGCACGATCCCGTCGCGCACGTCGATGTCGGCGCGGCGCAGCTCGGCCAGCTCGCCGAACCGCAGGGCGCACCACGCGGCCAGCAGGACCATCAGCCGGTACCTGGCTGGCATGGCCGCCGCGAGCGCCTCCAGCTCGCTCAGCGACGCGGGGCGGATGGTCCTGGCGCGCTTGCTCTGCCCGGCGCCCCGGACCCGGCAGGGGTTCACCGGGATCAGGTCGTCGGCGACCGCGGTGTTCAGGATGGTCCGCAGCAGCGAGTAGGCATGGGCGCGCTGCGTCGGCCCGAGCGGCCTGCCTGCCTTCCGCGGATCCCGCAGGCCGGCGTGCCATTCACGCACCAGGGCCGGTCCTATCTCTGTCAGAGTCAGGCCGCCGAGCTTCGGCACGATCTGGTTTTTCAGCGTGATCGCGTACAGGGTCCTGGTCGATTCGGACAGGTCCCGGCCGGCCAGCCACGCCGCGCTGTAGGCGGCCAGCGTGACCGGCAAAGCGGTTTCAGGCTGCGACCGCTTTTCGGGGGAGGGCAGCCACGCGCCGCGGACGATTTCCGAGTGCCGCAGCGCGAGCCAGCCCTCGGCATCCTGCTTGGCGGTGAACGTGAGCGGCTTGCCCTCCGGCGAGCGCGCCGTGTGGCGCTGCCCGTCCGGGCTGAGGTAGCTGGCCTGCCACCGTCCGGAGGGCAGCTTCCGCACGTGCCCGAATCCCCGCCTGCCCGTCTTGCCTGCCATCGGCTCGCCCTTCGCCCGTGCGATATACGTGCGATAAGAAGCCTACATCAGTGTCCGGCAGTGTCCACGTGTGACACGTCAATAGCTGGCTGAGCTGCAGGCCAGCGGCCAGTTTCGGCAGGTCAGCCTATGATGGCGATATAGGTTCGAGTCCTATCGCGGGAGCCAGCCAGTGTTTACGCAGGTCAGCCCCGGTTTCGGCCGGGGTTCTCGCATTTCGTGCCCGCAGCGTGTCCGACCAGCGTGCGCAGCGTGTCAGGATTGCCCGGCCGCGCTCGGCGAGCCCGGCAAAGGGCACCGGGTGGTCCGGTGCCGCGAGCCGGGGTGTACGTCGGCGTGGTTCAAGCCGCGGTGCGGCCCAGGGTCGCCCGCGAGCGGAAAGGTTGGCCCTGAGCCAACGTAAGCAAGATCGCCGCTGATCCTTTAACGCTCGCTCGGTGCCTGCTCACCGCCCGAGGCCCGGCCTGGCATCAGGCCTGGCACGACCTCGATCGGCACTCGGCCCAGTTCGTTGGTGCCCACGGCGATGACCCACTCGTAGCGGCCGGGCGCGCTGAACGTCACGTTGTTGAAGGGAATGGCTAGCGGAGCGAACTGCGGGGCGCCGTGTACCTGCCCTGCTGCATGGCCGATTGCCATAGATCCGACCACCTTCGTACCCTCGATCGGCTGGCCGCAGCTGCGTACGCTCCGGCCCACTGGCTGCTTACGGGCGAGGTGCCAGGCAACCAGGTGCTAACGGTGCCGGTGTGCCCTGGCCAGAGCGCGGAGCGGTGCAGGCCGATTGGTGTCTAGCCTGCACCTCGGCAGCTTGACAGGCAGTACCGGCAGGACACAGGGTGACGGCATGAACGAGGCAGAGGCTTACGAGTTCTACGCGGACCCGGATCACCTGACGGCGTCTGGACCTGGCCAGCGACGCCGGCGGCCTATGAAGAGCGGGATGATCCCGGTGAGGTTCTCCCCGGACATGATCGCCGCGGTAAAGCGCTTCGCCAGCCAGGACGGCGTGACGGTTAGTACGTGGATCCGCCCGCCGCCTGGTCTCGAGGGAGCTCCTGCGTCGGCAGCCTCCAGCCACGGCCGTAGCCGGCAAGGTGCCATCGGTTGAGTTCACGTACCCGCCCACGCTCAGGCCACAATCGACGACAGAGTCCAGTGTTGACTTCGACCAGCTTGTCGGGATCTGCTGACGACGTAATGGCCGCGGCGAAGCGGAACGGCCGCGCCCGGGGAAGTCTCAGCTTGTAGCGGCTCGGCACGCCGTGAACGATCGCCTCGAGCTCGGCGAGCGATGCAGGCTCGATGGTCCTGGCGCGCTTCGCCTGCCCGGCGCCGCGTACCCGGCACGGGTTCACCGGGATTACGTCGTCAGCGACCGCGGTATTTCGGCTAGCCATGCCTCGCTGTAGGCCCGCAGCGTGACCAGAGTTTTTGTCCTGCAGGACCACCAATTGCGTCGGGGGAGACCCACTTCCCGGCCTGAATGTCGGCGTCGGTACGGGATAGCCACCCGGCGGTGTACTGCCCTGCCGCTGAACGTGACCGGCCTGCCCTCAGCGCTGCGCGCGGTGTAGCGGATGCCGTCCGGGCCGGTGTAACGGGCCTGGAAACGGCCGGAGCGGAGCTTGCAGACTGTGCCGAGTCCCATCCCGGGAGCCCGGCAGTTAACCCTCTCACCTGCGCCAACGCAGGAAGAGGGGGACTAGCGCGCAGGCAGCGTCCGCATGATCCAAGATCCCGCAGTTTCCCAAAACCGGCCCGCGCCAGGACCCTCCGGCCCGCCGGGACCAGGTCCCATCACCCCGACAAGCGACACCGCGAGGCCTCTTACGTGTGTCCGGCAACCGCGGTGGCTGATCTCGCCGTCACGGCTCGGGCGGCCGGTCGGACGGGATGGTGACTAGGAGCGAGGTGCCGCCCCCTGGCGGGCTGATGATCTCGATCCTGCCGCCGACTGCCTCAACGCGGTCGCTAAGACCTATGAGCCCTGAACCGCGCGACGGATCGGCCCCCCCGACTCCGTCATCCTGGACCAGCAGCCGTACGACGTGGTCCAC
>WNFI01654913.1_pt1 | contig 12934 bp, 5 predicted proteins | sample 5400471 | NCBI WGS metagenome assembly WNFI01 (sample SAMN13153348, study PRJNA577476) | soil metagenome | isolation source: 100 cm saprolite on Douglas fir-dominated hillslope | place: USA:California | collected 2013-09-17
GCCGAATACGCGCAACGCATGGGCTTCACCCACGTGGAGCTGATGCCGATCACCGAGCATCCGTTCTACGGATCGTGGGGCTACCAGACCACCGGCTACTTCGCGCCGACCTCGCGCTACGGCACGCCGCAGGACTGCATGTACCTGATCGACGTGCTGCACCGGCACGGTATCGGCGTGATCCTCGACTGGGTGCCGTCGCATTTTCCCGACGATCCGCACGGTCTGGCGAAATTCGACGGCACGCACCTCTACGAGCACGCCGACCCGCGCCTGGGGTTCCATCCCGAGTGGAAGAGCGCGATCTTCAACTACGGGCGCCACGAGGTGCGCGCCTTCCTCATGTCGAGCGCGCATTTCTGGCTCGAGAAGTACCACATCGACGGGCTGCGCGTGGACGCCGTGGCTTCGATGCTCTACCTCGACTACGGGCGCAAGGACGGCGAGTGGATCCCCAACGCCTACGGCGGCAAGGAGAACCTGGACGCGATCGAGTTCCTGAAGAACCTGAACGTCGCGGTGGGCCGCGATTTCCCCGACACGCGCGCCATCGCCGAGGAATCGACCTCGTGGCCGATGGTCTCGCGCCCGGTATTCGCGGGCGGCCTGGGCTTCGCGATGAAGTGGAACATGGGCTGGATGCACGACACGCTGGACTATTTCCAGCACGAGCCCATCCATCGCCGCTACCACCATAACGCGCTCACCTTCTCGCTCTGGTACGCGTTCTCGGAAAATTTCGTGCTGCCGCTCTCGCACGACGAGGTGGTCTACGGCAAGAAGGCGCTCCTCGCGAAGATGCCGGGCGACGCGTGGCAGCAGTTCGCCAACCTGCGCCTGCTGCTGGGCTACATGTGGACACACCCTGGAAAGAAGCTCCTCTTCATGGGCGGCGAATTCGGCCAGTGGCGCGAATGGCACCACGAGCGCGAGCTCGACTGGGACCTCACCGTGCGCGCGGAGCACTCGGGGCTGCAGCGCTGGGTCGCGGACCTGAACCGCGCGTATTGCGACAAGCCCGCGCTGCACCAGCTCGACTTCGAGCGCCGCGGCTTCGAGTGGATCGACAACCACGATAGCGACAACAGCATCCTCACGTTCCTGCGCCTCGGCGAGGACGGCCGCGCAGCGCTGGTCGCGTGCAACTTCACGCCCGTGGTGCGCTACGCCTATCGTGTCGGCGTGCCTTGCGCGGGAACGTGGCGCGAGATCCTGAATAGCGACGCGCCCTTCTATGGCGGCAGTGGCGTCGGCAACATGGGAAGCGTCGTGGCCGAGAGCGTCGCCTGGCATGGGCGCGAGCATTCGGCATTGCTCACCCTGCCCCCGCTCGCGATGGTGGTGTTCGAGCCCGGGGGCGCGGCGTGAACGACGCGCGCAAGCCCTTGCGCGAGGATCTCGCGCCCGCCGCGGTGATCGAGAACGTGCGTCCGAGCGTCGATGGCGGGCGTTTCGCGGTGAAGCGCGTGGTGGGCGAGGAGATCGTGGTCGTCGCCGACGGCTTCGCGCACGGCCACGAGACGGTCGCCTGCGAGATGCGCTACCGCGGACCGGGCGAGGACGCATGGCACGCGGTGGAAATGCTGTCCCTCGGCAACGACCGCTGGCAGGCCGCCTTCACCGTGGACCGCGTGGGCCTCTGGCAATACCGCGTCGCGTGCTGGATGGATCCCCTCGCCTCATGGCGCGAAGGCTTCGCGCGCCGCGTCGACGCCGACGACCTGCGGCTTTCCGCGAAGATGGGCGCGCAGCTCATCGCGCTGGCCGCCGCGCGCGCCAAAGGCGCGGAGCGCGACGCGCTGGCAACCCTCGCGCGGCAGATGAGCGAGGAGCGCGAGCCCGCCCGGTTGCGCGCGATCGCGCAGGACGAGGCGCTCTTCGCGCTCGCCCGCAAGCACGCGCCGCGCGATGGGGCCTGCGAGACCGCGCCCTTCCCCGCGATGGTCGAGCGCGAGCGCGCGCGCTTCAGCGCCTGGTACGAGCTCTTCGCGCGTTCCACGGGGGCCGAGGGCGCGCACGGCACCTTCGCCGACGTCGAAGAGCGCCTCGACGACATCGCGGCGATGGGATTCAACGTCGTGTACCTGCCGCCGATCCACCCCATCGGGCGCGTGAAGCGCAAGGGCAGGAACAACATCCCGGTCGGCAACGCGGAGGATGTGGGAAGCCCGTGGGGCATCGGCGCCGCGGAAGGCGGCCATACCGCGATCCATACGGCCCTCGGCAACCACTCCGACTTCAAGCACCTGCTGCGCTCGGCGCGGCTGCGCAAGATGGAAATCGCCATGGACCTTGCCTTCCAGGCGGCGCCCGACCATCCCTGGGTGAAGGAGCATCCCGACTGGTTTCGGCGCCGGCCCGACGGCAGCATCCAGTTCGCCGAGAATCCGCCCAAGAAGTACGAGGACATCTACCCCATCGACTTCGACTCGCGCGACTGGCGAGCGCTGTGGCAGGCGATGCACGACGTGGTCGCGTTCTGGGCGCGCGAGGGCGTCGAGATCTTCCGCGTCGACAACCCGCACACCAAGCCCTTCGCCTTCTGGGAGTGGCTGATCGGCGAGGTGCGCCGCGAGTATCCCAACACGATCTTCCTTTCGGAGGCCTTCACGCGCCCGCGCGTGATGCATCGCCTGGCGAAGCTCGGCTTCTCGCAGTCGTACACCTACTTCACCTGGCGCGTCACGAAGAAGGAGCTCACCGAGTACTTCACCGAGCTCACGCAGGAAGACTCGCGCGAATACTTCCGCCCCAACTGCTGGCCGAACACGCCCGACATCCTGCCCTATCACCTGCAGAACGCGCCGCTTGCGATGTTCCGCCTGCGCCTGGTGCTCGCGGCCACGCTCGCCGCAAATTACGGGATCTACGGGCCGGCCTACGAGCTGGGCGAGAACCGCCCGCGCGAGGCGGCGAGCGAGGAATACCTGAATAGCGAGAAATACGAGGTGAAGCACTGGGACCTGGAACGCCCCGACAGCCTCGCGCCCTTCATCGCGAAGGTGAACGCGATCCGCAACGCCCACGCGGCGCTGCAATCGGACTGGAGCCTCGCCTTCCACGCGACCGACAACGAGCAGCTGATGTGCTATTCGAAGCGCGCCGGCGCCGATCGCGTCCTCGTCGCCGTGACTCTCGATCCCGATCGCGCGCAGGCGGGTTGGGTCGCGCTCGACCTCGAGGCGCTCGGGCTCGGGCGCGACGCGCCGTTCACGGTGGTGGACGAGCTCAACGGCGCGCGCTATCCCTGGCGGGGCGCGCGCAACTTCGTGATGTTGGACCCGGTTCGCGCGCCGGCGCATGTTTTCTCGATAGAGGCGTAGCCCTGCAGTTCAGCCTTCAACCGCGCACTCAGGGCAGCCATCGGGTAAAGGTGCGACCCGGGCGGGGTGACTCGTGCGGGCTCGACGCCCGTCGGACGGGCCACTAATACGATGGACACTCGGGAAAGTACTCGTACCGGACAATTCCCGGCCATGGCGACGAGCGCGGGCGACCCGCTCTGGTACATGGACGCCATCATCTACCAGCTGCACGTGAAGGCGTTCTTCGACTCCGACGGCGACGGCATCGGCGACTTCCGCGGCTTGACCGAGAAGCTCGATTACATCCGCGATCTCGGCGTGAACACGATATGGCTCATGCCCTTCTACCCGAGCCCGCTGCGCGACGACGGCTACGACGTGTCGAACTACGAGGACGTGCACCCGCCATACGGAACGCGCGCGGACGTGGCCGGCTTCGTGAGACAGGCGCACGCGCGCGGGCTGCGCGTGATCACCGAGCTCATCATGAACCACACCTCGGACCAGCATCCCTGGTTCCAGGCGGCGCGGCGCGCGCCCAGGGGCTCGGCCAAGCGCGATTACTACGTGTGGAGCGACGACCCCAGGAAGTACGCGGGCACGCGCATCATCTTCACCGACACCGAGACTTCCAACTGGTCGTGGGACGAGGTCGCGCAGCAGCATTACTGGCACCGCTTCTTCAGCCACCAGCCGGACCTGAACTACGACAACCCGCACGTGCTGAAGGCGGTGCTGCGCACCATGCACTTCTGGCTCGACATGGGCGTGGACGGCTTCCGCCTCGACGCCATTCCCTACCTGGTCGAGCGCGAGGGCACCAGCAACGAGAACCTGGCCGAGACCCACGCGCTGATCAAGCAGGTGCGCGCCGACCTCGACCGCAGCTACCAGGGCAAGCTCCTCCTCGCGGAGGCCAACCAGTGGCCGGAGGACGTGCGCCAATATTTCGGAGACGGCGACGAGTGCCACATGGCCTACCACTTCCCGATGATGCCGCGCCTCTACATGTCGATCGCGATGGAGGACCGCTATCCGCTGATCGAGATCATGCAGCAGACCCCGCCCATCCCGGCCAACTGCCAGTGGGCAATTTTTCTGCGCAACCACGACGAGCTCACGCTCGAGATGGTCACCGACCGCGAGCGCGACTACATGTACCGCATCTTCGCGGGCGACCCGCGCATGCGCGTGAACGTCGGCATCTACCTGGGCGACAGGAACGGCGTGAGGACGCCGATGCAGTGGACGCCGGACAGGAACGCCGGCTTCTCGCGCGCCGATCCGCAGCGCCTGTATCTGCCGCCGGTCATGGATCCGGTGTACGGCTACGAAGCGGTGAACGTGGAAGCGCAGCTGCGAAGCCCTTCGTCGCTGCTGCACTGGACGCGCCGCCTCATCGCCACGCGCCGCAAGTACAAGGCCTTCGGCCGCGGCACGCTCACCTTCCTCGAGCCGGGCAACCGCAAGGTGCTCGCGTTCCTGCGCGAGTTCGAGGACGAGGCGATGCTGTGCGTGGCGAACCTCTCGCGCGTGCCGCAGGCGGTGGAGCTCGACCTCGCGCGCTTCGCGGGGCGCGTGCCCGTGGAGCTGGTCGGGCAGGAGTCCTTCCCGCCGGTGGGCAAGCTCCACTATCTCATCACGCTGCCCGGGCACGGCTACATGGCGTTTCGCCTCGCGACCGACGCCAAGCCGCCGGGCTGGCACGAGGAGCGCCTCGCCACGCGCCGGCTCCCGGTGCTGGTGCTCGCGCCGGGCTGGGAGCAGGCCCTCGATCGCGGCGCGGGCGGCGTCGACTTCACGCAGATCTTCATGCACACCTCGCGCGAGCGGCTGCGCGACGAGGTGCTCATGCCCTACCTCAAGGGCCGGCGCTGGTTCGCCGCCAAGAACGAGGCGATCGCGGACCTGCGCGTCGCCTCCATCGCGCCGTGGAAGGGCGCGTCGGGCAATACGTGGCGCATCGCCTTCGTCGACGTGCATCTCGCCGCGGGCGGCGTGCAGCGCTATTTCGTGCCGATCGCCCTCGACTGGGAGACGCGCGACCACGACCCGCTGGAGCGCTACGCGGCCTTCGCCATCGCGAAGGTGCGCCATCGCGAGCGCGTGGGGATCTTCTACGCGGCCTTCGCCAATCCCGAGTTCGCGCGCGACATGGCGCGCGCCATGGGCGCGAATCGCGCCGCGGCGCTCGGCGCGGGCCGCCTCGATTTTTCCTCGACGGGACGCTTCGCCGCCCTCGCCGCGGCACTCGACGAGCCTGCGCGCACGCCCTCCCTCGAGCAGAGCAACACCGCGGTCTTCTTCGGCGCGAGGCTCTTCCTCAAGGGCTACCGGCGCCTGCGCGCCGGCGTGAATCCGGAGCTCGAGCTGGGCCGCTTCCTCACCGAGGTGTCGCCCTTCCCGAACATCGCCGCGGTGCTGGGCGCCGCCGAATACCTCGAGCCGGGCGCCCGCGAACCCGCCACGCTCGCGATCCTGCAGCAGTTCGTGGAAAACCAGGGCGACCTGTGGACGATCAGCTGCCAGCACCTCGCTCGCCTCGTGCACATGCCGGCGGCGAGCGGCGCGGCGAGCTCGGTCCCGCCCAGCGCCGAGTCCGCAGCGGCCGGCTTCCACCTCGGCCGCATGGCGCTCCTCGGGCGGCGCATCGCCGAGATGCATCGCGCGCTCTGCGTGACGACCGGCGACGCGCGCTTCGACCCCGAACCCCTCACCGCCAACGATCTCGCCGGCTGGAAGGCATCCATCGAACGCGAGCTCGACGCCACCCTGGCGGCGGTGCAGGAAGCGCTGCCCGGCCTGGACGGCGCGGCGCGCGAGCTGGCGGGACAACTCTGCGCGGCGGGCGAGCGCGTGCGCGCGCACATTCGCGGCGCGGCCGTGAATCTCGACGGGGTGGTGAAGACGCGCTATCACGGCGACCTGCACCTCGGGCAGGTGCTGGTCGCGCAGGACGACTTCGTCATCGTCGACTTCGAGGGCGAGCCGGGTCGGCCCATGGAGGAGCGCCGCGCGAAATCGAGCGTGCTGCGCGACGTGGCCGGGATGCTGCGTTCGTTCAGCTACGCCACGCACGCGGCGCTCTCCCGGAGCGACGCCGGCGCCGGCGCCTCCGCGCAGGGCGCACGCGCGCTGGAGCAATGGGAGCGCGAGGCGACCCACCATTTCCTCGAGGGCTACGCGAAGGCCGCGCAGGGTGTCGGCTCCGTGCCCGCCGACGCCGTTTCCTTTCGCGCTCTGGTAAACCTCTTCCTCCTCGAGAAGGCTCTCTACGAGGTGCGCTACGAGATCGCGAACCGTCCCGACTGGCTCGCGATTCCCGTGCGCGGGCTGATCGAGCTCGCGCGATAGCTTCCCGAATACCCACAACGACAACGAGAACAAGGCGATGAACAAGGCGATGACGCAGCACGGCGTTGAGCTCTGGAACGGCTCTGCGCACCCGCTGGGCGCGACGTGGGACGGGCAGGGCGTCAACTTCGCGCTCTTCTCGCGCCACGCGGACAAGGTCGAGCTGTGCCTGTTCGACGCGGAAGGCCGGCGTGAGACGCGCATCGCGCTGCGCGAGCGCACCGATTTCGTGTGGCACGGCTACCTGCCGCAGGTCAAGCCCGGTCAGCTGTACGGCTACCGCGTGCACGGCCCCTACAAGCCCGAGGAAGGGCAGCGCTTCAATCCCGGGAAGCTGCTGATCGATCCCTACGCGCGAGCGATCGTCGGTGCGCTGGCCTGGAGCGACGCGCACTTCGGCTACACCATCGGCCACAAGCGCGAGGACCTCTCGCTCGACAAGCGCGACGACGCCGCCGGCATGCCCAAATGCCAGGTGGTCGACAACGCATTCGACTGGGGCAACGAGCGCCGCCCGCAGCTCGCGTGCAACGACCGGCTCATCTACGAGCTGCACGTCGACGCCTACACGCGCCGCCATCCCGACGTGGCGCCCGCGCAGCAGGGCAAGTTCGAAGGCCTCGCCACGCGCCAGGTGATCGAGCACATGCACAGCCTGGGAGTGACCACGGTGGAGCTCCTGCCGGTGCAGTCCTTCGTGAACGACCGCGTGCTGGTGCAGCGCGGCCTCGTCAACTACTGGGGCTACAACACCATCGGATTCTTCGCTCCCGACGCGCGCTATGGCGTGGCCAACCCGGTGAGCGAATTCAAGACGATGGTGAAGGCGCTGCACGCGGCCAACCTCGAGGTGATCCTCGACGTGGTCTACAACCACACCGCCGAGGGCAACGAGAAGGGCCCCACGCTTTCCTTGCGCGGCATCGACAACCATTCGTACTACCGCCTCTGCGAGGACCGACGCTTCACGGCGGACTTCACCGGCACCGGCAACTCGCTCGACCTGCGCAACCCGCGCGTGCTGCAGATGGTGGTCGATTCGCTGCGCTACTGGGCCACCGAGATGCACGTCGACGGCTTTCGCTTCGACCTCGCCACCACGCTCGCGCGCGCGAGCCCGCACTTCGACGCCCTCAGCAACTTCTTCGCCGTGCTGCGCCAGGATCCGGTGCTCTCGCCGCGCCTGCTCATCGCCGAGCCGTGGGACCTGGGCGAAGGCGGCTACCAGCTGGGCGCCTTTCCGCCGGGCTGGGCCGAGTGGAACGACCAGTATCGCGACACCATGCGCGCGTACTGGAAGGGCGACGGCGGCCTGATCGGCGACTTCGCGCGCCGCCTCACCGGCTCCCACGACCTGTTCGGCACCAACGATCGGGGGCCCTGCGCGAGCGTGAACTTCATCACCGCGCACGACGGCTTCACGATGCACGACCTGGTCTCGTACAACGACAAGCACAACGAGGCCAACGGCGAGGACAACCGCGACGGCCACGACAACAACGCCTCGTGGAACCATGGCGTCGAGGGCCCCACCGGGGACCCGGAAATCGTGCGCCTTCGCGAGCAGCAGAAGAGGAACCTGTTCGCCACGCTGCTGCTTTCGCAGGGCGTGCCGATGATCCTCGCCGGCGACGAGTTCGGCCGCACCCAGAACGGCAACAACAACGCCTATTGCCAGGACAACGAGATCAACTGGGTCGACTGGTACTGGGACGATCCGAAGTGGCGGCTTCTTAACTTCGTGAAGCGCATGATCCGCCTGCGCAAGGACCATCCGATCTTCCGCCGCCGCGACTTCTTCCACGGCGCCGCGCCGAGCGAGGGCGCCCGCAAGGACGTCGCGTGGCTGAAGCCCGACGGCCAGGAGATGACCGCGCAAGAGTGGGAGAAGGACTTCGCGAGGAGCCTCGCCATGTGGCTGCACGGCGACTCGCTTCCCGAAACCGACGATCGCGGGCGGGCGCTGCGCGATTCGAGCTACCTGGTGCTGTTCAACGCGCATCACGATGCGATCGACTTCCGGCTGCCCGACGCGGGGCCGGGCGTCACGTGGCGCGCCGAGGTCGACACCTCGTTCGAAAGCGGCGAGCCGGGCGCGGAGCGCGCCTCGCCCGAGGGCGCCTATACCCTCCCGGGGCGATCCCTGGCGCTGCTGCGTGAAGTGCCACCGGGCCGACAATGAAGCGTGCGCATTCGATGCCGTTCGGCGCGGAGCTGGCCGGCGGTGGAACCCGTTTCCGCCTGTGGGCGCCGGCGTGCACCCGCGTCCGGCTCGAGCTGGGCCGCGAAGCCCCGCGCTTGGTCGACATGGCCGCCGAGGAAGATGGCTGGCACATGGCGCGCCTCGAGGGAGTGGCGGCCGGAACGGCCTACGCCTTCCGCCTCGAGGACGGCGCGCTCGTCCCCGACCCCGCGTCGCGCGCGAACCCGTGGGACGTGCACGGGCCGAGCGCCGTCGTGGATCCGCGCGCCTTCGAGTGGAGCGACGACGCGTGGCGCGGGCGGCCGTGGCATGAGGCGGTGGTGTACGAGCTGCATGTCGGCACCTTCACCGCCGAAGGCACGTTCCGCGCGGCGCTCGAGCGGCTCGACCATCTGGCGCAGTGCGGCATCACCGCCATCGAGGTGATGCCGGTGGCCGATTTCCCGGGGGAGCGCAATTGGGGCTACGACGGCGTATTGGCGTTCGCGCCCGACTCCGCCTACGGCACGCCGGAAGACTTCAAGCGCTTCGTGAGCGAGGCGCACGCCCGCGACCTCATGGTGCTGCTCGACGTGGTCTACAACCATTTCGGGCCGGAAGGCAATCACCTCGCGCGTTACGCGCCGCAATTCTTCAACCCGGCGCATCGCACGCCGTGGGGCGCGGCGATCAATTTCGACGGTGATCACGCGCGGGAGGTGCGCGCATTCTTCGTGCACAACGCGCTCTACTGGATCGAGGAATTCCACCTCGACGGGCTGCGCATGGACGCGGTGCACGCGATCGCGGACGATTCGGCGGAGCACATCGTCGCCGAGATCGCGCGCGCGATCGCCGCCGGGCCCGGGCACGACCGGCAGGTCCACCTGGTGATCGAGAACGACCGCAACGAATCGCGATTCCTCGCGCGCGGCTCCGGCAACGCCCACGCGAGCGCGCAGTGGAACGACGACTGGCACCATGCCGCGCACGTCCTCGCGAGCGGCGAGACCGACGGCTACTACGCGGATTACGCGGCGCATCCGGCGGCGCTGCTCGCGCGCGCCCTCGCGGAAGGCTTCGCCTACCAGGGCGAGACTTCGGCGTACCGTGGCGGCGTGGCGCGCGGCGGGCGCTGCGCGCACCTGCCGCCCGATGCCTTCGTGGCCTTCCTGCAGAACCACGACCAGGCCGGCAATCGCGCGCGCGGCGAGCGCCTCGTCACGCTCGCGCCGGCCGCGGCGCTGCGGCTCGCCACGGCCACGCTCCTTCTCGCGCCGGCGGTGCCGATGCTTTTCATGGGCGACGAGTACGGCGCGGCGACGCCCTTCCTCTACTTCTGCGATTTCCACGGCGCGCTCGCCGACGCGGTGCGCGAGGGACGGCGCAAGGAGTTCGCCGCGTTCCCGCGCTTCGCCGGGCCCGAGGATGGCGAGGCGATTCCAGACCCCAACGCGCGCGCGACTTTCGAAGCGTCGAAACTGCGCTGGGAAGAGCTGGGCCGCCCCGAGCACGCCGGGGCTCTCGCGCGCCATCGGGCGCTCCTCGCGTTGCGCGCCACGCACGTCGTTCCGCGGCTGCAAGGCGGCATCCGCGCGGCGCGCCACGAGGCGATCGGCGCAGGCGGGATCAGCGTCGACTGGACGCTGGGCGACGGTGCACGCCTGCACCTGCGCGCGAACTTCAGCGCGGCGCGGGAGGGCGCGATGACGCAAGCGCCCGGCGTTGTCCTGCATACGGAGGGCGAGCGTGGCGCTGCGCAGGGTCTGCCCCCCTGGGGCGGCGTCTGGAGCCTGGAGCCCGCTTGACGCAAACGCCCCTCGAGAAGCTTGCCGACCTGCACGGCGTCGAGCCCGGCTATCACGATGTCTTCGGCGCGTGGCATGCGCCGAGCGACGATACACGCCGCGCGCTCCTCGCGGCGATGGGGGTCGATGCGAGCACGGCACTCGCCATCGACGCTGCGCTCGCCGCGCACGAGCGCGAGCACTGGTCGCGCGTGCTGCCGGCGGTGCTCGTGCTGCGCGCCGGGGCGCTGCGCGCGGGAACACGCATCCATCTGAGGGAAGGCTCGCTCGCGAGGACGCTCGCCTGGCGCATCGCCGAGGAGACCGGCGCGAATCGCGAGGGCCGCATCGACCCGCTCGCCCTGGCGCGCATCGAGGTCCACGAGTCGAGCGAGCTGCACATCCACGCGTTCACATTGCCGCTGCCCGCGGACCTGCCCGAAGGCTACCATCGCCTCACGATCCTCGAAGGCGGCGCCGTGCTCGGCGAGGCCGTGCTGGCGGTCGCACCCTCGCACGCTTACCTGCCGCCTGCCATCGGGGATGGCGGGCGCGTGTGGGGATGCACTCTGCAGCTCTACGGGCTGCGCTCGGAGCGCAACGCCGGCATCGGCGATTTCGCGGACTTGCGCGCGTGCGCCGCGACCTGGGGAGCACGCGGCGCCGCCCTCATCGGAACCAATCCCCTGCACGCGCTCCCGACGCGCGATCCGGGTCACGCGAGCCCGTATAGCCCGTCGAGCCGGCTATTCCTGAATCCGCTCTACCTCGCCATCGACGCGATGGAGGATTTCCACGAGCTCTGCGCCGCCGATCCCGCGCTCGCGCCGCGCTGGAGCGGCGAGGCCCGGCGTCTGCGCGAATCCGAGCACGTGGACTATGCGGCGGTCGCCGCCGGCAAGTCCGCGATGTTCGAGCGGGTCTACGCGCATTTCTGCGCGAGCCACCTCGCCTCGGGCACGCGCCGCGCGCGCGCGTTCGCGCAATTCCGCGAAGTGCGCGGTCAGGCCCTGCGCCACCATGCCATGCACGAGGCGCTGCAGGAATTCCACGGCACGGCGTGGCGCGACTGGCCCGCGGAGCACCGGGACCCGGCCGGCGAAGCGGCACAACGCTTCGCCGCCGACCACAGCGCGCGCATCGGCCTGCACGAGTACCTCCAGTGGCAGGCGGACCTGCAGTTGGGCGAGGCCCAGGCGTTGTGCCGCGAGCTCGGCATGCCGGTGGGCCTCTACGCCGACCTCGCCATCTCGATCGGCGCCGACGGCTCGGAAGCATGGGCCAACCAGGGGCCCTACGCGCTCGGCGTGAGCGTGGGCGCGCCTCCCGACGAGTTCAACACGCTGGGGCAGGATTGGGGGCTGCCGCCGCTTTCGCCCGACGGCCTGCGCGAAAGCGCCTATGCGCCCCTCGTCGCCACGCTGCGCGCCAACATGGCGCGCGCGGGCGCGCTGCGCATCGACCATGTGATGGGGCTCGCGCGCCTCTACTGGGTGCCCAACGGGATGAAGCCCACCGACGGCGCGTACATCCGCTACCCGATCGAGGAGATGCTCGGCATCGTCGCCCTCGAAAGCCAGCGCCACCACTGCATGGTGATCGGCGAGGACCTGGGCACCGTCGCCGAGAGCCTGCGGCGGCGCCTTGACGAGGCGGAAGTGCTCTCGTATCGCCTCCTCCTCTTCGAGCGCGACGCCGCCGGCTTCAGGGCGGCGTCGAGCTACCCGCGGCGCGCGTTGGTCGCCTGGTCGACGCACGACCTGCCCACCCTCGCCGGTTGGTGGCAGGAAGAGGACCTCGAGACGCGCTACGCGCTCGGGCTCCTGGGCGAGGCCGAGCTCGCGGCGCAGAAGGCCGCGCGCGGCGAAGCGCGCACGGCGCTGGTCGCGGCGCTCGCGCGCGAGGGGCTGGTGAAGCGCGCCGGCGTGGACGGGCGAGGCGCGCTCGACGGCGACCTCGCCTGCGCGGTGCACGCCTTCCTCGCGAAGACACCCGCCGCGGTCATGCTGGTGCAGATGGAGGACGTGCTCGGCGTGGCGCCGCAGGCGAACCTGCCCGGCACCGTCGACCAGCATCCCAACTGGAAGCGCAAGCTCCCGGTCGCGATCGAGGAGCTCGCGCGCCAGCCGCGCTTCAAGCGCCTCGCTCGCGAGCTGGCCGCCATCCGCGGTCGCTCGCGCAAGAAGCGCGACGCGCCGGCGGGCCTCGAGAAGGCGCGCATCCCGCGCGCCACCTATCGCGTGCAGATGCATGGCGAATTCACCTTTCGCGACGCGGCCCGGCTCGCGCCTTACCTCGCGCGCCTG
>WNFI01185598.1_pt1 | contig 12931 bp, 13 predicted proteins | sample 5400471 | NCBI WGS metagenome assembly WNFI01 (sample SAMN13153348, study PRJNA577476) | soil metagenome | isolation source: 100 cm saprolite on Douglas fir-dominated hillslope | place: USA:California | collected 2013-09-17
CGCATCCAGACGCTTACCGTTTGCGGAATCCTCGATCAGCGCGGCCAGTCGGCGGGCACGCGTTTCCGCCTTCCTGGCGCTCATGACCCAGTAGATGGCCACCCGTTGATACGAAGGGGCCTGATTGCTGAAATACTCCCACGCCTTTTTCCTGGCTCGGAACTTCTTCTCGTCGATGGGATCGAGCGTGCGCGGAGCGTTCTCATACGAGTAGATGCTCGACTTGGCGTCGCTTCGTCGTTCGAACGCCTGCACTCCGGCCGGCCGCATCAAGCCGAGCTTCTTCAACTCCGCCACCCGGCGGATATTGATCGCGCTCCAGATGCTGCCCGGCCTTCGTGGCGTAAACCGGATGGTGTAGCTGACGTCGTCGATCCCCTTGCGCACCCCATCGATCCAGCCGTACGCAAGAGCCTGATCGACCGACTCCGGCCAGGTCATCGACGGGATACCGGAGCCCTTCTTGTAGAACCCGACCAGCAGCTCGGAAGCATGGTCGTGGTGCTTCTCGAGCCAAACGCGAAAAGCGGAGGGTGAAGCAAAGAAGGTGGGGCCATCAGCGGCAGTGGACGCCATCGGCTGTTAGGATACAGGGTCGATAGAGTGCGACCACACGATTCACTCGGTTCTTTAGCCTGTAGACTCTCAAGAAATGAACACGTACAGGTTCCTCATCGTCGTCGAAGACGCGGGCAGCAACGTCTCGGCCTATTCGCCGGATCTTCCCGGCTGCGTAGCCACTGGCGCCTCACGCGACGAAGCCGAAAGGAACATGTACGAGGCGATTCAACTTCATATCGAGGGCCTCACGTCTCCCCGCCGTTTGAAATCCAGGGGCAAACGTGTGTGGCTCGAATGCGCCGGCTGGCAGCCGGCGGACCGGCCGGCAAGCTGCCGGCGCTCCGTGGCTTAGACACCCAAGCCGATTCGGACGCGTTCCAACGAGCCTCGCTCTCGCGATACAGTCACGTCACCGCAACGGCGTCTTCATGACGATGCCCTCGTGCATCTTGTCGACCGCCGGCGGTTTGACGTCGAAGAGGTGCCCCTGGCTGGCCGCGAGCCAATAGAAATCGTGGCCGACGACCACGCCATTGGTCGGCTCGTCCATCAGTGGATGATTCATTTCCAGAATGCGCCAGCGCAAGGCTTTGCGTCCGGCAGGATCGAGCCAGACCCGCACCACCCGATTCGGTTCGATGCCGTTCTGAACGAGGAGCAGCGATCCGTCGCCATAGTCCAGACCGTCGGTACCGGCGGTGACGAGATCGTCCGGCACCTCCAGCTTCGTCGCCGCGCCGCTCTTCGGATCCACGACCCAGATCGGCCCGCCGTAGTCGGCAACGTAGAGGATTCCGCCGGCCACGGTCGACGCCTGCGGCGAGCGCATGGTCCCGGGCGCGACAAACAGATCGAGCGCCGACCTCCCGGGGCGTAGGCGATAGAGCGCGCCCCGGGAGTCAGACACGAACACGGTGCCGTCCCGGTCAACGCTGACGCCGTCGAAGAAATGTTTTCCCGCCTTGCGGCAGCTCGTAGCGCGCGATGAGCGCACCGCTGTCGGCGTTGAACGCGAAGAGGGCGGTCTCGTCCTCGTACTTCTTGTCAAAGCCTTCCACCCGGTCATACACACTGCTGCTCGCCCAGAGGACGCGCCGCTCGCTGTCGACCGCCAGCCCACCCGTGGCCCAGATGTCCTTCGTGACGAAATCGTGTACCTGGCCGCGAGCGTCGATGCGAAGGATCTTCCGCTTGCGGACTGAGCTCACGAAGAACGACTTCGTCTTTGGGTCGTATGCGATCGATTCCGTAATGAGGTCCTTCTGCGGAATCCGGAAGGCGATCGAGCTCGACGAGATCCGCTTGCCGCGAACATCGTCAAAGCGCCGCGCGACGGCCTGGAAGTCGTCGCGGGCTCGCAGCGAGTCGAGATCGTGGTCGCCGATGTCGAGGACGACCATGCGATCGGCAATCTTCCCGAGCTGGGCCACGGCATCAGCGGGACGACCGTTGAGCGCCAGCGCCCCGGCATAGTCGAACATGATGAACGGCAGCCCGGGCCGCTTCGTCGCCAGCGCTTCCATGCTGGCCAGGTAGCCAGGGAAGTCGCTCCGCTTATGGGCCGCGACGGCTTGGTCGTAGAGCTGTTGCGGGGTGAGCTCCTGCCCGAGAGTGGAAACGGCGACGAGCGCGAAGAGAACGAGTGCTTTGCGCATCTGAGCATGCTATGCATGCTTGGATGCCGCTGGTCAATGCGTGATCGAGGCGTAATCGAGGCGTGATCGAGAAGTTTGCGGTTCGTTGCAAGGAGTGGGGGTTTGAGGCGGTGGAGAAACCGGCCGCAAGGGTCGTTGCCGCTCCAACTTCCGTGCCTTCGCGGGGGATCCTTCGCCGTCCTTCACCGCTCCCACCCAACCCAACCGCCCCCGCGGTTTCGGCGGCTCAGGATGACGAGAGGTCGGTGTTACCGCTTCGTCAGCCCACGCGGGGCCGACTTCACCAGCGCGTTCTCGCGGTCGATGCCGTGGCGTTTGTCGAGCACGGCCTGGCGGATGACTTTCATCATCTGGCCGAAATTGTCCTCGGCACGGTCGATCGCCTCACGCGCGTCTTCGATAGCCCGCTGCATGTTCAGGATCACTTCGACCCCCGCCAGGTTGACGCCGAGGTCGCGGGTCAGCGCCAGAATCATCTCCAGCTTGCGGATCTCGCTCTCGCCGTACAGTCGCGTGTTGCCGGCGGTACGCGTCGGTTTGATCAACCCTTCACGCTCGTAGAGGCGGAGCGTCTGCGGATGGATGTTGTAGCGCTCCGCGATGATCGAGATCATCACGAATCCGTCTGCTCTGCGGCGTACCATCTTCTAAGTTCTCCGTGATCGGTGATCTGTGATCAGTGGACCGTATGGCGCTCTTGCGAGCGGATCACTGATCACCGATCACCAGAAACTCAGGGCCGGCATTGCCGGCCCTGTCTGTCAACTGCCTCACTTGTGTTCGTCGACTACTTCGGCGTCAATGACCTCGTCCTTGTCCGACTTGGCGCCGGCATCGTCGCCCGGCGTTTGTCCGCCGGCACCGGCGGCCGCGGCGCCCTGCTGGTACATGACCTCGGCCAACTTGTGCGACGCCTTGGTCAGGGCCTCGGTCGCCGATTTGATGCGGTCGAGTCGTCTTCCTCGGCGTGTGCTTCGGCGTCGCGAACGAGCTTCTCGACGTCCGTCTTCGAAAGGCCCGAGGAGCTCGTGATGGTGATCTTCTGCTCCTGACCGGTGCCCAGGTCCTTCGCGGAAACGTTCATGATGCCGTTGGCGTCGATGTCGAAGGTGACTTCGATCTGCGGCACGCCACGCGGGGCAGGCGGAATCCCGATCAGGTGGAAGGCCCCGAGGAGCTTGTTGTCGCGAGCAAAATCGCGCTCGCCCTGGAAGACCTTGATCTCCACCGAGGTCTGGCTGTCGGCCGCAGTCGAGAACGTCTCGGACTTGCGCGTCGGGATGGTCGTGTTTCGCTCGATGAGCTTGGTCATTACCCCGCCAAGCGTTTCGATGCCGAGGGAAAGAGGCGTGACGTCGAGCAGCAGCACGTCCTTGACGTCGCCTCCGAGAACGCCGCCCTGAACCGCGGCACCGATGGCGACGACTTCGTCGGGGTTGACGCCCTTGTGCGGCTCTTTACCGCCGAAGAAGTCCTGAACGAGCTTCTGCACCATCGGGATGCGCGTCGAGCCGCCGACCAGGACCACTTCATCGATGTCTTTCTGCTGCAGACCGGCATCGTTCAAGGCCTGCTTGAGGGGCCCCATCGTCCGCTGAACGATGTCGCCGATGAGCTGTTCGAACTTCGCGCGCGTCAGAACCATGTTGAGGTGCTTCGGACCCGAGGCGTCCGCGGTGATGAATGGGAGGTTGACGTCGGTCGACATCGTCGAGCTGAGCTCGATCTTGGCCTTCTCGGCCCCTTCCTTCAGTCGCTGCAGAGCCATCTTGTCCTTCGAAAGGTCGATGCCCTGGTCCTTCTTGAACTCATCGATGATCCAGTCGATGAGGCGCTGGTCGATGTTGTCGCCGCCCAGGTGGGTGTCGCCGTTGGTCGATTTCACCTCGACGACGCCTTCACCAACTTCGAGGATGGAGATGTCGAACGTGCCACCGCCAAAATCGTAAACGGCGATGGTCTCGTCGCCCTTCTTGTCGAGACCATAGGCCAGCGCGGCCGCGGTGGGCTCGTTGACGAGGCGCTCGACCTTGAGGCCGGCGATCTCGCCGGCATCCTTGGTGGCCTGGCGCTGCGAGTCGTTGAAATACGCGGGAACGGTGATGACGGCGCGATCGACTTTTTCGCCGAGGTAGTCTTCGGCCGCCTGCTTGAGCTTTTGCAGGATCATGGCCGAGATCTCGGGCGGCGAGTAGAGCTTGCCGCTCACGTTCACGCGGGCGTCGCCGTTCGAGGCCTTCTCGACCTTATACGGAACCATCTTCATCTCTTCAGAGACTTCGTCATACTTGCGTCCCATGAAGCGCTTGATGGAGAAGACCGTGTTCTCGGGGTTGGTGACCGCCTGACGCTTGGCAACTTGCCCGACCAGCCGCTCTCCGCTCTTGGCGAAACCGACCACCGAGGGGGTCAGACGGCTGCCCTCCGCGTTGACGATGACCTTCGGCTCGTTGCCTTCCATGACCGCGACGACCGAGTTTGTCGTACCAAGGTCAATGCCGATGATCTTGGACATAATTGGTTCTCCTTCTGTGACTTGGGAGGATCTTAGCCTCCGATTGTCAACCTTCTGTTACCACCAAAACCTGAGTCATTCTATGTTAATTCCGATTGGGAAGGCATAGGTCATGCCCATGCGTTATGACAGTCCGGAACCCGCGTTATGATGTGGGTTCGGAGGGTAACAAACCATGAGTTGGAACCAACAGCAGCCGGCCTGGATCAGTGCCAGCACGGCTGAGATGGAAACGCGCGAGCGGACGTTCATCCGTTCGGTTTACGGCTGGATGGCAGGCGGCCTTTCGCTGACCGCACTGGCCGCTCTTTGGGTAGTGAGCTCGCCGGCCATGCAGCAGCTCGTACTCGGCAATCCGATCGTCCGGATCGGCTTGATCATCGCGGAGCTCGGCCTCGTCTTTTTCCTTGCCGCGAGGGTGACGAAGATGTCACCGGCCGCCGCGGCGACGTCGTTCCTGCTCTACTCGCTCTTCAACGGACTGACGCTGAGCGTCATCTTCTTCGTTTACTCGAGTGGATCGATCGTCCAGGCCTTTGTGACCTCGGCCGGCATGTTCGGGGCCATGAGCCTCTATGGGACGCTGACCAAGCGGGATCTGACCTCATGGGGATCCTTCTTCATGATGGGCCTGATCGGCATCGTCATCTGCATGGTGGTCAACATGTTCGTCCAGTCGAGCGGCCTCGCGTTCATGATCTCGATCATCGGCGTCTTCGTGTTCCTCGGCCTGACGGCCTATGACACCCAGAAGCTGCGGGCGTTCGCGAATGCCAACGGCGGCTCGATGCAGACGAATCTGGCTATCTACGGCGCCCTTCGCCTGTATCTCGACTTCATCAACCTCTTCCTGTTCATGCTGCGCATCCTCGGCGGCCGCCGCCGGTAAGCAACGCAGCGGAAGCGGAGCGCCGGCATCCTGCCGGCCGGTCCGCCGGCTTCCAGCCGGCGGACCACTGGTTTCGGGTGCGTGGCGCATGATGACGAGCCGCGGTCCTGACATCTTGTTCGCGAAGTCACGCGATTTGTTCGTAGAGTCGCGCCGTTTGACCGTGAAGTCACACGGTTCGCTCGTGAAGGCCCGTGGTTTGCTCGTGAAGTCCCGTGGTTTGACCGTGAAGTCACACGGTTCGCTCGTGAAGTCACGTGGTTTGACCATGAAGTCACGCGGTTTGATCGTGAAGTCACGTGGTTTGACCATGAAGTCACGAGGTTTGATCGTGAAGTCACAAGGGTTTGATCGCGAAGTCACGAGGTTTGATCGTGAAGTCACGAGGTTTGATCGCGAAGTCCCGAGGTTTGATCGTGAAGTCACGAGGTTTGATCGCGAAGTCCCGAGGTTTGATCGTGAAGTCACGAGGTTTGCGCGTGAAGTCACGAGGTTTGCGCGTGAAGTCACGAGGTTTGATCGTGATGATTCATACCTTTGACCCACCCACCGATGGTTGGGGATCAAGATTCGACCCGTCGAGGCTGGCTGCAGACGGTCAGGACGGAAGCGGCCCGCCGGCTTCCAGCTCCGGCGGACCGCTTTGTGGATCCGGGAACGTCAACCACCTGCCGGCAAGCTGCCGGCGGACCGGCCGGCTGGCAGCCGACGCTCCGGGCTCGACTACCCTACTCCCGCGACACATTCGTCACGAGAAGCGTTCCGTCCGTGGTCGTCGTCACACGGATCGGACGGATCCTCGAGAGACCGACTGGCGGCATGGCAACACGGGTGCGGCTGATCAACTCGGACCGCGGCGAGGGCGGCGGACCGCCAGGCCGAATCGTTCGTGTCGCGGTGCTTGGCTGAATCATCACGCCGCCTCCCGTCGGGCGCACAGCCCGGATTCGGCCCGAGGAGCTGATCATCGCAGGGGTCGCCGCGAAGGTGGCTGCCGCGACGCCTGGAGTAAACGGACGCGCGATCACCATTCCGGCGGACACCGTGGTACTGGTCTTTGCGGAAACGGTACCGAACCCGGTCGTGCTGCCTGTTGAAGTAACGGTAGAGATGTTGGTCGAAGCAGCCGGAGCAACGCCTGGCCCCGCGATGTTGGCCGGGATCGGCAGTGCCGGGGTCACACCCGGGGCAACAATATTGGCGGGCTGAGGCACCGGCGAGACGACCCCGATGGCCGTCGTGTTGATGGATGGGGTGATATTGGCCGGCGCCGGAGTGCCACCGGCAATTCCGGTCGCTCCCGATCCTGGCACAACCGTCGCGCCAGCCATCAGGTTTCCATTCACGGTTCCACCCGTCGTCGCCTTGCCGCCGGCGCTGGCAGAGGCAGCGACTCCGCTCGCAGCAGGAGCTGCAGCCACTGTGGCACCCATCGCCACGTTGCCGGCGGTCGCGCCGCCACCGCCTGAGCCCGAGCCGGAGCCGTCCGACGGGTCGATCAGCATTTCAAAATCACCCATCCGCGCCGGCGACACCCGTAGCGGGCTTGGTAGGCTCGAGGTGTAAATCGGATGTTGATCGAAGCTGGTGGACCCGGAGGACCGATCAGCGGCCAGAGAAGCGACCGTGTTCTTCGAATGGGAAACCGCTGAGACCGCCGCCCCCGGGGGAACCGGCGACGTGCCCGATGACGAGCCCGGCGTCGCAGACAGATTCGGCGGACCCACATCCGGCGAGCGGATCGGCTGCCCATCGCCCGGCATCTTGTTGGTCGTACAACCCAGCGTCAGAGCGAGTGTGAAAGAAATCGCGGCGACACCACGAAGGGTGGGCCGCCCATAGGTGGACATTTGGTTCAAGTTCTTGCGCATAGAACCTCCATCGGTTGACGCAATCGAGGTTATTTAGAGCAAGGGATGCACCAGCGGAGGCCCGGTTTTGCGGGCTCAGCACCGGATGCTCATCCGTGGATGCTCATCCTTGGAGAGGACGAGGTCAGACGGACACGCGTTTCCCGAACACGTTTCTCAACGCGGACCGCGCCGCCCAATAGCCGCACATGCCGTGCACCCCGGCGCCGGGCGGCGTCGAGCTCGAGCCGATGAAGATGCGCGGATTCGGCGTCGAGTAGGGGTCGATCCGCAGGAAGGGACGCATCAATGTCTGCGCAAGGTTGTTGGCTCCGCCGGCAATGTCGCCGCCTACGAGGTTGGCGTCGTACGACTCATAGTCCGCTGAGCTCATGGTGGAACGGGCCAGGATACGATCGCGGAATCCCGGCGCGAAGCGCTCGATCTGTTGCTCCATCGCCTCCGTCATATCCTCCGTCGACCCATGGGGCACGTGACAATACCCCCAGCCCGTGTGTTTCCCGGCCGGCGCGCGCGTGTCGTCGACCAGGCTTTGCTGGGCGACGAGCACGAACGGCTTGTCCGTGCTCCTTCGGAACCGCCGCAACCTACGGCGATAAACGGCCGGAAGGGCCTCGCCGGCGATCGTATCGAGTTGGCGTGGGGTGACATCGAAGATGACGGCGCGGCATGCAGGGACGTCGTTCATCGATCGGACCGGTGACGACGTTCGAATCTCGCCGCCCAGCGACGTCAGATAGCTGGCCAGACCGCGGCTGATCGCTTCCGATCCGCCCCGTGCCGCGGGCCAGCCTACGGCATGTCCTGCCAGCGCAAGCACGAGGCCGAACGCCGCCGAACCAGCCCACTCCAGAGGCACAAACGAGTGGGCGGCACAGCCGCCGAAAAGCGCGCGCGCCCGATCGGTATCGAACCGGGCGGCGACGCTCATCGCCGAGCGAGCCGCGTTCAAGCCGAATCGGGCCAGAAGCAGCGGATGCTTTGGGACGAGTGGGATCGGGCCCAGGATCTCGCCGAAGAGAGCATCGGAGTGTTGTGCGAGCGGCTGCATGAGCGCGCGATAGGAAGCGCCATCGTGGCCGAGCTGGTCGGTCGTGGCGTCCATCGACTGCGCGAGCGACCCCGCCGTTCCATCGTCCAGAGGATGGGCAATGGCAATGTCGGAGTAACGCCACTCCACGCCGTGCTCGGCGAGGGGCAGGGTTCGGAACAGCGGCGAAACGAGGGCCAGCGGATGAATGGCCGAGCAGACGTCGTGACGAAAGCCGGGCAGCGTCAGCTCACGCGTCCGTGTACCGCCGCCGATGGTCTCTTTCGCTTCGAGCAGGAGCACCGACAGCCCGTTGCGTGCCAGCACGATCGCCGCGGCCAAGCCATTTGGACCGGCACCGACGACCACGGCATCGAACGCGTCCGCCATGCCATTCCAGTCTATCCCGACGAAAGGCGTTTTCACGCGGAGGCGCGGAGGAGAGATCGCGGAGAAGGTAGATGGATAGATTCTCCGCGAGCCCCTTCTCCGTGTCTCTGCGCCTCCGCGTGAACGCCTTTCGTACCATGACCGCCGATGAATACCGGACCCATCGGGGCGCTGTTTTGTGTTATAGTGCCGTACTCAACATTCGCTTGACCAAGGCCGGCTGTCCAGCCGGTCTTTTTTTTGGTCCGAGATTGCTCTGGTGGTTGATGGGAGGGAGAGGCTGATGGCGTTTACAGAGAGCAACATTACCCGCCTGGCGCGGGCCTCGAGGTGCCCGCGTTGTTACTTGACCAAGACCGTGGGAAATGCACTCTGCCGGTCTTGTCGTGCCAAGCTGCCCGCGAATATGCGCGCCGCGTTGGAGAAGGTCGCTTCGAAGGATCCGTGGACGGTGGGACGCGCGCTGCGTCAGGCCGCGAACTACTTCGACGTGCATTTCCGGTCCGTGCTTGATTTTGGGGGCGCACGGCGTAGATGATTCCCCATGCGCGTCTGGATCTGCGTGGTTTCCCTGGCGTCGGTGTTGCTTGTCGCGTGCCGCACGACAGGGACTCCGGCTGATCGATCAACGACTCTTACGACGGCTGAAGTCGCGACGATCACGGAAGGCGTGCGGGCATTTGCCTCCAGCGTCGCGCGTGACGTGACCAGTCGCGGCCCTGCAGCGTGGAGCACGTACTTCGCCGACGAGCCAACATTCTTCATGGCAGCCGACGGCCAACTCATGTTTGGCGACAGGGCCTCGGCAGCTCGCGGGATCAAGGAGCTCGAGAAAAGCATCAAGCAGATTGCATTGACCTGGGGAGACGGGTTGCGTGTGGAGCCCCTAACCCCGACGCTGGCCATGCTGGCGACGCCTTACCATGAGGTCATGATTGAATCGTCAGGGAATCGGATCGATTCGACGGGCTACTTCACAGGACTCGTCGAGCGCGGTCCCAAGGGCTGGCAGTTTCGAAACGCTCACTGGTCGGAGCCCGGACCGCCTGCCCCTGCCCGATAGCCCTGCCTTGAGCCTGGTCAGTGAGAGGCCGAGACCGGTCCCGCGCCGCAGCGACCGTCCCTGCTGCTCGATCTGATAGAACTGGTCGAAGATCTTCGGCAACTCGTCGGAAGGCATGCCGATCCCATGGTCGGTCACCACGAGCTGGACAGCTTCGCTGCTGATCGGCGATTCCTCCGCGGAGACATGGCTGACCTGCAATCCCACGAAACTCCGAGGCGGCGAGAACTTCACGGCGTTCGACAGCAGATTCAACAGGATCTGCTTTGTTCGCCCTTCATCCAGCACCACCAACGGCATGTCGGCGGCGATCGACGTCACGAGCGTAACCGAAGTCTCCGAGCAGACACCTTTGACCACCCGCTCCACCGTGGCCACCGTGTCGCGCAGATCGAACTCGTGGGGCTTGAGGTCGAGTCGCCCAGCCTCGATCTTCGAGAGATCGAGGATGTCGTTGATGAGATCGAGCAGGTGGTTGCCGGAGATATGGATGTTCTCGACGAACTTGTACAAGCGCGGCGGAAGAATCCTCTTCGCCGCCTCCAGAAGCACGGCCGAGAACCCGATGATGGAGTTGAGGGGCGTCCGCAGCTCGTGGGACATATTGGCCAGGAACTGGTTCTTCGAGCGGTCCGCTGCCTGGAGCCGGATGTTCGTCTCCTCGAGCTCGTTCGTCCGCTCCAGCACGCGGCGCTCCAGCTCGGAAGTGAGTCCCTCCAGCTCGCGGAACAGGCGCGCATGCTCGAGGGCTACGCCGGCCTGATTGGCAATCGTGGTCAGGAGGATCTCGTCGTCGAGGGAGAAAGCCTTCCTCCGATAGCTCTGGACGGAGATGACGCCGATCACGCGATCGCGAGCCACGAGCGGCACGCCCAGCCACGATTCCGTCGGCTTCCCATCATCGTAGGAGACGATGGCGAAGCCTTCTTCCTCCTCCGTGCTGCCGAGGTTCAACAATCGAGCGTTGCGGACCACCCATGAGTTGAGGCCCTGGCCGACGTTGACGCGGAACTTCGGGAGGATCTCGTCATTGCGGACGTCGAGCTCGCACGCCAGCTCGTCGGAGGCTTCGTCGTACAGGGCGATGGAGAAGAATGAGACGTCGACCGCCTCACGACAGGCCTTGTAGATGGTCATCAGGAGCTCGTCCGTCGTTTTCGAGCCACGAGATCGAGCAGCACACCGGTGAAGGCCCAGCCCAGCAGTGCGCCCACCCCCAGGGACGCGTATGAGAGCGCCATCAGGACCGCGAAGGGCAACGTCAGAACATAGATCGAGCCATCGATGAGCGTGACTTTGAGCATCTTCCGCGGCGAGTATTCGTAGGCCACCTCGACCTGCTTCATGACGACGTGATTCGCGAAGAGCAGAGCCAGCCCGGCAACCGTGATCCGGCCGGCCGACGTCCACGATGCATCATGGACCGGCGTGCTGCCCCCCATCAGCCGGTAGATCGTTCCGCCGAAAAGAATCGGGATCCCGTACGTCCCGAACTGGCCAAACGCGCGCAGGTAGTCCATGGCCGGATCGCTCAGATCCGACTTGTTGGGTCCGATCTGGTGGATGGAGAGCAGACGGGAAATGGCCGAAGCGGCCACGGCGATCCAGGCCGTGATGACCATGCCCAGGATCGGGAGCATGGTCGTCGCCGCCGTCAGGCCCAGGGCGACGAAGACACGGTCGGTGAGCTTGAACTTGAGGAGCGAGAGAGCGAATGCGAACGCCACGAAGATGACGATCGTCAGCGTCGCGGAACTGCCGAGTGCTCTGATGGTGGCGCGGATCGAGTCGGCGCGCACGATCGTGAGCAGCGCCATCATCGACAGGCCGACAGTCCCCTGAGCGAGGAAGATCGCTGCCAGCATGCGCCGCGAGGACGCCTCGCGGTCCGTCGGCACCAGCATCATTGTGTGAAATTGACCTACAGGGAATCGTACCACCACCAGCCGGAGGTCGGTGACTACCGCCACCAATGCGGGGGCGCGAAGCGCATGACCCTGTCGTCGAGACCGGCCATCAATTCCGGACCACCCGGTTTCTGCATGACCTTCTCGACCAGCCGCCCGTATGCCTCATCGGTGATCGCCGTCCGAGGGTGCTGCGCATCATAGAGATGCTGGATCAGATCAAACGCCGAACCAAAGCTCTCCGTCATCCATTGAAAGAAGAAACCGTCGTCGGGGCGAACGCCGTGGCCGGCCACGTGCTGCACCAGCCGTGTCAGTGCCGTTTCGGAAGTCATGACCCTTCCGGACCGATCGGTCAACAAATCTCTCAGGCCCGTCGCGTCAGTGGGAGCCCGTTTCAGGATCTCCCAGACCTTCGCGCGGAACTCCGAAAGCGAGTCAAGGCGCATGGGATCGGATCCCATCAGCGGGCCCCCGAAGTCGATCTCTCCCGTCTCGTTCTTCCGCGATGCCGTTCGACCGGACTTGCGCAGGGCCGTGGCGAGGCACAGGTCCCACCTCCTGCCGATGAACTTAAGACCGGCCTCCGCGGCGTAGGCCTTCAGATCCCATCCGAACTGCAGGTCCCCTCCGGAATCGGCCTCGATGAAGCCTCCCACCGCCGCACTCTCATAGCTGCGGCTGATCATGTGCGCCCCGGAGAGTCCATCCGTCTCATCGGGGAACGGTGGCACCGGATCGTTCCGGAGAAACGTCACGAGGCATTCCCATTTGATGGTGAGGGTGAGCGTTTCGACGGATTTCCTGAGGTCCTCCAACGCCTTCGGGTCGTCCGAGTCAGGACTGTATTCCACCAACAAGCCGCCCGCGATTCCGATGACGTCCGCATCGGCCTCGGCAAGACTGAGGAGCATGGCCAGATAGTCCGGTGAGGGACAGTAGGTGTCCGCGTCCGTTTGGAGCAGAAGGCCATTCCTGCCGTTCTCATGGAAGCGCAGACTGGCTTCGGCAAGGCCGCGATTTCGGGCCTTTCCGTAGTTGCATCCGACG
>WNFI01552649.1_pt2 | contig 12929 bp, 11 predicted proteins | sample 5400471 | NCBI WGS metagenome assembly WNFI01 (sample SAMN13153348, study PRJNA577476) | soil metagenome | isolation source: 100 cm saprolite on Douglas fir-dominated hillslope | place: USA:California | collected 2013-09-17
CCCGCGCACGGTCGCGGCCATGCTCTCGGGCAAGTCACCCTCCTCCACCACGGCGTCTGGCATCGCCTGGGTGGGGAGCCTCTGCGACAAGGGCTTCGGCTACAGCTTCAGCCAGATCTTCCTGGTCGACTACCTGGCGGGCGACGCGCTGATCGTCGGCCACGAGATCGGCCACAACTTCGGCTCGGTGCACTCGCACTGCTACAGCCCGCCGATCGACCAGTGCTACAACCTGGAGCCGGGCTGCTACTCCGGCCCGACCAGCTGCCCGGCACCGTCGACGATCAACGGGGTGCCCAACGTGTTCGGCACCATCATGGGTTACTGTCACCTGCTCGGCGGCTGCTCCACCGAGATGGTCTTCCACCCGCGCACCGTGGCCGTGGTGAGCACCGACATCCAGGGCGCCACCGGCGTCTGCATGACGCAGCAGGTCACCGGGCCGGCGGTCGCCGCCATCCGCCCGAACCACGGCTCGATCGCCGGCGGCACGCCGGTCACCATCTCCGGCAGCAATTTCCAGAGCGGCGCCACGGTGACCCTGGGCGGCGTCGCCGCCACCGGCGTGGTCGTCGTCAACTCCGGCACCATCACGGCCACCACCGCCGCCCACACCACCGGCGCCGTGGACGTGGTGGTGACCAGCGGCGGCACGCCCGCGACCCTGGCCGCCAGCTACTTCTATGCGCCTGCGGCGGCCGCGTCCCGCTTCTTCACCCTCCCGCCCTGCCGGGTCCTCGACACCCGCAACGCCGCCGGCCCCTACGGAGCGCCGGCGCTCGGCTCCAACCTGACGCGACTCTTCCGGCTTACCGGACAGTGCGGCATCCCGAGCGGCGCGATCGCCGTCTCGGCGAACCTGACCGTCGTTCCCGGCGGGGCCGGCGTCCTCAGCCTCTACCCGGGCAACGCCTTCCCGCTGGGCACCAGCAACGTCAACTTCAACCCCGGCCAGGTGCGCGCCACCAACGCGATGCTGGAGCTGGCGACGAACGGCGTCGGCACGGTGGGGGTGCTCAACGGCTCTGGGACGGCGACTCAGTTCTTGCTCGACGTGAACGGCTACTTCCAATAAGGCTCCCTCCTGGGTAGCGGTCCCGGCGCGAGGCGAGGATGGCGCCGGGCCTTGGTGCGCGAAGTCTTTCGGGGCGAAGGAAATTCGCCCCGAAAGACTTCGCGTCCCCAAGGCCCTGTGATTCGCCTGGCTCGGCCCGCTACCCTCCCCCCGGGTCGCTGGGCCGGGCTCCTCCGGGGGTTCCGCCAGCCAAGGTGAGGCCGGGGACTCTGAAACATCGATGGCACTCGGCGCGGTTGGCAAGTGTGTTAGGTTTGCCGGCCGACCTTCTGGTGGCGCCATGACCGAAACCATCGTCCACGCTGCCGCTACGCCGGTTTCCGCTGGAAACTCGGCCGCGGTGCGCTGCCGCGGGCTGGTGAAGCGGTATGGGGACGTCGTCGCGGTCGACGGCCTCGACCTCGAGGTGCGACATGGCGAATGCTTCGGTTTGCTCGGCCCCAATGGCGCCGGCAAGACCACGACGCTCGAGATCCTCGAAGGGCTCACCGTTCCTGACGCCGGCGAGGTGGAAGTGCTCGGCTCCAGCTGGGCCAACGGCGGCAACGCTCTGCGCCAGCGGCTCGGCCTGGCTCTCCAAGAGACGCAGCTCAGCCCGAAGCTGACGGTGCTCGAGACGCTGCGCCTGTTTCGCTCCTTCTACCAGCGCGGCCGCACGCCCGAGGCGGTGATGAGCCGCCTCGCCCTCGACGAGAAGCGCGACGCGCCGGTGGGCAAGCTGTCGGGCGGCCAGAAGCAGCGCCTGGCGGTGGCCTGCGCGCTGCTCGGCGATCCGGAGCTGCTCTTCCTCGACGAGCCCACCACCGGCCTCGATCCGCAGAGCCGCTTGCAGCTCTGGGAGCAGGTGAGCGAGTTTCGCGCCGCCGGGGGCACCGTCGCCCTGACCACCCACTACATGGAAGAAGCGGAGCGCCTGTGCGACCGGGTGGCGATCATCGATCACGGGCGCGTCATCGCGCTCGGCACGCCCGCCGAGCTGATCGCCTCCCTCCACGCCGCCGACGTGGTCGAGTTCGCCTCCGAGCCCGAGCTGCCCGCCGAGGAGCTGCAGCGCCTGGAAGGAGTGCGCGAGGTCCGCCGCCATGGCGCCAACTGGATGCTCTCGGTGGCATCGCTGATCGCCGGGGTGCCGGCGCTGCTCGCCGCCGTCGAGCGCTCCGGCGCCCGCCTGGCGCACCTCTCGACCCACCGCGCCACCCTCGAAGACGTGTTCGTCGTGCTCACCGGCCGCGCGCTGCGGGAGGAGTGAGTCCAACAGAGGCGCCGCGATGGCTGATCGCTACTCTCCCCTGGCGCAGCTGACCCTTTCGCGGGTGCGCGAGTTCGTGCGCGAGCCGGAAGCGATGTTCTGGGTGTTCGCCTTCCCGCTGCTGCTCGCCGTGGCGCTCGGCCTGGCGTTCCGCGACAAGGCGCCCGAGTGCCGGACGCGATGCCCTGCGCACTGGCAAGATCTCGCTGCTGGTCGAGCTCGCCGGACCGGCCGGCGGCCCGACCCCCGCCTCACCGGTGGTCTTCCGCTTCGACCCGACCCGCCCCGACGCGCGCATCGCCAGCCTCGCCGCCGAAGACGCCCTGCAGCGCGCCGCCGGCCGCCGCGACGTCGTCGCCACCCGCTCCGAGGAGGTCACCGAGCGCGGCTCGCGCTACATCGATTTCCTGATTCCCGGCCTGCTCGGGATGAACCTGATGGGCACCGGCATCTGGAGCCTCGCCTTCTCCATCACCACGGCGCGCCAGAAACAGCTGCTCAAGCGGCTCATCGCGACGCCGATGCGCCGCAGCCACTACCTGCTGGCGCAGATTCTCGGCCGCCTCGTCTTCCTGGTGCCCGAGTTGATCGTCCTGGTGGGCGTGGGCTGGCTCGCCTTCGGCGTCGCGGTGCACGGTTCGCTCGGACTGCTGGCGATCACCAGCCTGCTCGGCGCCGTGACCTTCTGCGGCCTCGGCCTGCTCGTCGCCTCGCGGGTGCGCACCATCGAGGGCGCCAGCGGCCTGGCCAACTTCGTCATGCTGCCGATGTGGCTGGTGTCCGGCGTCTTCTTCTCCTCCGAGAGGTTCCCGGACCGGCTGCAGCCGCTGATCCGTGCGCTGCCGCTGACCGCCCTCATCGACGCCTTGCGCGGCATCATGAACGAGGGACGACCGCTCTCAGGGGTGGGGACGCAGCTGCTCATCCTGAGCGCCTGGGGAATCCTCAGCTTCCTGCTGGCGCTTAGGATCTTCCGTTGGCGCTAAATGCAATGTAGGATGCCGGAATGTCCCTCGCGGAAAGTGACCGCATCATATCGCTGCTCAAGAACGCCATCCGGCTGTCGAACTACACCTATCGCGACGTGGAGCGCCAGCTTGGCTGGCGGGTCGGCACCATCACCCGGCTGCTGCGCGGCGGACTCGGTCTCAAGATCGAGTACCTGTTGAGCATCCTGGGGGTCGTCGGCCTCTCGCCTGCACGCTTCTTTGCGGCGGCCTATCCCCCGGCGTCCGCGGCCGACGCCGCCGGCTCCTCGGAGGATCGTCTCTTCCGCCTGCTCGAGCAGCTGCATGGCGCTCCCGAGGCCCCGCGCGCCGGCGCCGCCCCGGCGATCGCGGCCGGGTCCGCGGGGGCCGCGGCGCAGGCCGACATCGACGAGATGGTTCAGGCGTCGCTGCGCAAGCTCATCGGCGCCGCGGCGCCGCGAGCGGGCCGACAGGTTGGGCTGCTCCTCTGGCGCCAGGTCGCGCAACAGCTGCATGATCTGGTCGACCAGCTCGGCGGTCGGCCCCGCCGACCGTTCGAGCTTCGCCTTCAGCAGCGTCACGGCGGCGGCCGCCTCGGCGCTGACTTCGAGACTCAGGAAGCGCTCGGCGGCCTGGCAGGCCAGCATCCGCGCCTCCTCCTCCCGGCCTTGCCGCAACGTCACGCTCGCCAGCTCCGCGGTGGCCAACGCCTCGCTGTGCGACTTGCCCGATTCGCGCAGCCCGACGCGCACCTCGCCGAAGGCCCGCTCGGCGCGCGCGAAATCGCCGAGACCGGCATAGATCTGCGCTTGCAGCCAGCGCAGCTTGAGGCGGTCCTGGCGGCCGGCGTGCTGCTCGTAGAGGCCGAGATGCCGCCACAGGAGCGACCTCGCCTCGCGGCAGCGGCCGCTCTGCATCAGGCAGAAGGCCGTATTGTGGACGGCCGCCAGCACCAGGGGGCCATCCTGGCGGGGATCGATCATCTCGAGCCCTTCGGTGAGCAGCTCGATCGCTTCACGCTGGCGCCCGGTCCGGGTGACGTACAACCCCTTCTTGATCAGGCTGCGGCCGGCGAGGTGCGGATCGCCGTAGCGGCGGTAGATCTTGAGCGCCGCGTCGAGCGCCCTGAAAGATTCGTCCAGGGCGCCGCGGTCGCCTTCGATGTTGGCTTCGACCTCGAGCAGACGCGCCGCCAGCAACCGGTCCTGGCTGCCTTCGCGGAAGTGCTCGCGCGCCGCCTCGAGGCTCGACTGCGCCTCCTGCTGGCGGTCCAGCACGCGGTAGGCGTTGGCCAGCTCGACCGCGGCGCGCGCCTGGAAATCCCGCACCTGGCCGGAGCTGAAGCCTTCGGCGGCCAGCCCGGCCGCGGCGGTGACCGCCAGCTCCGCCAGCTTCGCCATCAGCTTCGGATCTTCACGCCGCATCGCCCAGCTGCGTTCGAGCAGCGCCTCGTAGGCCGTGTACCCGCGCAGCTCTTGCGGCAGCTCCCGCAGGCTGTCGAGCGCCTCGGGCGTCAGCTGGGCCAGGGCCTGGCGCACCTTGCCGCTGAGACGGGCCGCATTCTCGCCATGCCGCATGACCGCGGCGAAGGCGCGATCGATGGCGCGGTCGTAGGCGTTCCCGACCAGCGTGCGGTCGGGCTCGGCGACGCTTCCCGCCATCTCGGCCAGGTCCGCCGCCGGCGCCGGCTCCGGGCGCGCGGCACGGACGAAGCGCTCGGCGGTGTCGTCACCGGCCTCGGAGGCGGCGGCACGGGCGGCATGAGCGGCACGCAGGGCTTGATCGGGATCGGCGGCGGCGCCGTCGAGCACCACGGAGGCATAGGGAGAGATGAAAGCCACGCAGCTCTCGCAGCCCCGCAGAAGATGGCGTACCACCGATCTCGCCTGCTCTCGCGTCAGATCACCACGGACCAATCCTTGCAGCTCCGCCGCGGTCGGATGCTCGCTCATGGCTCGACCTCCTGTAACCGTAAAGACGAGCTTACATCAGGCACGTACAAGTGCGGCAACCACCCGCCCCTGCCGTCCAGGCCAGAGCCGGGCTCCGGCGGCGTGCGCGGCAGCAACCGCGCGCGCCTGGATGCGCTCATGCGGGATGGCCCCTCTAGTTGTGGCCGTCCGGATTGATCTGCGACGTGTCGTCCATCTGCGCGCCGCCGCCCGTCGAGGGCGCCGGAGCCGTGGTGGTCACGTCCTTGGCGACGGGGGCGCCGGCGCCGCCGCCGCCGGTCAGCATCATCTTGAGAACGTCCCAAAACGACGTCAGCCAGCCCATCCCGACGCTCCTCCCGGCATGGCTCCCCGTCCCGGGAAGCGCGGTGGCGTGCGCCGCGGCGGGCGCGCAGAGCGATAGGCAAGCCAGCAGCGCCAGCCCGGCGACGACGTGCTTACAGGTCGTACGTTTCATTCGAACCCTCCCTTTAGGGACCGCTTGATGACCGCTGCACGGACCGGCGACGAAGCGGCCCCGGCGGCCCGGCAAAGTACACGAAGACCTTCCTACATACTCTTCTGCAATACATAGTGTCGCGAGCCGGCGTTTTCGCGCCCGTCACCTTCGGTTCGAGGTGTTTTCCTGCCGCTCCTCCTCCAGCTCCTCCTCGAGGGCCCACCGCGCGCGCAGCGCGGCATCGCGCCGGCGGCGGCGGCGGACCGCGTAGAGGGCAAGCAGGGTGATGCCGAACCACAGGGCCGTCGAGCTGGTCGCCAGCGGCAGCCAGCGCGGCAGCGAGCTCCGCCGCCAGAAGTCCGCCTCGGCCGCGGCGAGCGTCATGCCGGCGCCGGCCTCGAAGGCGTCCGGAAAAGGCGCGCCGGCGGCGACGGCCGCCAGGATGCGGCCGGGTGCCGTGGCTCCCCTGCGCTGCACGAGGTCGCGCACGAAAGCGCCGGCCAGCGCGTAGGCGCCTGCCACCTGCCGCTGGCCGCCGGCGAAGCGGCGGTCGAGGCCGGCGAGCGGCTCGCCGCGGTCGACCACCAGCTCGAGCAGGAAGCGCGCGCGGTCGTCCACCCCCCAGGCGCCGCCGGCGATCATCGCCAGGCCCTCGTCGAACCAGCGCGGCAGCGGCCGTCCGCCGGCGGCGCGAGCGGCCAGCACGTGCGCCACCTCGTGCCGCAACAGGTCGTCGAGGGAGGAGTCGGGATAGGACGGCGCCCGCGCCGGGAACAGCACCACCTCGCCCGCGCCGCCGGCGGCGAAGCCGGCGACCCAGGCGGGGACGGCGCGCGCCAGAGGCGTGCCTTCGGGCTCGATCCGCACCCGGATGGGCGGCCCCGGCTCGGCGAGTCCCATCAGCCGCATGACGCCGGCGAACGTCCGCGGCCGAGTGGCGCGAACCTGGGCCGCCGCGCCCTGCAACGCGGGCGGAGCATCCACCACCAGCAGCGGCCCTGCCGGCGGAGCGTCCGCGGCCGGCAGGCCGGCGGCGAGGGCGACGGCCCCCGTCCTACGGGTGGCCACGACGGCCGCCATCATCCAGCAGGCCGCGGCGAGGGCGCGGCGAGTCATGGAATTACATCACCCTGACCATGGCGACGATGCCGGCGCGGATCATGGCCACCGAGATCGCCGCCAGGAACAGGCTCGCCACCTTGGCGATGGCGCGGTTGGCGGACGGGCCGACGACGCGAGCGATGAGCGGGCCGGAGACGAAGACCAGGAAGACCAGGGCCATGTTGAGGATGAGCGACACCAGGGTCGGCAGGTAGCCGTAGGCCTCGCGCGACACCAGGATGGAGGTGATGGCCGCCGGCCCCATGATCAGCGGGATGCCGAGGGGCACCACGCCGACCGTCGAGCCGCCGCCGTCCTCGACGCCGGGATCGCGGCGGCGGTAATCGCCGAACAGCAGGTTCGAGATGCTCAGCACCAGCAGGATCAGGCCGCCGCCGACCCGCAGGTCGTTGACGGTGATGCCGAGCAGGGAAAAGATCAGCTGCCCCGCGAACAGGATCAGCACGGCGACCAGGGAGGCGGTGGCCACCGCCTGCAGGGTCAGGCGGCGGCGCTCGGCCACCGGCAGCTCCGCGGTCAGGCCGAGGTACATCGGCAGGATGCCGAGCACGTTGACCGCCACGAACAGCGGCAGGAAACTCTCGATGTAGTCCTTGGCCCGCATGGCGCGCACGCCGGGGCAGCATAGCGCGCCCCGTCGAGCCCATGGCAGCAGGAGCCGCGCCGCCGGAGTCGCCGACCTGCTAGCTCGTCGGGCCTACCTGGAGCTGGTTGATCACCAGGCGCACCCCTTCGGTGCGGCGGGCGATCTTCTCCGCGTCGTGGCGGTTTTCCTCGGAGGCAACCGTCCCGCTGAGCGTCACCTCGCCGTCGCGCGAGTTGACATGGATGCGGATGCCGCCGAGGTCCGGGGCGGCGATGAGGCGGGCCTTGACGCGGGTGGTGAGCACCGCGTCGCCGGCTGCCTCGCGCGCCACGGGGCCGACCCGCTGATCGACGTCGTGCGCCCCCTGCTGGATGGCGTTGCCGAGGTCGTGCGCGTCCTTCTTCAGCTCCTGGCCGGCCTGGTGGAGGTTGTCCTGGATCTTCTGGTTGTCGACGTGGACCTGCTCGTTGCCGCGGTTGTCGCGCCTGACGTCGACGGCGGCGTCCCTGCCACAGCCGAGCAGGATCGACAGCGAAGCGCCAAGGCCAAGGGCCACGGCGGTGGACAGCGCTCTGGTCTTCATCGAAACCTCCTGGGGAGGGAGGCGGCGGCACGCTCCTCGCGCGCCGCGCCATGGCCTGGAGCGCTGCAAGAGTCGGACCGGACCCTTCGGGGGCGCCCCCTTCGGCGCCGCCCGCGGCAGAGCGCCGGAAGGTCTCCGGAGCCATGTCCCTTTGGGATGCTGGGGCGGCTGCGGCGGGATGGAACGGGGACAATTGGCTCCGGAGACCTTCCGGCGCTCTGTCGCTGCCCTCTTCCCCCTTCGGTTCAATGGGTTGGCTGGTCGTCGACCTTGATCAGGTCGATCACCGCGGGGACTCGCGGCGTCCGGCGCGCCAGCTGCTCGGCTGCCTGCCGCTGCGCGGCTTGGCCGACATGGCCCCAGAGCGTCACGCGGCCGCCCTCGGCATCGACTTCGATGCCCAGGCCGCGGAGCTGGGGATCGCCGGCCAGCCGGGCGCGCACCTGGCTCGCCAGACCGGCGTCCCCGGCTTCGATGCCGGTCTTCACCGGGTCTTCCTGGATCTCGACCGCTTTCGCGGTGCCGGCGGCGCCCTGGTGGGGCGCCGGCGACGCGCCGTCCGTGTTGTGGCCGCGATCGCAGCCTGGCACGAACGCCAGGAAGGCAAGCAGCATGAGCATGAACAGGAGCGCCCGGACGCCCCGGAGGGCCGCGATCGGGCGAGTGGCAGGTTTTACATGCCGGCGCCGGCCCTTGCCAAGCTCGTCGAGTCTCATCCGAGACACCTCCCGGCGCGCCCGCTGGCCGCCGAGAGCCAGCTTCTCACACTCCCGTCGCTGCGCGGCATGCATCTTGCGGCAATGCAGGCCACTTGGAGGATTTGCTCATGGCGCGATCGATCTGGAAAGGCAGCATCAGCTTCGGGCTGGTCAACATCCCGGTCGGCCTGTACGTGGCGGAGACCAGCAAGGAGCTGCATTTCAACCTGCTCGACCGGCGGAACATGGCACCGATCCACTACCAGCGGATCAACGCCGAGACCGGCAAGGAGGTGCCCTGGGACGAGACGGTGCGCGGCTACGAGTTCGAGAAGGGCCGCTACGTCGTGCTCTCCGACACGGACCTCAAGCGCGCCAACCCCAAGGGCAGCCAGACCGTGGACATCGTCGATTTCGTCGACCTCGCGGACATCGATCCCGTCTACTTCGAGAAGCCCTACTACCTGGCGCCGGAGCGCCAGGGGGCGAAGAGCTATGCCCTGCTGCGCGAGACCCTGCGCCGCACCGGCAAGGTGGGAATCGCCAAGGTGGTCATCCGCACCCGCCAGTACCTCGCCGCGGTGGCGCCGATGGGCGACGCGCTCGTCCTCGACCTGATGCGCTTCCAGGACGAGCTGCGCGACCCGGCCGAGCTCGACCTGCCGGCCGGCAAGCAGGGCGTGACCGAGAAGGAGCTGAAGATGGCCGAGCGCCTGGTCGAGGCGATGGTCGACAAGTGGGACCCCGGCCGCTACCGCGACGACTTCCGCGTCGACGTCAAGGAGCTGATCGAGCGCCGCGTCGCCGCCGGCCAGCTAGAGGCCGGCCCCGCCGGGCCCGGGCCGCGCCAGCCGGCGGGCGGCAAGGTGCTCGATCTCATGTCACTGCTCAAGCGCAGCGTGGAGGGCGGCGGACGGAAGCCCGCGCGCGCGAAGCCGCGCCGCCCGGCGGCGGGTCGCGCCAAGGCGCATCCCGCACCGCGCCGGCGGCCCGCGGCGCGCCGCACCGGCGGCGCCAAGCGGAGCGCCTGAGCCATGGCGCTCGAACGCTACCGGAAGAAGCGGGATTTCTCGCGCACCCCGGAGCCGGCGGGGGTGGCGCGGCCGCGGCGCAAGCGGCGCGGCGAGCTCGAGTTCGTGGTGCAGAAGCATGACGCGAGCCGCCTGCACTACGACTTCCGCCTGGAGATGGACGGCGTGCTCAAGAGCTGGGCCGTGCCGAAGGGTCCCAGCCTCGACCCGCAGGAGAAGCGCCTGGCGGTCGAGGTCGAGGACCACCCGATCGAGTACGGCGGCTTCGAGGGCGTCATCCCCGAGGGCGAGTACGGGGGCGGCACCGTGCTGCTCTGGGACCGCGGCACCTGGAGCTCGCTCGAGGGCGACCCGGTCGAGGCGCACCGCAAGGGCAAGCTCAAGCTCGAGCTGAACGGCGAGAAGCTGCGCGGCGGCTGGACCCTGGTGCGGATGCACGGCCAGCGCGCCGGCGACAACCACGAGAACTGGCTGCTGATCAAGGAGAACGACGGGACGGCCCGCCCGGGCAGCGCCGACGAGGTGGTGCGCCAGCAGGCGGCCAGCGTGGCGAGCGGCCAGACCATCGAGGAGATCGCCGCCGATCCGCCGCGGGTGTGGCGATCGAACCGGGAAGGCGATGGCGACGGCAAAAGCCCGCGCGGCGCCAAGGCGGCCCGAGGCTTCAAGGGCCGCTTGCAAGAGATCGCCAGGCAGGCCGCGGCCGGCGGTAAGGCGCCCAGCCACGGCAAGGCTGCCGGCGGGCCGCGGAAGAAGGCCACCGCGAAGCTCGTACGCAGACGCCGTGCGCCTGCGGCGGCGGCGGCGCGCGGCGGCGAGGACCTGGGCGAGCTCGCCGGCGCGCTGCCGGGAGCGCGCCGGGCGGCGATGCCGCGCGAGGTGGCGCCCGAGCTGGCGACCCTGGTCACCGCGCCGCCGGCAGGCGAGCACTGGCTGCACGAGATCAAGTTCGACGGCTACCGCGTGCTGGGCGAGGTGAAGCGCGGCAAGGCGCGCCTGCTCACCCGGCACGGCAAGGACTGGACCGGCCGCTTCAAACCCGTCGCCGCGGCGGTGGCGGCGCTGCCGGTCGAGTCCGCCCTCCTCGACGGCGAGGTGACCGTGCTGCTGCCCGACGGCAGGTCCAGCTTCCAGGCGCTGCAGGAGTCCTTCGACGCGGAGGACGGCAGCGTGCCCATGGTCTACTTCGCCTTCGATCTTCTGTACCTGGACGGCGTCGACCTCCGCGGCGCGCCCCTCGCAGCCCGCAAGGGCGTGCTGCGGCGGCTGCTCGAGACGGCGGGGGTCGCCGCCGGCGAGGGCCCCATCCGCTGGAGCGACCACGTCGAAGGCCGAGGGGAGGGTTTCTACGCCCAAGCGTGCTCCTACGGTCTGGAGGGAATCGTCTCCAAGCGCTCGGACCTGCCCTACCGCGCCGGCCGCGGCAAGGATTGGCTCAAGGTGAAGTGCTTGCAGCGCCAGGAGATGGTGATCGGCGGCTTCACCGATCCCGAGGGCACGCGCGGCGGTCTCGGCGCCCTGCTGCTGGGGGTCTACGAGGGTGCGCGCCTGGTCTACGCCGGCAAGGTGGGCACCGGCTTCACCGCGCAGACGCTGCTCGACCTGCGCCGCAGGCTGGAGAAGATCGAGCGCGCGGCGGCGCCCTTCGCGAACCCGCCGCGCGGCGCCGACGCCCGCGGCGCTCACTGGGTCGAACCGCGGCTGGTGTGCGAGGTGGCGTTCACCGAATGGACCCGCGACGGCAACCTGCGTCATCCCACCTTCCAGGGGCTGCGCGAGGACAAGGACCCGCGCGAGGTCCGGCGGGAGCTGCCGGTCGCGCCGCCCGGACGCCGAGCCGCGCGGATGGTGCGCCGGGCCGGCAATGCGGGGGCGGCTCCGGCCAAGGCGCAGGCAAAGGCGCCTGCCAAGGCGCAGGTCAAGGCGGCCCGAGCGCCCAAGGCCGGGACGTCCGGCCGCGCCGGCGTGGCCGAGGTCGCGGGCGAGCGGCTGACTCATCCCGAACGGGTCCTCTTCCCCGGCCAGGGGCTGACCAAGCGCGATCTCGCCCTCTACTACGAGCGCATCGCGGACTGGATCCTGCCGCAGGTCGCCGACCGCCCGCTGACGTTGGTCCGCTGTCCGGCGGGCCAGGGCGGCGAGTGCTTCTATCAGAAGCACCTCACCGACCAGTTCCCCGACAGCGTTCGCCGCGTGCCGGTCGAGGAGGGCGGCAAGACGGTGCCCTACGGGGCGATCGACTCGGTCGCCGGCCTGGTGGCGCTGGTGCAGATGGGCGTCCTCGAGCTGCACATCTGGGGCTCGCACCGCGACCAGATCGAGCGCCCCGATTACGCGGTCTTCGACCTCGATCCGGACGAGGGGCTCGCCTGGGAGCGGGTGGTCGAGGCGGCGCTCGCGCTGCGCGACCTGCTGGCGGACGCCGGGCTCCGCACCTTCCTCAAGACCACGGGGGGCAAGGGCCTGCACGTCGTCCTGCCGCTCGCCCGCCGCCACGGCTGGGACGAGGTGAAGGGCTTCACCCGCGCCGTCACCGAGACGATGGTCGCCGCCCATCCCGACCGCTTCACCGCCAACCAGCTCAAAGCCCGGCGCAAGGGCCGCATCTACATCGACTACCTGCGCAACGGCCGCGGCGCCACCTCGATCGCCGCCTACTCCTGCCGCGCTCGCCCCGGCGCGCCGGTCTCGACGCCGCTCGAATGGGACGAGCTGCGGACCGCCGTGCGCGCCAACACCTACACTGTCGAGACCTTGCCCGAGCGCCTGGAAGCCCAGGCCGCCGACCCCTGGGGCGAGCTGCGCTCGGTCAAGCAATCGATCACCGCCGCGATGAAGCGGCGCTTCGGCTTCAGCGGCTAGCGGGCCCGGCCCGGCGCGCTGCCGTCGCGATCCGCGGCGGAGAGGCGGAGGCGCGTGCTAGTCTCCCCGCGTCGCGAGAGATGCGGAGATGCGGAGATGCGGAGACCGCCCATGCCGGAAGCGCTGCCTTCTCCGAAGCTGCTGCTGCTGATCGGCGCGCTGGCGATCGCCGCAGGCGCCACCGCCGGCCGCTCGGCGCCATCCGCCGGCGCCGCCGCCGGCCGCACGGCGCCATCCTCCGGCTCCGCCGCCGCCGAGCGGGCCTCCCCCACGCGGATGAACGGCATCGCCGAGTCCTACGTCAAGCTGGTGCTGGCGGTCGGCCAGCACGACGCCGACTACGTCGACGCGTTCTACGGGCCCG
>WNFI01139959.1_pt1 | contig 12928 bp, 23 predicted proteins | sample 5400471 | NCBI WGS metagenome assembly WNFI01 (sample SAMN13153348, study PRJNA577476) | soil metagenome | isolation source: 100 cm saprolite on Douglas fir-dominated hillslope | place: USA:California | collected 2013-09-17
TCGCTTTGTTTACATTGGCGACGCGGTGCGTCACACCCCTTACCAGCGCTCACCCTGGTTTAATCCGGCCAAGGGCCGAAAGACCAATCATGACCGGGCAGTCAACGAGTATCGGAGCTACATTTCAAAACGGCCGGACTTGCTGGCGAAGTTATCTGAACTGCGCGGCAAAGTACTGGGCTGCTGGTGTTATCCCAAGGCGTGCCACGGTAACATTTTGATCGAGCTGTGTTACGCGAAGAAATGATTTTTCACAGGCCGTGCCACGCCGAGTGATGCTTTAGCGCGGCGCGCCGGACCAGACACAAATCTTCGCGGAAAAAACAAGATTTCTAGCCAGTGTAGTTCAAACACTGGAAGGATACTTGGTCTCCTGTTTCTCTTTACTGTAGCCGATAAATCTTACGCATTATCGTGACGATTTTGCGTTGCCAGCAGGCCGGCAATTTCTTGGACTGAGCTGTCGCTAAGCGGTTCGAATCGAAGTGCGGCGATGTTCTCTTCCACCTGTTTCACTGTGCGAAAACCCGGAATAGGGATCGTCTGCGGGCTTCGAGCCCAGCTACGCGATAAGCTGTTCTATATGAAGTCGTTATATCCGTTAGAGCTGGAGATAAGTGCCGAGTCAGAACGAAAAGTCAGAACTCGCTCAAAACTGCTTGTTTTTGAGGCAGTTACACAACGCGATCGAATGTTGGTTCCGTGGACGAGATTTTGGTTACCTTATCTGCATGAACGAGCGACAGATGCCTCAAACACCGGAAGAATGGCGCCGTTGGCTTATTGAGCAAGCAACAGGGGATGTGCAGAAAATCGAGATCTTAATAAAGGAAGCGCGCGAGCAGCTAAAGTCGGGCTGCGCTCCCGCGAAGAAGAGTTTTTTGAGCAGGGAGATTCCCAGGCTGCAACGGATTAGGCTCCAAGCCAGACACGACATCAAACGGTGGGGAGGATAATATCCTAACCGTTAAGATCGGCGCTGCTCCTCCATGAACTCCTGTATTCCGAGCACCTGTTCGCCGGTCGGTTCCTGACTTCCGTTAAACCAATTGGTCACGGTCTGTTTTTTGATCGAGAGAGCGGTCGCGACCTGCATTCGTCGTCCGTAGCCGCCCGGTTCGTCACACCAGTGCTTCAATTTTGAGATCAGGCGCTTGGTCTTGATGCCCACCCGTACATTGTGCGTAGGCCGTTTTGGAAGCTCAAGAGTTTTACTTGCCATTTGGTAAAGAGACGCTTTACTGTAAAGACACAGTTTACCAAACTTCCTTCGCGAAAGCAACACCCCAATGAAAAAGCCCAATCCGCCACCGCCGACCGAATCAGCCTGCCAGCTAGAATTAGCCAGGCTCAGAGCGCAACATCACGTCAGAGACGCGAGCCGTATTTTGGCTGATGCAGTTTACCTGATTCCAAATCAGGAGGCGCGAATCGTCGTAACCCGCATCATCGGAGCGTTACAAACCTGTGAACGTCAATTAGCGGATTTGGAGGCCAAGCAATGAAGCCGCCGCGCAGGTATCTGGAAATTTACGCGTACGGCAGGCGACTTATCGTTTACCGTAGCGGCCTCTTGAGCTGGAGCTTCAGTGTCGATGGAGCCCCGGTCGGCAAATCGTATCTGACAAAAGCGCGGGCTCGTCGCAGCGCAATCCAGGCCGCAGAGCGCAGGAGGCATGAGGCGCCGTTATGAACTCCGCCAACTTCTTTCGCGACGGTGTATGTATTGCGACCCCCTTCGGCTACTGCGTCCATTATTTCAGTGATCTGAATTTTTGTCTCTGTCCGGACGACGCCCCATGGGCCGCGGTCGAGTATCAGCCGGGCAACGTTGCTCACTGGCTCGTTACTGAAGCTTTGGACGAACTACTTGAACCTGACTATCGGCAACTGGAAATTGAGCTGCCAGCACAGGGGGAGGACTGGTGAGTGGTCGTCCAAATAGTTGTATCGTGGTCTTGTGCCTGTGGACAGTTTTCTGGGTGATAATTCTGTTGGCCGCATTCGCCATAGTGCATTTGTTCAAGCTGCTATGAAAAAACGCGAGCAGATGACGTTCGAGATAGACTTGCCGCTCCTGGCCCGGTTGGAAGTCATTTCCAGAAAGCTCAAGATACCGATGGATGTGCTGATTGTCGCGGCGCATGTTCGGTACTACAAGAAACACGGGATTGAGAGGCCGAAAGATTGACTATGAAAACCTCCCCCGAGAACGTTCGTCAGTGTAGCAAGTGCGGTCACCAAGGGCCGCTTGAAGACTTCACAAAACAACGTAGCTCCGCCCTGGGTCGCACGCATGTCTGCTGCAAATGCTCAGCGGCAAGGGCGCGAGAGTACCGCGCTAGAAATCTCGAAGCGTGCAAGGAAAGAGGTAGGCGCTGGCATCAGGAGCATCGCGAGGTGGCACTGAAAAAGATGAGGCTCTATCGCTTAGAGCACGGTGAAGTGATGAACGAAAACACTAGGCTCTGGCGTTTGGAGAACCGCGATGCTTACCTTGCATCCGCAAAGAGATCCACAAAGCGCTGGACCCAAGCGCATCCAGAAAGAGCTAATGCGGCTCGTCGACGCTACGCAGAGAGCCACCCCGAACTTATCCGGAACGTGAAATCCCGGTATCGACACCTGATTAAGCCCGAAGACGCCCAAGCTCATTTCCGCCGATGGGAAGAGGCCGACGATATACTCCTGCTCCGATGGACCGGCTCAACAAAAGAGCTCGCCCTCAGACTGGGGCGAACGATGAGCTCAATCACGGCCCGGCGCCACAACTTAAAGAAGGAGTAAAAGCCATGGGCTTTCGCTTCCGCCGCCGCATCAAACTGGTATCCGGGTTTTGGCTAAACCTTTCGCGATCTGGGGTGTCGGCAAGCATCGGCGGCCACGGCGCGACCGTGAACCTAAACCGCAAAGGCGCCCAAGGGACGCTATCGCTCCCGGGCTCGGGCGTCAGCTATCAGACCAAGCGGCGAAAGATCGGGACGAGCGCACCACCACTGGCCAGCCGGCATAAAAGCTTTTGGAGCTGGTTTTGGCAATAAAGAACTTATCCAACCGACTATACCAAATGCGCGTCAACGGCTTTGATTTATCTCCTGGAACTTTCCAGATCACAATTGAATATCGACCGCAGCAAGCTCCTAGGGTTGTCTGCAATTGCCGGAACTACGGTGATGCGATGCTAACTCTTGAGAGATTGATGGACGATCCGAGGGGTGAGCTAAAGGATGCTCTAAAATTTAAGGTGCTGGACCATGAAGGCAACGTTGAGCGTTACGGCGATTTCAATTCATTGGTATCTCTACGTGGCGAAGAACTAGGTATGCGAGAGATCGCGTGGAGTCTTGGACACAGCAAGCTGATGCATTTTTCTGCTGCGTCAGAGGCTTTTGTTTTATTAGCCACCGCTATAGCCAGGACGATTTATCACGCGTTCTGGTTGGCAGCTTATTTGCTTATGATAGGTATCCCGCTGCTTTTCCTATCGTTGGCGTGGAGCTGGATCGCTCAGCTGATTCATAGATGAATGTCGAGCGCAAGACCGTTGAGCCAGCCGGCATCGACCTACCTTCTGGGAATGGTTTTGGAGTTAATTTATATGGTTCCGAAGGGTCCTAACCTCCAGCATGTTTGGGATCCCCTGCTCACTTGGGCCAGGCAGAGGAAGGCAGACCGCGTCAGGCTCCAGCTCGAGAAAGACAAGGAACTGCAGCGGCGTGTTGTGCTGGGCGCTGACGCGCTGGTGGAATGCGGCTATGCGCGGATTCTTCCGCGGCGTAGCGATCGCAATCGCGATCCTGGCGTTGCTGTACGTGGTTGCCCAGCTCGGACACCACTAGTCTACTGCGCCTATTGCTTGCCGACCATCGGCGAACTTGTGCAGCGCACGTCCGCGTTGCTTGCAAAGGTCCGACACCGCGAGCAACAAGCCAGCTCCCTCGCGTAGCTCATCCAGCTGCATCGTGTGCAGTTCGGCCTCGCTCGCTGTCAGTAACTTTTTCGCTTCGTTCCAATCCTCGAGAGTCAGTTTGTAGTTTTCAGGCATAAAAGTCTCTACGTTGGCTCAGGATGCGTTTGAGCGCCGTACCCTCCTCATGGTATTGGCCGCTTGGGCTTCGCACGCCTAGCTAGCGCCTTGGCCTCGCGCTTGAGCGCTTTTTCACGCTGTCGCTGTAGTTTTTTGCTGGTTTGCTTGCTCATGATTGACTGTAGACCAGCGCCGACAGTGATGCCGACTTTTCCTTCGACTTTTTCAAACGCAGCTCATTGACCGTGGATGCTTTGCAGAGCGGCGCTAGCGACCAGCTGGCCGAAGCCAGGGCCACCGACTCCCGGACTAGTCCAAACATTTTCAGATGTTACGTACATATCGAAAGTTCACCGCCGGTCCGATTTATATGGGCAAATTATCACAAAACCCTGGCTTACGATCTCCGTCAGAACTTTACGGACGCGACGGGAAAGGTTTCATTGCCAGAGCGCACCAACGGGACGCGTGACAAAGGTGTCGCTCGTCGCTCGAACGTGATCAAGACTGACCTGGCCGCTTGGTTTTCCGACTAGCGGGCCAGTCAGGTGATTGAGCATAACAATGCGCCTCACGTTATCGACGGCCGTCACGGCAGCGGTCGTAGTCCCCGTGCCCAATTGTGGGTTAGTCGTCGCCATGTGCGGGCCAAACGAGACTTGAATCGTGTCGCCGACGTTGATCGGAATCATTCTATACCTTTCGAAAAGAACCCGAGCTCGGTTCTGGATGCTGCGCAAACTGATCCACAAGCGAGGAATCAGGCGATGCGGGTGGCGCTACAGCGTTGGGATGCGGGGCCTGGGCTTGAGCGGCAGCCAGGATCGCAGCGCTCAAATCTGTTCCATCCCCCCAGTTAGCAAATTGATTACTCATAGGTAAAGGTTCCAAAAAGGTTCCAAATTCTGTTTTGTTAGTTTGTTGATTGTTGTTTCCACAAATCTGTTGCCGAGCGCCGATCCCACCGAGCCATAACAGCTTTGCGAGCCGCTTCGCTGCGCTCTTCGGGAGTGTGGTTAAGCGCGTATGCTCTGCCGCCCTTCGCTGCTCCGAGCTTTGCGAGTTCAACCGCGTGCCGGTTCTTCGTCATGTTGATTAATTGATCAATATTGATTTATTGATTAAAGCATTGAACGTACGCGCACGCGAGCGTATTCTTCTCCCGAAATGAACAGCCCGTTTGACGATTGGCGCTTGCGGATGAGCCGAGCCGCTGAGGAACAAGCGCGTCTCCAAAAAGAAGAAAAACAACGCCTGGCAGCTCAGGCTCCGCCGCCCGGACCTGTTCCGTTCCGCCCTTTGGGCCAAACATCCGGGTTGCGGAATATGGTCGCAGCCGTCATGGAACGCGATCGGCAAGCGGCTGATGCGCTCAAACCCAAACCTGCTCCGCCGCCCTTCGACGCGTCGCAGGAAATAGATGCGAGCTACGCGCTAGAATTTAGCCGAAGAATGCAGAACGAAGCCGCTATCGCCATCGCAAAGGTCGAATCGCGAAAACAATGGTTTGAGCAAACGAAAGAACCAAAATGATAGCAACTGATCGTACCGAAGACGCTCTTGATCCTGACAAAATCCCGCTTGAGACCATCCAAAAACACAAGTGGATAAACCGCATCGAGTATGTCGACGACGATTGTGCAGGTCTTGGTAACGGGAGTCCGTCCGAAGTAGTCGCCTTCCTCAAAGCGTGCGGTGCCGAGAGCGAAATTGAAAAGGTGGTCGATACCCTCGATCCGGATAGCGGCGTCCGGCCTAACCTCTCACAATTCATGTGGGCAAGTGCCAATCCTCACGAAATTGATCCCGAGACCGATCCAAACGAAACGGCGGCGCACAGTCTCAAAACCGCTTTCCATCTCACGGCCGCAAAACTCGCAATGCAGGACGGTCAGCATGCAGCAGCGCACAAACATCTCGATAAGGCGCTCCAGCATTTCGTGCCGGTCCACGGGGCCGTGTTCGAACGAGTTGCGCAGCCCGCAGAAACTCCATTGCACTCCAGGGCCGGCGAATAATAACTTTGGGAAGCGCTGCTATGACAGGGTGCGCTTAGGGGGGGGAGCTCGGCGGTCTTATTCTCGAGGTCGCCGTCGGGCTTTCTCTCGCCCTTCTTCCGGGCCGGTCCCCACGCGCCTTGCGCGATTGATAAACCGTGTCGCGCTAGCCAGCGGTCGCACGCTTTCGAAACGCTCTCCGATAAAGACCTGATATCCGGATCGCCAACCTCCGTTGTCTCGATCTGCGGGATCCCGTTGAGTTTGCGGTTCATCCGACCATCGCGACCAGATCGTGCCGGGCATTCAGATAAGGTTCCGGCACGCTGAACCCGTGGTAATCATTCCAAGTGATAACAAGATCGAGGGTCGTTCTCGGTATCGGATTAAAGACCGCAGAGCCAGGTATCGGCTGCTTATCAGGCCCGAGCGCCGGGTTGTAGCGATTGTGCGTGTGATCGGTCTGAGCGAGCGCTACCTTGCAGCCGATGAATGCTGAGTGCGCCAGCAGGTAGGCTTCAGTCCAGCGACCCGCCTGCACTAGCAATATCCGCGAAATCGCATAGTAGAACTTCGGAAGCGCAATCGCTCGCTTCTCGCTATCCGGAATAAAGTGAACCAAGGCCACAAACGCTCCGTCCCGCGGTTGCCACTGCGGTTTGTCCTTGCCCGGCCCGCACAGCAGCGCCCGCTCATCGCTGTCAATCCTGGCCTGCACTTTATCAACGGCCCCCAGCCGATAAGGTCGCTGACTCCACCAATTCGTCACCGTCTTGGCCGGACCACCGCCCGAACCCCAATACTGGCCTGCTTTTGCGCACCGCTCTAAGTGTTCCGCGCTCGATTCGCTATGTTCTTCTTCCATATTTAATGAAAATTCTCGTCAACGCTCCCGTCCGCATTGTAGCGGACAAGTCCGCCGCCAAGCCCGCGAGCGTAGCCGCTACCATCTTGGTTCCAGATGATCTTCGGCCGCCGCTCATGCGGTCCCGCACCCCACGCTAACGACGCGCGCTTGCCAGCGCTCAGCTGCCCGCTGCTCAACAGCGCCAACGCCTTGCTGTCCAATCCTGCTAACCCATAAGTCAGCGCATCAAAACAGTCGTCATGCCCACCGCGCCCGTGCGGATATGCCAAACATTGCCCTTCGCATTCCGGATCGAGCAATTCGTTGTGCCAGATCTCGCCACGTTGGTATCTCCCTTGATGAACCGAGAACCGCGTCTGTTTATCGGCAAACGGTTTAGTCGAATGAATCGGCAGCCCGTACTCGCGCAGCTGCTCTGCCGCAACCCCCCCCCTCTGTCGCAACCGATTCCATCACGATAATGTTCGGCGACCAAGCCTGCACGTAGCCCAACAGCTTCTGCACCGTATCCACCCACCGACTACGCCACTGCGCCATGTGACACACCCACCGGCGCCCTCTATCATCCACCGCACAAACGCAGATCGCCGTATAGTCCGCACTCTTCTTCTCACTAATGGCCAAGTCCAAGCCAATGCTCAGGTAAACCATTTCCTCCCGCGATGGCAACGGCCCGTAGCGAATCTCAGATTTTTTCATGCACGTTCCTTCGAGCGCGCAAAAGCGACCTTCAATTTCAGCTTCAAAAGCCAATGGTGTCAGGATCCGCCTCTCCTCTTCGATCGCCCCAGCCGGCAGCGTCTCGTTCAACCGGCTCGAACCGTTGATCGCCACTCCATCCCGCTCCGCTATCCGGAACCAATCGTAAAATTCGTTGTAGCCAAATGGCGAACTGATGAGCAGAAGCCGGCCAGCGTACTGACTCAACGCCGGCGTCAGGTTCCGCTCAATCGTCACCGTCAAGTTTCGGACAAAACTGCATTCGTCTATGCATGCCAGACTGTACCCTTTGCCACGAAACGCGTTGTGGCCTGGCGCCAGACTCGCAAACTCAATTTTCCCGCCATTGCAGAGCACAAATCCGGTTCCGTCCGGCGTCTTAGAAACGATCATCTCGGCAAACCAATTCCTGAATACTTCGCGGATATCCGATAAAGCCGCATCTGTCGTCGACGCCCAACAGACCGGACGTCCGTCAACTAATCCGCCTGGCGCAAACGCGAGGTATTGCAAACCGAAAAAACTTTTTCCTGACCGCCGCCCGACCGCCGCAACCGTCAGCTTCGGCATCAACTCCCGATCTTGCGCCAGTGCATCACGCTGCCACCTCAGCGGCGCTGGCAGGCTCGTAGGAATAGTCGTCACCGTCGATTATCCCTACTGTTATGATAAATGCGGGTACCATCTAGCCTGATATTCAGTCTGTATTCCGGCGGAAAGAACGCTCGGTTGTCGCCAGTAAGCGCCCAAATGAAATATCGGACCGCAACCCTAAGCCGACGCTTACGAACCATTCGGTACGAACAGACAGCGAAGCAGCACGCATCTCGCAACCGTTCACTAGCCCCGTTCATCGCCCTCACCCCCCGTGCCACCCGCTATCTGACCATTGCCATTGCGCCGTGCTGCTGCAGCCTCAAGCAACGCTGGCGCTGCCTTGATGGTTAGCCCAGGAACCGGTCGCCCATCGCCTTTCAGGATCGACGGATCCCAAACGATCTGTACCCGGTTGTCTGTCTTGACCACCGATAGCCTGAACTGCTCTTCTTGAATTTTGAGCGGCATATCCAGCCCGAACAGCTTCGCAAGCCGTTCGCTTACTCTCGTACTGGCCTCTGCCAAGCGTGCTCTGATCGCACCGTCCTTCGCTCCCGACTTCTCAAACGACTCGTGCAGCTTTCCCCAAATGTAGGTCAGCTTCTCGCCCTCGAGTTGGCGGAGTTCAGCAATCCGTTCTGGCGTCAGGCTGTTCGGATAAAAGCTTTCGGTCTCGAGCGCAGCCGTCAGATGGTATCGCACCGCGCGCACAGTGATGCCAAGCTGCTCAGCAATCGCTGTGATCGGTTTACCTTCGGTAAGCTGTTGCATGCAACTCTGCCGTCGAGCCAGTGAACGAGCTCTTTTTTTTTAGTGTTGGGCGTTGTCCCATTTTATACCCTCTGGAATCGAAGCATGGAAACGTTCCCTCGTAGAGAGTCAGAACATCGTTCAGAACTGTCGAAAGCCGTTTTTTGCTATCGTCTCTCTTGTGTACATGTAAGCGCTTTTGCCTTTGTGCGCGCAACCGGATTGCCCGGCTGGCTTGGCTGACACCGTACTATACGGAAAGCTTATAAGGAAGCTGAATCGGCTCGTAATGATTTTTCAAAGGCCGCCTGAGCCTCTCCGACTAATCTTCTGAATCGTTCGTTGTCCCACGGTCTACCGTCCAGTTCGGCGAGGTAACGCTCCTCGATGTTGTGGACATTAATCTGTGGAAAGCGTGTGTGCAGAGTGGCAATAAAGGGTTCGCGTTGCTGTTCGGCGGTCAGCTCTTCTTTTTTTGTTATCTCTTCTCGGTCTCGAGCTGCTTAGGCGTGGATGCCGCTTCTGCAGCTCTCTGATGCTTTCCTCACCAGCGACAGCGAAAGGCTTCTTCTGATGGTTAACCTTGCGACTGAGCGGTGAGCGTTCGTTGCGCGTGACCGCGTTCTTAGCCTTAATAGGAATACCTTTAGGAATACCGGAATACCTTACGTTATCCATTTCGACACAGTTGTGTGTCGATTTAGGTAACAGTATCTGTGTCGATTTAGGTAACACCTTGTGTCGTTTTGGGTAACAGTTTCCGGGATTAATCTGTGTCGATTTAGGTAACAGTTTCCAGTTCTCGAATGGTTGGATATAGTAGCGGTTAGTGCGTTTCGGCTCTCGTTCGCATTTGACGATATTCCGATTTTCCAGATCGCGGACCGCTAGAAGGGCTGTTCTGGGCTGCATTTCGCAGTTACGTGCGATGCTTCGAATTCCGCATTTGGCGATTCCGTCCTTTTTATTTTTGCGGCGGCTCAGATGAAACAGAACTCGGAATTGCGAAGGCGTAAGGCCAAAGTCGTCAATAGCTGACCCGCAATAGAATGCGTGAGCGGCCCCCTTATTTGTGCTCATCCCGCCGTCCCTTCTGACCGGCCGGCCATGACCCCCAGCAGGTGTGATGGACCTGGGTTGCTTTGTTTTTGAGACATCCCTCGCAAAATCCGTTTGCCCGACGGAGAACAAGCCGCCGTTTTTCCTGCCAGTACGGTGTTTGCAAATAGCGGTCATAGGCTTCCCACCAACGACGCCGCTCTTCGGCGCTCATTCGACGTACCTCTCGGACCTGGCCAGCCTCGAGAATTTTGCTCGAGCTGAATACAACAGACCAAATTCCCATTTTTTGTCTGCTTGCTCGACCCAATACCTAACGCGCGTAGGAAAATGGACCTCGAAGATCCACGTCGAACCCCAATTCTCGAGCAACTTTTTCTTTACCGGCTTCACCTGCTCGACTACTATCTCGCCGTCTGATTTTGGTTTTCTCGAGGTCCGGTTGGAGTGGCTCTCTGACCGGACACTTTTGTTCCCGGGCGGTGACGCGCGGCTCATTCTCCCAGCCCTTTTCCAACCTCAGTGCTTTGGAGAAACTCCATGAAACTTTTCCGGGATATATATCGAACTCCCCGTTCCCGTCCCCTTCGGCGCACGTCCCAGTTGTCGAAACATTTGAGGTGCATCCATGCGTAGATCGTCCCGACAGAAACCTCCCCGATGCGCGCGGCTTCTTTGGGCCTTATTCTATCCGTACTAATGTCCGCGAGTGGCTGATCATCAGCTACAGAATTCGTTGTGTTCATTTTCTTCTTATAACACACGCATTTTCTGTTAGCGGATTGCCGAAAGTGGACTAACGGATAACGAAAACGCCCAAAAAACCCATTAGCGGATTTCCTGGGCGTGGCTTTTTAGGCTAAAAGGTAGCGAAAAAACGCCTAGCGGATCGCCGTCGAGTCTCCGACAGCGAATCAAGAACTTTTTGCAATTTTTTTCTACACAGCCTCAGCTTTGGAGGCATTCTTGCGATTTTGTTCCTTGTTTAGAGCCCTGGAATGCGTCTTATCGCGCTCGGCCAGGCCCGGTATCAAGTCCTTCCAAATACCGTGACGCTCGATCTCTTCCTTTATGGTCCGCAGGTCAGAGCTCGCGCTGATGAGCTTATCGAATCTCTTGACCGCCTGCTTCACTGTCTTAAGTCTGGTTATCTGAAGCGCAGCCTCTTTTTTTGGCACGAAAGGAAGCGATTGTAGGCGATCATAGCCAAATTTAATGAAGAGACGCCTCCACTCGCTTATGTCGTGGTTCTTTCGAAACGTGGTCATGAAGGCCACCTCTCGAGCCTCTAGCGCAAGTTCGTGCGCGTCCTCGAGCAGCTTCTTGCGATCGAAACTAGCGCCTTGCGGGTTTTGTGTGCTCAGCACGTTCGCAGCCAGCAGCAGTTGCTCTAACGTGATTCGGCCACGCAACAGGTTCTCGTCGTCGTAGTTTTCCTCGTCGTCGTAACCCATAGCTCTCTACTCTCCTTTCGGTAACCGCGGAATCAGCTGCGTCGCTGCTTTCAGCGCCTCGATGTCTTGGTGGATGTAGCGGTCGACTACTCCGCGGGCCGCGTGAGCTGTTACGCGCCTGGTGATGTCCGTAAGCGCAGCTTGGTTAAATACGGCCGTCGCAGCTCCATGCCGGAAACTGTGGAAGCCCAGGGACAGTACAGAACGGCCCTTGCGATCGCGCTCGCGCAAGACTTTTCCGGAGACGCCGGCCCGCTCCATGACGCCCCGGAATTCCGCCGATAGTCCGTTGCGGCCGCCGCCTTTGCGGTTAGCTAAGGTCGGAAACAAATGGCCCTCTGGATCATCGCGCCCCGGATGTCGAGCTATCCAGTCTTCTAGATCAGCATGCAGTCCGACAACTACCGGCTTATCACCTTTGCGTTCCTGAAAAGAGAGCACGCCATTGTCTGAGTCAATGGCCGACCAGCGGAGATTGGCAACATCCTGCAGACGCGCACCAGTGCCGTAAGCCACCAGGATTGCGCCTTCCCAATCGGTTTCCTTTACCGCCTTGATCAGTCGCGCGACCTGCTCAGGAGTGAAGACATCTTTTGTAACATTTTTTGCCTTCAGCGCATCGACGGCGGTAAAGGGATTGTAGTCAATCAACCCTTCATTCCTGGCGATCTCGAAAGGTGCGGTTAAATATGTCCGGATTTTGTTTACCGTGTTAGCTGTCCTCCCCTCCTTTGAAAGGTGTTGTCGGAATTCGATGACGTCGCTCTTTTTAAGCAATCGGACACTACGATCCGCCCGCTGGCCTAGGAAGCTCACCAGCAGATTTTGAGCTTGCTCGTAGGCAACGAGCGTTGCCTCACCGACCGATCCGCGCTTATTCTCAATCCATGTGTTGAGCTGCTCCTTTATGCTCGGATCAGTGAGCTTGTGCTCGCCAAGTCTGATCAGCGCATCGTTGATAACTTTTCGCAGTTGCTTTTCGGTGGGCGATTTAGTCGCGATATCGGTCTCAGCATTGACAAAGGTAAGGCAGACCTCCCAAGCCTTTTTCTTATCCTCTTGTTTGGTGGATTTCTTCAGGCGGCGCCCGTCTGGGGCCGTATAGGCGCAGTACCAAAATGGCGATCGCCCAGTCTTATCTTTGATGAGGCATGGCATAAAAAATTGGAACTTCGATTCCATTCCCCTCGCAAAAGAGACTCCGGAATAGAAGTTGGAACGTCAAAAATTCAGAACACACTCAGAACATATCAAAGAATTCTATTAATTCAATGAAAGAACAAGAATAGCGGCTAAATCCTTTATTTATGAGCCTCTCCGAGGTAGATGGCGTTTCTACGCAAAGGCCGGGAAGAAATGCGGGCTTCGAGCCCAAATCCAGGCCAGAGCGCCCTGCGTCAGCGTTCTTCCTTCGCTGGTGAGAATCTTTCGGATTGCGGCGATGCGAGCCAGCCAC
>WNFI01122113.1_pt1 | contig 12927 bp, 8 predicted proteins | sample 5400471 | NCBI WGS metagenome assembly WNFI01 (sample SAMN13153348, study PRJNA577476) | soil metagenome | isolation source: 100 cm saprolite on Douglas fir-dominated hillslope | place: USA:California | collected 2013-09-17
CACCGGTGGAACGACGATCGCGACAGGAATCCTGCAACTCGGCAACGGCGGCGCCAGCGGATCGATCGTCGGCAATGTGCTTGATAACGGGATATTCGCGGTCAATCGCTCGGACAGCCTTACCCTCGCGGGCCAAATCTCCGGCACGGGTGTGTTCCAGCAACTCGGCACCGGCACCACGATCCTCACCAACGCCAGCAGCTATTCCGGAGGGACCACGATCGCCGGCGGTACGCTGCGGGTGGAAAACAATGCGGCGCTCGGCAGCGGTGCGGTGACCACCACCGGTTCGGTGCTGGATTATGCCAATGGCATAACGCTCGCGAACCCGATCCAGATCAACTCCAGCCATACGCAGCTGCAGGTGGTTGCAGGCAGCGCGACCCAGGCCGGTATTATCTCAGAGTTGAATGGGCCGCGGCCGCTGGAGAAGATTGGCGCCGGCAGCCTCGTCCTCAACGCGGTTAACACCTACACCGGAACGACCACGGTGAGCGGCGGCATCCTGGATGTGATGGGCTCGGTCGCCGCCTCCAGCCTCACCAGCGTCAGCGCGAATGCCATGCTGACCGGCACCGGAACGGTGGGCAATACCACGATCGAAAGCGGCGGCGCATTCGCGCCCGGCAACGGCACTCCGGGTTCCTCGATCATGGTCAGCGGCAATCTCGCGTTGCAGTCCGGCGCGCTCTATCTGGTGCAGGTCAACTCGGCCGCCGCTTCTTTCGCCGACGTCTCGGGCCACGCGACCCTCAACGGGACCGTGTCCGCGACCTATGCCAGCGGCACCAATCTTGCCAAGCGCTACACGCTACTGAGCGCCGCGGGCGGGATCAGCGGATCATTCGGGACACTCGCCAACACCAACCTTTCAAGCGTCACGACTTCGTTGAGCTACGATGCCACGCACGCCTATCTGGACCTTTCACTGAATTTCACGCCGACCGGCCCGGGGGCCGGGACCGGATTGACAGGCAATCAACAGACCGTCGCCAATGTGCTGACCGGCTACTTCAACACCAACGGCGGCATTGCGATGGAGTTCGGCGCGTTGACGCCGGCGGGATTGACGCAGGTTACCGGCGAAGCAGCGACCGGCACGCAGCAGACGACTTTTCAGGCGATGAACCTGTTCATGGGAGTGATGCTCGATCCCTGGCTCGACGGCCGCGACGGCAATACGCCGCAGGGCAGCGCGTCGCAATTTGCGGAAGATAAGGACACGCACGCAGCGGCCGCCTACGCCTCTATCGGCAAGACGAGCTCGCGTTTCGAACGCGATGCCTATGCCGCGGTCTACACCAAGGCGCCGCCCCGCACCGCCGATCCCTTCGCAAGCCGCTGGAACGTGTGGGCCGCGGGGTTCGGTGGATCGCAGACCACCAGCGGCAATGCGACATTGGGGTCCAACACCGCGACCGGCCGGGTCTATGGCATGGCCGTCGGCGCAGACTATCGGCTCTCGCCGGATACCTTGGCCGGATTTGCGCTGGCCGGCGGCGGCACCAATTTTGGCATCGCCAACGCTCTCGGAGGCGGCTCGTCAGACCTGTTCCAGGCCGGCGCCTTCATTCGACACACCACTGGTGCAGCATATCTCTCGGCCGCGCTGGCCTATGGCTGGCAGGATATCACCACGGATCGGACCGTGATCGCCGCAGGCGTCGATCACCTGCGCGCCCGCTTCAATGCCAATGCATTCTCGGGGCGCATCGAAGGCGGCTATCGGTTCGTCACGTCATGGATCGGCGTCACGCCCTATGCGGCGGCACAGGTCACGGCGTTCGATCTGCCGGCCTATGCGGAAGGCGTTCTCTCCGGCAGCGACATCTTTGCGCTGAATTACGCCTCGAAGGCGGTCACCGCGACGCGCAGCGAATTGGGATGGCGCACCGACAAATCATATGCCGTGGGCGAAGCAGCCCTGGTCCTGCGCAGCCGCCTCGCCTGGGCGCACGACTTCAATCCCGATCGCAGCATAGCCGCCAGCTTCCAAACGCTGCCGGGCGCGTCCTTTGTCGTCAACGGTGCCGCCCAGGCGCGTGACGCGGCACTGACGACAGCCTCGGCGGAGATGAAGTTCATCAACGGAATTTCGCTTGCGGCCACCTTCGAGGGCGAGTTCTCCAACGTCACGCGCAGCTACGCCGGCAAGGGCGTAGCGCGATATCAGTGGTAGCGAATTGCGGCCAATCTGGCCCTGATCAAAGACAACGGGTTTGCGGCCAGGCCGGGCAGCCTGCGAGAACAGGAACCCTGCCCTGCGGCCAAATTGTCAGGCCGAAAGCGTAAGCTTGCCGTTCCAGCCAGTCACCGCATGATTATCGTCGAGGCTTCACCTTCCCCTTCGGCGCCACCCGCCCTCGCTTCGCCGCAACCCGGCGCGCCGCGGCCAGGGCGGCTTGCGCCCAGGTGATGAGTTCTTCGGGCTCGTCAAACAGCCGCTCCGGCACGCGCCAGAAGGAAAGATCTATGGTGGCGCCCCGCTTCGCGTAATTGAGCGGCGGAAAGGCCTCGGCTTCCCTGAACGTCGCCCGGTTCCGGTCATCGACCCGGAAGTACAGCGTGTTCTCCGTCACCATCCCAAGCATCACCCCGTCGCAGAACACGCCGCTCTTGCCGAACATCCGCCGCACGGTGACGCGGCCGAGCGGCGCGAGCTGTTCTTGCAGGAATTCGGCAAAGGTTTCGCTGGCAACCATCCTCAATCCCTGGGGAGTTTGACTCAAAATTGAATACGGCGCGGTTGACTTAACATGACAGTGCACTTCTTGATGGCTTGGTTGTAGAATTTCATCCGCTGGTTGGCTATCCCGTCGATATGATTTTGACCTTGACCATCGTGGCAGCCATCGCCGTCATTTGCTCGGCAGAGCGCAGCGTTGAGCACCTTAAATTGGCTGTCGCCGCGCTGTGTTCGTTGGCCGCGGTGCTGCTGTTTGCCGTCGCCGATTTCGAAAGAGCGATCCTGCTGTCGTCTATCCTGGTAGTGGCCATCTTCGGCGCGTCAAACGCCAAGTACAGACATAGCGGACTGAAACTAACCGTCACCGATCTGCCGCTGGCGTTTGCGGGCACGGTGCCGTTTTTCATTGTGCAATATCCGCTCGCCGTAACCGTTTTTTTCGCTGGTGGCATCGTCCTCATCCTGGCCGCCGTCGCGGTTCTGCTCTACGTGGCCGGGCCGCCCGTTGCTGGGGAAATCCAGGTCATTCTGTTCAGCGCGGCCTCTCTTGGTTTGTTTGCCGCATACCGGGCCGGCGATGGGGCGGTTGCTTTCCAGCGCATCGCAGCCGAGCGGCGGTGACGAATCGATCTTCGATCCGCGCGTATTCGGGCTTCCGGTTGAGCCGATCGTCGATGCCTTTCTTTCGCCGAAAGACGGCTGCTATGGAACCCTCAACGTCGATATTTTTGGCGGCGGGTCGTGGCAATCCGAATTCAGCCTGCTCACCGGCCTTTCCAGCGCCAGCTTCGGTTCAAACGGCTATTTTCTTTTCAAGCGAGGCGTCGGCCGCTTCCACAACAGTCTGCCGAATTCACTGACGGCGCTGGGCTATCGAACCATGCTGACGTCGAGCTGCCGTCGCAGCTTTCTCAACTACGATGCGTTTTACCGTTCCATCGGTATCGGCGAACGCATTTTCACCGATGATTTTCATCCGCCCTTCGATGTCGATCGGTTCGAAACGACGGGCTCCGATGCACTGTTTCTGGAAGCAGCGCTCGGCGTTCACATGAAAAGGATGACGGGCGATGCGGCGCCTCGTTTTCTGTATGCGCTGACCAACTTCAATCACGGCCCTCACAACCGACGGCTGACAGCACCCGGACGCTTTGAGCGCGAACGGGCCTTTGCGGCCGCGAGCTTCCGCGATGCGCACTATGCCGAGTACTACGCCCGTCTCACGGAGACCGCGGCGACCTGGAATAGGCTCAAGTCCGAACTCTCCGCCCGCTTCCCCGGACGTCCCATGCTGATCGTCCACTACGGCGATCATCAGCCCGTCATGGCACGCCGGATCGAGGCGAAAACCAGGCTCCCCGTGGATCCGCGACGCCAGTTTCGCACCTTCTACGCCATGGAAACCCTGAATGACGGCTCTGGCCGAATGATTCCCGGGCCCGGCCCGGACCTGGATATTGCCTTTCTCGGCACTGTCGCATTGCAGCAGGCCGGCCTGCCGCTGGATGAAATCTTTGCCACGCGCGCGAGCCTTCTTGGCCATTGCGGCGACGCCTATTTTGCGTCGTCCTCGGAGCGGAAACGCCGCTTCCACCGCACGCTTGTCAATCTTGGCATGGTCGACGTCGCGTCCACCGCGCTTTAGCGACGCTATGGATCACGACAACGGCGATTCCATCACCTCGATGATGGCGCCGACGCCCTGTTGCAGCCGCCGTGTGGTGCTGTCTTCCGTCGAGAGCCCGAACGCAACCAGCGAACGGCCGGCCACGGCATAGCAATGACCGAGCGGAAACGACGGGAGCTGGCCTTCCGGCTGGTTGGTGTCGACGAGCCCGAGCCAGCTGCGTCCCTCCGCAACCTGCGGCAGCGTGAAATTCACCACGTCGTGGTGGGCATTGTAGATCAACAACAGCGTGGCGTCCGAACCACGCCGCTTGACGCCGGTTTCCTGCGCACGTCCATCGAGCAGCATGCCGAAACAGCGCGCATTGCCGTCCTGCCATTGTTCGATCGTCATCTCATCGCCCGACGGCGACATCCAGCTCACATCGGTGACGTCGAGTTCTTCGTTGCGGGAGCCGATCAGGAACCGGCTGCGATAGAGGATCGGAAAGGCCTTTCGCGTCGCGATCAGCTTGCGGGTGAACTCGCGCAAGGCGCGGCCTTGCGCGGTGATGCCGAGCCAGTTGAGCCAGCTGATCTCGTTGTCCTGCGCATAGGCATTGTTGCTGCCGTTCTGGCTGTGGCCGAATTCGTCGCCCGCCAGCAGCATCGGCGTGCCGTGCGACAGCATCATGGTGGCCATGAAATTGCGCTTCTGCCGTTCGCGCAAGGCCGTGATCTCCAGGTCGTCGGTCGGCCCCTCGGCGCCGTGATTCCAGGAATGATTGTTCGAATGGCCGTCGCGATTGTCCTCGCCATTCGCCTCATTGTGCTTGTCGTCGTACGACACCAGGTCGTTGAGATTGAAACCGTCATGCGCGGTGACGAAATTGACGCTCGCCCATGGCTTGCGTCCGCGCTTGTTGAAGAGATCGCCGGATCCGGAGATGCGTTTGGCGAAATCCGGCAAAACGCCGGCATCGCCTTTCCAGAAAGTGCGGACGGTATCGCGGAATTTGTCGTTCCATTCGGCCCATCCCGGCGGAAACTGCCCGACCTGGTAGCCGCCGGGGCCGATGTCCCAGGGCTCGGCGATCAGCTTCACGCTGGAGAGCACGGGATCCTGACGGCAGGCATCGAGGAAGCCGCCGCCTTCGTCAAAGCCGTAGGGCTCGCGCGCCAGAATGGTGGCGAGATCGAAGCGAAAGCCGTCGACGCGCATCTCGGTGGCCCAGTAGCGCAGGGAATCGGCGACCATCTGCAGCACGCGCTGGTGCGAGAGATTGACGGTGTTGCCGGTGCCGGTGTCGTTGATGTAGTGGCGCTTTTGATCGGGCAGCAGGCGGTAATAACTGGCGTTATCGATCCCCTTGAACGAAAGCGGCGGCCCGAGTTCATTGCCTTCGGCGGTGTGGTTGTAGACGACGTCGAGGATGATCTCGATGCCGTGGGCATGGAATTGATTGACCATCGCCTTGAATTCGCTGGCGAACGGCGTCTGAAGATAGCGCGGCTCGGGCGCGAAGAAGGCCAGCGAGTTATAGCCCCAGTAATTGCGCAGGCCTTTTTCGATCAGATAGCTGTCATCGACGAAGGCATGGATCGGCAGGAATTCGGCGCTGGTAATGCCAAGCGAATGCAAATAGGCCGGGATGCTCGGATTGGCGAGACCGGCAAAGGTGCCGCGGTCGGCCTCGGGCACCAGCGGATGCAGTTTCGTAAAGCCCTTCACATGCATTTCGTAGAAAATCGTCCGCGCCCAGGATGTCTCCGGCTTTCGCGATAATCCCCAGGTGAAGGCGGGATCGATCACCCGGCATTTGAGCATCAGCGGCGCGCTGTCGCGGGCGTCGAAGGATTTGTCCTTGTCGGCGTGATCGAGCTGGTAGCCGAACAGCTCGGGCCCCCAGCGCAGCGCACCGACCAGTTGCCTGGCGTAAGGGTCGATCAACAGCTTGTTTGGATTGAAACGGTGGCCGGCGTCCGGCTCATGGGGCCCGTGAACCCGATAGCCATAGACCGTCCCGGGCCGCGCGGCCGGCAGATAGCCGTGCCAGACCTCGTCGGTATATTCGGGGAGCTCGATGCGCTCGAGTTCGGTCTCGCCGCTGTCGTCGAACAGGCAAAGCTCGACCTTGGTGGCATGCGCGGAAAACAGCGCAAAATTGACGCCGAGGCCGTCCCACGTCGCCCCGAGGGGAAACGGCTTGCCTTCCCCGATGTTCGAGCGTCGCAAGAAAAGCGCCGTTTGCGCCAGTTCGCGGCGTGCCGGTGAAATCTGGTCCATGGATCTCCCCCCGCAGGGAGAACGGGAGACCGGCCAATCGGTTCCCTTGGGCCGATCGAAGGGCAGCGATCAAAGACAGCGGGTCGTCGGCCTTGCCGGGCAAAGCTTGAATGCGCTGGAGAGCGAGAACAGTAACCTGGCGCTGCGGCTGCTATTGTCAGGCGCGCGATAACTGAGCGGAACGGCGACGCCGAGGTCGGCCTGCAAATCGTCGAACAGGAACAGGCGAACGCCGCCGCCGGCGGAGGTCAGCGAGAGGCCTTCGCCAAGACTGTAGCCGGCGTTCCAGGCAGCACCACTGTCGACAAAGCTGTAAAGCTGATAGCCGCTGAGATAGCGATAATTCAGCTTCTGATCGAAGCGCAGTTCGAAAGAGCCCGCAATCCCGTTGTCGCCGCTGATCTCGGCGCTGCCATAGCCGCGTCCGAACGCGGCGCCGCCGAGATAGAACTGCTGCGATAGAAACAGCGGACCGGATGCCCACTGGCCGGCGGAAGCGAGCTTCACCGACCATGCGTCTGACAGCGTCTGATAGCGCGTGAACCAGAAATTCACCGCCGAGAAATCACCGGACGCGCCGTCGCGCGACAGCAAATCGTCGTCGCGGTGCGAGGCGCCGAGGATGTCGAGGCCCTGCCGATAGGTCAGCGTCAAATAATTGGTGCCGCCGAAAGTGTCCTGCAGACGATAGTCCGAGGTCAGGCTCAGGGCGCGGATATGATCTGCATAGAACGGGCCGAAGAAGTCGTTCTCGGTGACGTTGCTGAAGCCCATGGACGCGGTCAGCGTCAGCGTCGATTTCAGCGACTGCAGCGGGACCACGCTGCCGTGGACTTCGAAGGATTCGGTTTTGGTGTTGTCGTTGTAGAGGTGCCTGTCGTCGCCGGGCCAAACCTCGCTGTAATAGCCGGACGCACCGATACGGGCGCCGTCGGTGCCGACGGGCACATCATAGGCCACGCGGCCGAACGCGAGCTGGCGCGGATCGGCCGGCGTGGTCGAGAGATTGACCACCAGTGAATCGCCTGGCGCGAGATAGGAGTTGAACGCCGCCGTGGCATAGCTTTGCCAGGGACCGACCGAGGACGATCCGAGATTATCGACGCCGAACGAGGTGAAGACGTGCCAGGTCTTGAGATAGACGGTGAGGCGGAAACGGCCGCTGGCGGTGCCGAGCTCCTCCAGCGCGGTATCGTCGATGCGCACGCCAGACCGGCCGTTGACCAGGAGCAACTGCCGTTCCAGGGTCGCAAAGTGGGAGGGTTGTTCGGCCACCACGGCGTCGAGCATCGGCCGGATGCCGAACTGTTCGGCGTCCTCGCCCTTGAGCACCACTTCGGTGATGCTGCCCTCGACGACCTTGAGGCGTATCTTTCCGTCCTGAATATCCTGCGGCGGCACGATCGCCCGGCTCAGGTGAAACCCGGCGGCGCGGTAGATGTCCCCGACGGCGGTCGCGATCGCGGCGAGATCGGCCTGCGACACCTTTTTCCCGAGATAGGGTTGCCAGGCCGTTGCCAGCCGCTCGCGCGGAATGGCGATGGCGCCGGTGACGGCGACATGGCGCAAAACGAACAGCGGCGTCGAATCCGCCGGTCCCTCCGGCCGCGCCAACCGTGGCATCGGCGGCCGGGCGGTCGCCCCCTGCCCGGATTGCAGATCCTCAAAACGCTTTTCGGTCTGCCGGGGATCATAACCGGGCTGGTTGGCCTGCTGGGCCCGGGCCGGCACGGATGCCAGTGCGGCGGCCAGCAGGAAAAAAACGGCCATGGCGATGCCGGCAACGCGCCCGCCGATCGGCGCACCGCTTTCTTTCCGTAGTTGTACGGACGACACCGTCAGATCGTGGGTGAATCCGTTAGCCATATGATTTTTCATAGAATTTTATGGTCAATGAATCGTTAAGACGGCCCGCCAGGGACGCGGTTCCCGCTCACCCAATCTTGAAACATTTCCGCTACGTCTGTGGCTCAAGACGGCAATCGGAGATGTCCATGACTGCAGTTCATCGCGTTACGCAGCTCCTCGCGGCAGCGTTCGTTCTGGCGTCGGCTTCCAGCGCGCTTGCCGCCGATGACGGCGTCTGGACGGTCAGCAAATCCTCCGGCGAGGTGTGGCTCTCCAGCACCGGCGCGCAGCCGGCTTCGCTGCAGCCGGAAGAGACCCTGAAGCCGGGTGACACCGTTCGCACCGGCCGAACCGGGCGCGTGCTTCTGCAGCGCGGCGAAGAAAAGATTCTGATTTCGCCGAATTCAGTGGTCGGGCTGCCGACCGAGAACAAGGACGGGCTGGTGACCACGATCATGCAGCAGGCCGGCTCGATCCTGCTCGACGTCGAAAAGCGCAACGTCAAGCATTTCGAGGTCGAGACCCCCTACCTCGCCGCCGTGGTCAAGGGCACCCAGTTCCGCGTCACCGTGAATGCCGCGAGCACCAGCGTCGATGTGGTAAGAGGCCAGGTCGAAGTCGCCGACTTCAGGACCGGCCAGATCGCGCAGGTCATGCCGGGCCAGCACGCCACCACCTTCGCGCAAGGCAAAGCGGGGCTCACGCTCGGCGGAACGGGCACGTTCAACCCGATCGAGCAAGGCAAGCCGCGCGCGCCTTCGATCGAACGCGTGCCGGTGCCCAAAGCGGGCCTCAACGCGCCCCGCAATGCCGCGATCGGATCAATGCAGCGGCACGCGGGCGCGATTTCGGCAAAGCCCGGCGTGACGCGCATCTCGTCGTCGATCGGTGAAGTCAGGCTCAATTTCCACAGGGTCACGCACGGCCTCGCCCGCGACAACTCATCGGCATCGGGCACGTCGCGGAATGCGGCGAACAAGGACACGGTCTGGAGTTCATCCGGTTCGGCGGCGACGGCGGCCGCGACCGGCAACAGTCAAGGCACATCCGGCAATGTCGCTTCCAGCAGCGCCAGCACGGCGTCGAGCGCAACCGCGGCCTCCGTTTCAGGCGTGTCGACCACGGTGGCGGCCGTGACCGGCTCTGCAACCACCAGCGGGAACGGAAACGGCGCAAACGGTAATGCGAACGGCAGCGGGAATGGGAATGGCAATAACGGCAACCATGGGAATGGTAACAACGGTAACGGCAACGGCAACGGCAACGGGCACCACTAGCGGCTTCGCGCGCGCAGCCTGACCGGCGGCAACGACATGGGGACGGGGACAAGGTGAAACAGTTTCGGCCGCACATTCTCGTGCTGATTGCGCTCGGATTCGTCCTGTCATGCGGTTGGCATGGCGCGCTCCGCCATGCGCTGGCCGATCTCAGGTTCAGCTGGCAGTCGCGGCAGGCCAGCGGCGATATCGTGATCATCGCGATCGACGCGGCCTCGATCGACAAGGTCGGGATCTGGCCCTGGCCGCGCCAGCTTCACGCCGACCTGCTGCGGCGGCTAAGAGAAGCCGACGTGCAGGACATCGCGCTCGATGTCGATTTCAGCACGCCCTCCGACGCGACGTCGGACCGCAACTTTGCCGCAGCGCTGGAAAGCACCGGCGGCTCGGTGATCCTGCCGTCGTTCCAGCAGCCCGGCATCGACAAGACATCGATTCACGTCAATCGCCCGCTGCCGCAATTCGCTGATCATTCGTGGTCTGCGATCGTCAATGTCGAGGTCGGACCGGACGGCCTGGTCCGTCGCTACCCGTTCGGCGAGAGACTGGATGGAAAATTCCTGCCCTCGATGGGCGCCATGCTGGCGGAACAATATGACGAGAAGCGCGCGCCTTTCCTGATCGATTTCAGTATCCGCAGCCTTTCGATCCCAAAGGTTTCCTACGCCGATGTGTTGCGCGGCGACGAAGCGACGCTGAAGCGCCTCAAAGGCAAGAAGGTCATTATCGGCGGCACCGCGCTCGAGCTTGGCGACCGCTTCAGCGTTCCGAACGGCGAGATCGTGTCCGGCCCGACGCTGCAAACGCTCGCGGCCGAATCGATCCGGCAGAACCGCGCCCTGCAATGGACCTCGGACATCGTCACGCTGGTTGGGCTTGGCATCCTTGCGCTGGTGATGCTCGTGTCCTGGCGCCGGCTGTCCGCCGGCGAAAGGGTCGGCCTGCTTGTCGGAATGGCGGCCGCCGTCGAAGCCGGCGCAATTCTGCTACAAGCCAAATATCCGCTGATGCTGGATACGTCGCTATTTCATATCGCCATCGTCGCTTATCTCGCCGCAATTGCGCTCGATGAAATCGATTTCCGCGATGTGCTGGGCCGGATCGCCGAGAGCCGGTTTCAGCGCATCGCGATGTCGCTCGGCGACGGTCTGGTCTGTACCGACCAGAACCATCTGATCACGGTCTGGAACCCCGGCGCGACGGCGATCTTCGGCTACCAGCCGGAGGAAATGATCGGCAAGCCGCTCGATGTGATTTACGCCGATCCCGCCCGCCCGCCGATTTCGGCGCGTTCGATCGGCGAGGCGGCGGCTCCGGCCGCAGGTTCAGTTGTCGAGTTCGACGGTCGCCGCAAGAGCGGCGAAATATTTCCGGTCGAGGCGAGTTTCTCGCGTTGGCAGGGCACCGATGGATCCCAATATGGCGCGATCATGCGCGACATCTCGGTGCGGAAGCGCGAGGCCGCGAAGATCCGCTATCTGGCGGAATACGATTCGCTGACCGGGCTCGTCAACCGCAATACGCTTCATGCTGAACTGGCCGCGATGATTTCCCGGGCCGAGACCGGCGGCAGTGAAATGGCGCTATTGGTTGTCGGCCTCGACGGCTTTCAGCAGATCAACGACATGCTGGGACATTCCAGCGGCGATCTGGTGCTTCGTGCCGTCGCCGAACGATTGACGGCCGGGACCCCGAACGCGGGGACGGTTGCACGATTGAGCGGCGATGAATTCGCCATCGCCGTTACGATGGCCGATATCGGCGAAAGCGTCAGCGCATTCGCCGAACGGATCAGTGCCGCCTTCGAGACCCAATTGCTGGCCGGAACGCGCCAGCACCGTATCCGCGTCAGCATCGGCGCCGCGGTCTTTCCGGCCGGCGGCACCAGCGCCGACGAACTCCTGAGCAACGGCCATCTCGCGCTCAGCCGCGCCAAGGCCACCCGACGCGGCGGTCACGTGCTGTTCGAGGACGCGATCCGGCGCGAACTCGAGACGCGGCTGACGCTGGAGGCGGAGCTCGCGGTGGCCGCGGACCGCAACCAATTCGAATTGTTCTACCAGCCGCAGCTGCATCTCGGCGACGGCAGCCTGATCGGCGCCGAGGCGCTGATCCGCTGGCGCCATCCCGTCCGCGGCCTGGTTTCGCCGGCGGAATTCATGCCCGTCGTCAATCCCTCGCCGATTTCCGAGCGGATCGCCGACTGGGTTCTCGAAACCGCCTGCGCCCAGGCCGCGGCCTGGGAACGCGCCGGGCGAAAACTTCGCATCGGCGTCAATCTGTCGCCCTCGCAACTTCAGTCCGGCGACCTCGCGGATTCGGTCGCGCGCGTGCTGGCGCGCACGGGACTAACCGCGACCAGTCTCGAACTGGAGGTCACCGAGGACATCCTGCTGCACGACGAGCAGGGCGTGCTGGATACCTTCCTGAAAATTCAGGCGCTCGGCGTTCGCATCGTGTTCGACGATTTCGGCACCGGTTATGCGAGCCTCAGCTATCTCAAAAAATTCCCGCTCGACGGCCTGAAGATCGACCGCTCCTTCGTATTCGGCCTGCTCGGCAATCCCGACGATGCGGCGATCGTCAGTTCGACCGTCGGCCTCAGCAAGCAATTGGGCCTGTCGGTGATCGCCGAAGGCATCGAGAACCGGGCCACCGCCGACCTGCTCGCCAGCATGGGCTGCGAAGAGGGCCAGGGCTATTTCTTCGGCCGGCCGAGTCGAATTTGCGCATACCTGATCGCCATCAGGTTCGGCGGATACTTGTCATGAATCAGTCCAGTCACGAAGTGTTTTCGAGAGAGGAAACCGCGATCGCCGGGTCCGACCGGACGTTCGGGCTGGTGATGGCCGGCGCACTCGCAGCGGTCACACCATTGAACGGCTGGCACGGCGGAAAATTGTGGCCATGGACCTGCGGCCTCGCCGTGCTGTTTTTGGCGAGCGCGCTGCTTCGTCCTGCCCTGCTCAACCCACTCAATCGTGCGTGGCTCAAATTCGGACTGCTGCTGCACAAGATCGTCAGTCCACTGGTGATGGCGTTGATATTTTACGGCACGGTGTGGCCGACCGGCCTTGTCATGCGAATGCTGGGCAAGGACTTGCTGCGGCTGAAGCGGCAGCCGGACGCCGGCAGCTACTGGATCAAACGGCAACCTCCCGGACCTCTACCCGAGACCATGAAAGACCAGTTCTAGTTTTAGAGGGAGCCTTCATGGACTTTCT
>WNFI01190078.1_pt2 | contig 12926 bp, 18 predicted proteins | sample 5400471 | NCBI WGS metagenome assembly WNFI01 (sample SAMN13153348, study PRJNA577476) | soil metagenome | isolation source: 100 cm saprolite on Douglas fir-dominated hillslope | place: USA:California | collected 2013-09-17
CAATGCGAGTCGAACTTTCATAGATCCTCCCCACTCAATGTCTAACTTCTTTAGCATATCAATCGACCCCTCAGCAGCCTCAGGCACAAAATCAGCAGAAGGGCTATGATTCGTCCACGGGTATAGGCAACCCAAACCCGCCGTCCACCTCTTTCTATCCACAGACGCGGGCTCGGGCGAATACTATCAATCAAATGGATGCCGCTGTGCCACCTCAGCTCGCCCGCATTGCCAGCCTCGGAATGGACGCAGCTGGGATCAAACGGAATACTCTCACTCCTATCCTGAATCGCGAAGAAGCGATAAGGGAGTGGGAACGACGCCGAGCGGGGCATGCTCCGCCTGCATCATCATATCCTCAATTGGAATATCTCCAGCAGCAGGCAGAGTTAACTTCGGGCAACTGGACGGGTCCATCTACCAATCATCCTCGTCGATATGCACCACACCAACCGTCATCGTTGCAATTCCAATCCCCGCCCTCAGCAGTTGTTTCTGACTCGTCGAGGCATTTAATGGAGAAAAACACGGGACCTTTGAGAGATATTACGCTCTCATCGTCAAGAACAACTGCGGCTGGTGACTCTTATGAGCCCAACTCACAACACCACACCCTCCCGAATGCTCCGCCGCAGGTGTACAACACTAACTCGGTGCCGAATCGTTATGCAACGAACTCATCCTCATATACGTCACCGCAAACCCAGAACGCTGCCTATGATTCCTATGACCATCGTGATGGAATGGGGACACTCTACGCTCCATTACAGCCGAACGTTCTGTCGTCGCAGGCGCAGCAGCAGCTTCCACCGAGCTCCAGTAACAGTAATGGCAATCCGCTGATTGCCACTGCATCATCATTCTACAGTGGTCGAGTAGGCGTCCCGAATCAGCAGCAGTCGATATACGGTCAACAATCAATTCAGCAGAACCAACAAAGCCCGCTAAACCCTCCGCCCCAAGTACACCAGGTTGACATGTGGTCGCGGTGAGGTTAGGACGGTTTCTTCAAACACTTCGTGTACTTCAGCATTGAGATGCGCAGGTCCATCTCCTACCGCTAGTTTCTCCGTGGACGGTGCGCAATGTGTATAACTTACACTCTATTTGTCGGCGCTCCGAACCCGAAGTCTGTACGCATCTAATCCAACTGCCGCGGGGTACCCCGCACCACGTAACAAACGCCGCTTCCCCTTCGCCACTTATTGGAAGCCCATATGTAGCCCTCAATATTTGTCCGCTCAGAATCTAATCATCATTGATGCAAGGCAATTTTCGCTTCCTACTTCTCGAAAGTCGCGTGCAGCCAGTCCAGCACCTAATTTACTTCACACGAATGGCCCCTTTAGGGTGTGACAAGGGTCTTGAAAATTTCTTCCATCTCCCAAGCCCCCGCCCAGTACCGAATGCTAGCCTTCAAGCCAGCACTGTCACCTTCATTGGTGATTCTTCGTTCTAAGCCGCGGTGCCGTCGGACGCACGCAACATCAGTGTTTCTGGAAGCTCTTTTAGTGAAGTCCGAGCCACTCCGAAGAAACATACCTCTTAAAGCGCAAGATCGGGCAGAAGTCATTGCTTCCATCTCCGACATAAATCATTCTGTCGAAGGTCTTGCCGCATCGTGTGAGGTACTTTTCCAGTTCTTCGCCTATGCTTCCCTCATTCACTGAGTCGCGGGAGCGTGTGAGGGATTAAGCTAACTTTACCTTTGCACATGTTGGGGCTACAGCCGACCGAGCACGAATGCTGAGGTCCATCGGGTGGAATGCGACGTCTCACAATGAGCGCTCCGTTCTCCATCCATTCCGCTGGATTTGTGATGATTTCTTCGAAGATATCTTCAAACGCCTTATCCTGAGGGACTGTGACATTAGATGTTGCATGACGAAGTAGAACACAAACCTTCAGAATGGTGCCAATAAACACGGAATTCGCATTTGATAGGCATATGAAGGTGGTCTTAATGTGAGGATTTTCCTTCAGATTTCTCACTCCGCGTTGCATTGCCGGGTGCTGTTCCGATACATCGTGAGCTTACTGGCAAACCTGAGAACTGCATAGAATAAACAGACGAATGGAAGAATCTTAAGGGCATCTTCGATTTGTTGTCGAGTGCCACCTTTATCATGTAGTTCCAACAAAGACATTGCTCTGCAGATCTCACATCAGCACCTTATGATAATTCATGCTGTTGGCGTTGACTGACATTAAGTCGGTCCATTGCACCTCCGTTTGTCGTGTTTTGTTTCTTCGGCGTATATCTGGCGCTAAAACCTCAAAGACATATCGATCTGTATCTTGGTCCACCAGAGACCTAAGATTCATGGGCAATATCTCAGTCTTTGCCCGTGCTTTTTAGAAGGCGATTCATCTACCAGTCAAAATCGAAGATCACGAGCTGGGACTTGATCGACATCAACACAAGATCGCGACGAGCGCACTGTAACCCCGGATATCAGCACATGACCCGTAACATATATGAAGTTCGAGGGGTTGATTTCTTTAATTGACCTTCAGCTGTATGCTACGGCGGAGTTGGTCGTTTTTATTGTAACTATTGTAACTATCCGTGCATTAGAGAGAAAAAATTGGGAGCTAGGCTACATATAAGTCAAGCACTAGAGATATGTACTCCGGCGAATTCATGTCGAAGTTTGTGCGCTGCGCATTAAGGCAAAAGCTTCTCGAAATCCTATTACGTAAGTTAGGAAACTCTTAAACTGGCCGCGCCTCGACTTAGAAGGTTGGAAGTAACCTACCATTGAGATCCTTGCGTTCGCAGAGCGCAACGAGGTTGCTCTGCTGAAGGTGGATGCACGCTGTCCGAAGCGAGTCCCATAGAGTCGAGTTAGGGAGGCCCGATCCACTCCCTTCTGGAGATGCATCTTGCTCCTGAAGAACGAGAGCGTCCATAATATTCCGCGCCGCTTCATCGAACATCTATTACGAAAACCGCAACTCAGCATCCGATCCAGTTTGACGACGCAGTACCAACCTTGAGATTGACGAATGAGATGCCAAGATTGAATCTAATGGATATTGAATAAAAGAATCCCACTCAGGCCTGCAACTCATATCGACGGGACGTACCTCGCTCGAATGTAAGAAGGATTGAGCTCCAACGCTCGGAGATAGAACGCGACTGCTTCTGCAGGACTTCCACTATTAGCAAGCGTCGCCCCAACCCGATTGTAGAGAAGCCAATCATCGGGTCGAACGGTCAGGGCAGCTTGGAAGCAATCCTGGGCCTTCGAGTACTCCTAGAAAGTGTCCATTAGTGTCCAATTGTTCAATATCAGATTGATTAAACCGGCCAACCTCGCTAGTATTGAGCAGCACGCCCAAGGCGATCTGCACATCAGGATCAATTTGCCCATTGGGCGCCATCCTCGCCATCGCCATCAGACACTCCAAAAGTCCCTTCTGCCTCTCCTTCGATGACTCTACATGCCCAATCGATTCCTTGTTCAACGTCCTCCAGGCACCCACAGCCTCGGCATATCTATCGTTCACATCGACCCAGTGCTGAATTGCATCGAACGTCGCATCATGATCGCTCTCGTTCGTGAGCGAGACGGCAAGCGCGAGCCACGAGGAGAGATGCTTGGGATTGATCTGGATTGCTTGGCGGAGAGATTGAATTGCTTTATCTTCGCGTTCGTTTTCTTGTTGCCTGACGCCCAATTGAAACCAGTGCTCGGCACTTTGGGGATTTCGCTGGACAGCGGCTTCGGTTTGGAGAACACTCTGTAAAGTGGATGCAGCCCAAGAATACGGTTAATCTTCCGTAACGTTCGGGGGGCTCAGGGCACACCTGATATGGCAGCCTCTGCCCAGTATGTATCCCACTCTGCAAATACGGATTCCCTGTCTGGAAGGCATACGACCCAGGAGCCTCGCTGACTTGCACATCACCTGCATATTGTAGCCCCGTAGCGGTTGCGTCCAACTCGTCCCAGCTCGCCTGAAGTTTGCCCCACTCGTCCATGACATGCGCCCCGCTCGTGTACTGGTCGCGCAACAGATAATCTTTTCCCAGTATTGTGGGCGACTCCATTTCCTCGTATTCTTGAGCCGAGGAGGACGCCTGGGATGAGGAACGTGTACTTGCAGTAGCACTATCTAGAGAGACGTGCTGCTGACGACGTTGATCGAGGTCCATCGCCATGCGATAATATTCACCCACCGGATTGGCCGTGTCGTACTCGTTCATTGGCCTGTAATGTTGAGAACTAGAGACCCCAAAAGGATAAAGCACAGGGCGGGGCTCGATGTTAACGATGTCCGGCCCAGCTGCTCGGCCTTTGTCCTTGGCTTCTGTTGCCGCGAAATCGGAAACGGGCTGAGTTGTACTTGAAGGAATGGAGCTCATCATGCCCGAACTTCCATCCCCACTGACATACGAGGCACCAGTATCTTTCTGGACCATATCATTCCCGTCAACTACGACATCCCGTTCGCGTAACCTGTGCATGAGACCCATAAACTGGCTTTCCTTGAACTTTGGATTCGTCTCGTGCTTTATTGAGTCGACGAGCAGGCCCGCAACAGCAGCGAGGTCGTCTGCCTCAACCGTGGACGGTGATGGAGCAGTCTCGGTCTGGGCTTGCGGGGGCGCGTGGATAGGAGCTGGGAGAACTTCTTCTACGCTGGAAAAGTGAGCTGCCCAATCGGGCTCGGCATTCTGTTGCTGTGGCGGTGGCGAGGTGATGGGTAGATGATGAATGAAACTAGGACCTGCCGCGATATAATGAGGATTCTTGCCATTAATTGCGGAGATAATAATATCATTTTAGGTGCTAACCCATGGACTGTGGCTGGATACCCATTCCCATTTGGGGGGGTGACATTAGAGCAGACGCTGGCCGGAGTACTTGGGTGGGCTCTTTTGCGGAAGGGCCAGCATGCTCGATGGGCCCAAATTCAGTCTTCCAAGCTTCATTTTGGAATAAGAATAAGATAAGCCCTCAAGCCACGGACGTTCTGTTGAGACCGAACCTACTAGATTGATTGGTTGGCGTAGCATTACGTAGAGACGACACCGCAGATCGATTCGCCTTGAAATCCAAGGCCCAGGCTGGAGCAGCGGAAGTGTGCGCACTATGGGGGACGAATCGCTGTGGGGAATTCGAAGCTGCAGGGTCCGAGGGTAGTACACGGTTCAGGGATGACAAATCGAAAGGCGAAGGCGCCGCAGCTGGTACAGGAGGTACGCCAGTTTGACGTGAGAAGAACTGACTCGCTTCTTGAGCGAGAGGTGTAGACTGAGGTTCAACTTGAGAGGATCGAAATGCCTTATTTGTTGAGGAATGCGTTATTGAAACATGATCAACAAGCACCGCTGATGGATACTCGCCTGTCTAGATGGTCCTGCTCGACTGCTACTCGCGAAATGGTCCTGGGCGGGAGGCCAAGCACACGTAAGCAAAATCACCCTTCTGCAATTGGAGGACTCGCGGAGCTAATTACTCACTTGCTGAGCACCTCGATTTCTATCTAGCTGCTTTGATAATCCCTGCAGTGGGTTAATGGGTCCACAATCGGACCCACTAATCAGAGCTGAAAGAGACATTGAAAGATCTGAAGTCACAGAATATGTACCATACAGTACCAATTCCACGCGACTGGTCGAGTTACCGGGTCGACCACGTGATAATGATTAAAACTTAGATATAACTGGCCAGTCCAAACTTCAGCGGTCGCGCCTTGGCAAACCTGAGGACAGGGGATCTCTTGCTGCCTGACTAAGTGCGAGTCTGGGGCGTCCATGCTGCATCCAGCAGGGCAGGCTAGTTCACTCGTATACGCGCTCAGAGACTTGTTCATCTGCACGACCTGAACGAGCTGGCATCACCTTTCCAATCGAAGGGCTACACCTTACGCAGGCCCTCCTCCTCATCTCTGGCTAATCTGTGTCATAGGCCAAACCACACCATCTAGGGTCATTCCAATGCGGGGAGTTTGATCATCGCGGAGCACGTCATGCTCTGCAGTGCGTAACAGAATGGAGATAGAGAGAGGCTTAGGCAAAATGGGCGGAACAGATCTGGAGGGGGCGAATGAGACCTAACGAGGAAGTGGGAACACCTAACCGGAGGTTATTAGTGATCAGGATGGAGGCATAGGAGATTGGCAATAGTACTTTCTCTTTCGCCCCAGACGCGATTGTCTACCGCTCTTCGGCCGTCCAAAGTATAGTATGAATAAAAGCTGGAGTCTAAGCTATAGACCTCAGTGAAAGTTCAGGTCTCTCATTTTCGATCTTCTGTTCAATGGCCCCAACACCCGAATGGGGAGAACTTCAGTCCTCGAGCATATCTATAGCATCCTATCATCATCTACTCTGTGTCTCCTCCGTGTACTGAGGAATATCTCCCTAATGATGAACAACATAATATATATACTCGCTGATCAGAATGCTCTCAATTTTGGCTCCATCGTAGGCCACTGGAATACAAACCGTATATATACCGATCGATCTCATCAGCCACGTTTCCTCTTGATCGTGCAAAGCCTCTTATGTCTTGTCCGCTGTCGCCCCTACGTGGTCCTAGGGTGCTTCCTGAACCGATCAGGGCCGAGTCCTACAATTTTGCACTATTTTGAGGATCATCAAGGAATTTGGAAAGGATCAAAGTTGTCGAGAATAATATGGTGATAGGCATGACTAAACAGCTGTACCACGTTGGTCCGTAATATTGTCACAGGACAGAGGCACATCTCTAGTGGACCTGTACCACCCGCGATCATCTGGGTTAACCCCCTTTTGCCCTTCCACGAATACTGTTGGTGCCTTCATCATGTGTAGACGATGCAACAAATTGATAGGCGTGATCAACGCGGCTCCTTTGTACATAGTGATCCGAATAAGTATCAAATTAGGTCTCTGGATGGCTTTACCTCCCATTATACTCGAGGTGTTTGCAGGTGAAAACCGCATACATGTACTGCTCGGGTCATGGGAATGGATTTCCGAAAATAGTCTCGTTAGACCGTGTGCTCAAGAACCGTCACCCGTGCAGAATGCGTGCTCCTTATTGGCTCGCGGCGAGTCGGACTGTGCTCTTCGCCTCGTGTCCTACTATGTCGGAAAATAGGCACGGGTGAAGGAAGGTGCTTGAATTCATACAGCCCTATCGATGGAACCATTGAATTCTGGAGAAAAAAACGAAGAGGTGTAGCAAATAGATAATCCGGACTGAAAGAGATCCTCGAACTCTGTTGGTGGGATTTTGAGTAGTGGGGGTTAATTTGGTCGCGTAGAATTTGCATCCGAGTCTCCTCGACCTTTCCGACTCCAAATTGTTGATTTCAGATCTCTTACTACTCGCGAGCTTGAATTAAGCATGGCACTCAACTTCACCACCGTAATGGGTCTTATTGGCACAATATTTCTGATCTCGCTCTCCACCATCGGAGCAGTCTTATTCCAAAGCATGCCATCCTCGCGTTCACATCGCGGGATATTTCATGGTCTCTCTATCGTGCTCTTCTATATTCAGGTGGTGCGACTCGGTAGGCTATAATATTTCAAATTCCGGGCCTGCATTGATGGATTCTGTTCAAGGTGCCGGGTTATTCATCTTGATTTCCCAGATTCGCCACTGTGAGCATTCCTAACAGAGCAATGCTAGAGAACTTTTAACCCCTCCCTAGCTCATAGCAACAAAACGGTTCAAATAGTCCGGTCATTTTTATGGCTGTTGGAAGTCCCAACATCCTGCACATTATACTGTGTGTATTACTACGTCTCTTTTGGGTTCTTCCATAATAATTTTTTCCCTACAGTACTACTCTGTCACCGGTAAATTTTGACTCCATGGGCAGCCTGTAGTATATGTTTATGCTTGAGACCATTAGAAGTATCATGCTACTGGCTAAATGTTCTCTTGTACGTTTTCACAAGGCAGTGGTGTATACTTTGGTATGTATTAGAGTGCTCTGTATTTTCCAGATGGGTAGGATCTTGCCTTTGTCATGGGTATCCCGCACTCATCATCATACTCAGGGCTCTTCCTATGTGCCACGATTTTGGGCATAACAAAAAGGCATGTCCCAACATCGAATACTCTGAATTCGTGAGTATAGTCTAATGATAGATTCCTCTTTGCTCCCTTCAGTTTACCCGATTCAAGTGTGCGACATTTGGTTGCTGCGGGCTCCTTTGTAGATGCGGCATGCTCAAGTTCATGCTGCATTATGGTATCTCTCATTTATCGAGATCTTAGGAGGTTCATGGCACCCATGGAAGCAGGGGGGTATTCACCTGATGAAGGCCGAACAATGCGATTACTAGCCAAAGCGGATACACGCAACGTAAGTTGTATTTGTGGCCCCCTGAACATGATGTGCCGAGACTTATTGCCCTCCAAAGTTCATCACATTTCTTCTCATTGTCCCCCTACAATTTCCACGGGGACTTCTCCTACTTCTCTGGGTGAGTCATGGAAAAGTTGTGATTTGATGCATGCTAGCTTAGCTGATCTGACCTGTGTACAGCCCAATGCGATTACGGTGGATGTAATATCGGTGGCAACGGGGTCGGTAAGTATCTGTTTTTCCTCACTCAAGTTCTATTGACGCACAATCTGCTTCAGATGTACTACATTGTATTCCTGTATACCATTTCTGGTATATGCATGGCGCCGACGAACTCAGCGATTCAAGACATATTGCTGAGTTCGATTGAATTTGCTGCTCCACCAGATGTCGCAGGTAAGGATACCGAGAATTGATAGTGTTTGTATGTACATCTGACATGTTTAACAGACCCAATTGCACCGGTCCAGGGTTGGGGACATCCCTCATACATCTCAGAGGCAAGTACCTTACTTTGTGAATAGTACATGCTTATTAACCTGCCATATAGGACCTTGGAGTTGACCGCGATATGCACCTGGACGAGTCTGAGGCGGATTCCGTAAGCCAATTCCTACAGAGCGTGACAATTTCTGACGCCATGATATTTGATGATGTTTCTGACCCCCCAGATAACCTCCGCCCTGACAGCAAAGAAACACAAGAGCAGGGACATATGCACACTTAGGCGGTGTGCCTCAGAACCCACTCTGTCAACCTTCCCATCGGAGCGGAATGTGCTGGGGGACGAGGAACGTCGTAGTATGCATGTGCTGGATACTTCCACCACTGACGCATATATAGCATAGAAGTGGCGTTACCCGGATGAAACATCAGCCGGCATCTTTTCCCTCTCGCTACTATTTTCCCGATCACTTGATTCCAATAATGCCGTTTGCCTCTACTGTTTTCCAATTCAGACCCGGCTTCTGATTGTTATCGCAATTTATACATACGTATCCGAGAAAGTCAATCCATCATTCGCCAAAGGTCCCTCAAAGTAAACTGGAGCGCATAGTATATGCGGTACGAGTTGCAGAAAAAGACGTCGCGATAACAGACTCCCAGATTAGAGTCATCCTAGTTATCGCATAGGTTTGGTATCTTCCGCCAATCTTATGTTCCTCAATGAATGAAATATTGGCCCTGCATTAATATCGCTATTAAATACCGATTAGAAATGCGATGAACGGACGCGCAGGAAACCTCATGGATATTAATCCCTCTGATGTACAGTGCGGGGAGGGAGGAGTGAGAAGTTGGAGAATGTAGGAGAGGAGCTGCGCGAGCGCTTGCTTCGCCAGTAACATAAAAACGAGACCTATGAGACCAAACAGGTTGTAAGACCGGCGCTTAATATGAGAAGGAAGAGGTACGTTCAAGTTGTGATTTTGTGAAGAACATGTGACAGTTCCACAAACATCGTTCTGGCTGGCAATTTAGTCCCAGAGGATTGCCGACGTCATTTGATTTTTGTATCTGAAACCTCACAAACTCACTCGTATCCCGAAAAGTCCCATTTCGTCTACTGCACGGACGAAAAGCTCGTCGTGCCCACGCCAAGGCTGAGTCAGGCGTATTAGATTCCACAATTGCTGGTAATGCATGTCTCGACGGGCCGCTGACACGACTCGCTGTATTCGGCTTTGACAATGTCGCTCGCCACTTGACCCCCGAGTGGACCAGAGCGTGTGTGAGGACCAACTGTGTCTCTTTACTCCTGAACGTGACAGGGGACAGCCGCAAGGAGCTCACAGAGAAATTTGAAAAGCATCTAGCAGAGCTTTATCGTGTTAAAGAAGACCTGGAGTTGGAGTCCCATTAACCTCTACTAAGTAGTCTATCGGCACTTTCGGGAACCGTGCACATATCAGCAACCTCTAGTAAAAAGAATAGGAAATGTGATTCCATCCAGGTCCTCAGCCAGAGGCTCGCTGTCAGTCACCGCAGCACGTATATCCCGCGCTCCATCCACTTCCTTCCCTTTTCCTTGCGATGTCTCGGAGCCTTGGAATTAGGTGTTTTCTATGCGTACAGTGACCGCTATGCCAATAAAGGGGCTGATGGCTAGTTATCTCTCTGCCTCTTACATTTTTGCGAAGGCACTCTACAAAACCAATGTACTGCATTTCCCTAGCGATGCGAGTCCAAGTCACTGGCTGCGACTGAGTTGGTGCCGTGAGCGACTCGCCCGTTTTCTTGATTTAGATAACGCTTCGGACACACTTAGATGGGCAACGGAGTCTACAGGTGATTAGATAGACGAATTCGCAGCCGGACGATATCGATTGAGTACTACCATCAAGAAGATATCCCGGAGTCCCCAAGTCTTGCTTCGTTCTGCTGGTCTGTGACTACAAGTATATCGTTCCAGAGCGTATCTGCTCGAAAGTGAATACAAACGGGCCACTGAAGTTCTACACCCACTAGAGTTGCACACTGAAGAGGAACGTGAGGTGACAGCGACAACGCCCACACAACCATGCGCAATCAGAAAAGCCGGGCATGTGCCCGAAGACCGAGACACGAGAATGGCCTTGTATCATATGATCAGGTGCACTAACAAACACCGTACATATTTCACTGATACAAGGGACACAGTCTTTGATGCCAGCTCTAGTCATCGTGCATAACATCAAGGAGGGCAGTGGCGCGTGGCGCATCTTTGAGGTCCCAAGTGGTACGTACACTGTATGTGTACGCTTTAGAACTACATGTCGCCCTCTAGGAGGACGCCGAAAGATTAGTCACTATGCTTTCTATGAGTGGATACAACTGCGTTACCCCCTCCTTCCAGAGGCATCAGCTTTCCGCAGACTGAAGTGGTCCTTTGGCAGAGTTGTCGTTTTAAATGCTTTCCTAGGCTCTATCAGTCATCGCTCTTGATAGCTTTCCAGAAGGACCTGGAACCGCTCGTGAAGTCAAATTTTGGGGAAAGATGTTCCTGGGTCAGCACTTCTTGGCGTGTTAGCCATTGAGAACCTTATCCGACGAAGTCAGGTTTCTTCTCGGAGATATGGAAGGCTCGCTAGAGCATTTTGTTCATCTCGGTCCACATGGCAGCCCTTATCACCATACGCACCTCACTTTCTAAAAGCGCTCTAACGAGCATAGACCGTCTGATGGAGCACGAGGCTCATGCCAGGGTGATAAAGATCCGAGTTCATCTGACGAGCTGGCTCCTGTTCGACACTGAGCATGGCACCAGTGAGGTTGTGACTGATGGCGCGTCCGAACCTGAACCGATATCCTTGGACGGAACACAGTTCAGAGGTATTATTGGTCTTGGCGGGACCATTTGCGGCTAGTATGAGTAGCCGCGAGCATGGTCTGTGTAATGTGATGTTGTCTCGCTGGAGACTTGCGCCAGATAAAATCGAAACTCAGGAATAACGGATCATGCGCTCGAGGAGAATGAAAAGGCCAAGGAAGCGTACTTTAAGAAAGTCATACACCTGGCCACACGATGTTAACCTTCACGTTGTCGTTATTAACCTCGAAATTCCCTTAAGCAGGGTTTGTGGACATTGTACTAGAAAAGAGACCACGTAACACCGTTCAGCAGTTTCTGAAGGCACCGATATAAACAGTACTATTGGTGAAACAAACAGATTCACGGCTGTAAGTGATAAAATCGTGCCATCGAATGAAAGTAATGGTACTTGTGGCAATTCCGTGCCATGTGAAGGGAGCGATAGTGACGACACCAATTCGGAAAACCCCAGAGCTACGAATGGGCATGAACATTGGGCAGAGAGATAGATGGCATTTATAGTAGCTTCACGAATAAAGGATTTATAACTGTTGTGACGTGTGGGAAAGAGGTGACCCAGAAAATTTGATGTACGAGTCAGCACACAGCGAGTGTAAGCAGACCTCAGAGGAGCCACAGAGGGGAGATAGGAGATGAACAAGAAGTTGTGTTATGAATCCGTCAGATCGGTGCAGTACCCATCTGGCAAAATGCTAGGCACGCGCCCAGAAGGAGAAGGGATTTTCCACGGTCTTCAAAAGAATGATTTTTCTAAGACTCGGATGCACCTAGGCATCACAAACATCCCATGGCAAAAGTGATAGGTCAATATACCAAAGGTATACAAGGGGGTTATTTCGACCTATGGGCAAGTTGGCCGAGCCCGTGAAAAAGAGAAGAGTCCTAATGGAGTCGCGTCCCATTTTCGGTTCTTCTGACCCCAAAATGTTTGCCGATATATGTCGTCTTCCCAATCGTGAAAACGTTGAGTTGCGATTTTCGGTTATTGCCGATGCCTTATTTTCCCAATCCTGTCAAATACCAGGAGCTTCCATCCCAGTGGGTTTCGCGCTCCGGATGATGGCCGGTAGTTTCTCCTGATTCGCCGTTCTGCTTTTGACCTTGTAGTTGCTGCATTCCTGGAAAACGGCTCCTGAAGTATCCTTTTGGAGTCACATATGCATGGTCCTATATTCGTCATACGACCCACTCTCGTCATAAAAGTGGGTGCATTCTAGGCATCACGAACCCTACCCAGAGTGTACATTATTCACTACCTTAGATTAAACCATTCTTTTCCGTCTTTGGTATGGCG
>WNFI01242027.1_pt1 | contig 12926 bp, 16 predicted proteins | sample 5400471 | NCBI WGS metagenome assembly WNFI01 (sample SAMN13153348, study PRJNA577476) | soil metagenome | isolation source: 100 cm saprolite on Douglas fir-dominated hillslope | place: USA:California | collected 2013-09-17
GCACTGATTGCAAGCGGTGCGATCCGCCGTGGTGGGACCGATGAGGCAGTGCAAACGATCCTGACCAACAGGAACGCGCAGTGTCCCGTGGATACAATTGTCCTATCATCTACTCACCGCCTGGCTGAGCGGATTTCCGAGAAATTGCATGAGGCTTACAAAGCGGCGTGGCCAGAAGTGAAGATGGCGTACATTGCGGCGTTCAAAGTGAAGCAGCTACAGCCGACGGAGCTGCTTTCGACGGGGAGCTATCAGCCAGGCGAAATGATCGAGTATCAATCTCACGCGCAAAAGTCTGCGTGTATAGCAGAGGTTGCGACGGTGACCGCCGACGGCATTCGGGTCAAAGGCCGGCAGGAACTGGTAGCCTTTGACGAGGTGGCGGCGGTCTACTCGAGGACGATGCTGGAACGAGGCGCAGGTGAAACGCTTCTACTTACCGAGAAAATCAAACAGGATGGGAAGGTTTACGAGAACGGCTCGCGACAGACCATCGCGTCGATTGAAAACGGTAAAGTACGTTTCGAGTCGGGCCTGGAACTCGAACTCCAGGACGGACGGGTCCGTCAAGGTGATGCCGTGACGACCTATAAGGCGCAAGGTGTAAGTCGTACCGAATTGATCCGCGTCGAAGACAACCGTTCGCTCAATGCGATGGCGAATCGAGAGGACTTGCATTTCGGCTTTACCCGGCATCGCGCGACGGCACGAATGTTTGTACAGGATATCGAGGTGCTAGGAAAAACCGCCAACCGGTCGATTATCGATCAGGTGACAGCCCGAGATCTGGAAGCGGTCGCACGTCAAAACAGAATTGAGCAAATGATCGAGCGAGCTTTTGAACAGGCTCGAAGTGTTGCGCAAAGAGTAAAGAGCGTCGTGCAACGACGGCACGAATTGATTCGTGAGCTGCGCTTTAGGAAACAGCAGGCGAAGGCGCGCAAGATCGAGCGGAAGCGTAGCCGCGGGCCGTCTATGTCGCCGGCATAGATAGATCTATGCTGCGACTAAGGTCTCTGGGCTCCAGTAGCGGTTCCCCTCGGTTTTGCAGGACTTCCGCTAGGAAACCTGCATTCTTCAAGTCTCTGACGAGTTCTCGAATCTTGCGCAATGTGCTATGGCCTCTTATCCGATAATGCCGGCTTCCTTGAAGCTGAAATATCCCTGTCGGTCATTCATGGGCTGACCGATGATCACATGGTCCAGGAACTGGATTTGAAGAATCCGAGCACCTTCGCTAATCCTGCGGGTCAGCCGCATGTCAGCCTCGCTTGGGTTGGGGTCACTTGAAGGATGATTGTGTTATGTGGAGCGCGGATCTATGTGCGGTGTGCCGGGGAAGCGCTTGTATGCGAGCCGTTTTATCAAGCCTGCTTGATCACATCCGCTGCACATAACTACAGCTTTGACAGCCAGGACAGGATGTCGTTGTTGCGCTGCCATGATGTGCTGTGCCTTGCCTTGTCGGGGAGCAATTTCTCACAAGACTGAAGCGTCTTGCGTTTCATTTCCAAATCGATTTCGACATAACCGTGGGTTGTTTCGATTGAAGGTTAGCTACGCCTCAGGTGGGGCCGCGAAGATCATACCTTTCCCGCGACCAGATCGCTTAATTATAGTGATGATTAATCGCTTGACCTTGGATTAGGCTCCAAGGTGTAGCTTGCGAGGAAATGCCAACAAATAACATGCTGTCTACTGCGGCCTCGCTCCTCGGTGCTGTGGTTGTGGGGCTCATCTCCATCGCCTATCTCCGTCCGTGGGAAAGCTTAGGTCGGCATGAACGAGAAAGAGCAAGTCAGAACGAAAAGGCGGTCCAAACGGTGACGGTGAGCATACCGGTAGAGGGGATGTCCTGCCAGTCTTGCGTGGCTTCGGTCAAGCAGGCGACGAAGGGTATCGACGGCGTGAGAAACGCCGAAGTGGATCTCGCCGGAAGACGTGCCCGGGTCGAGTACATCGAGGGAAGAACATCGCCGGAGCAGATTTCGGCCGCGATCCGTCAGCTCGGCTACAAGACGAGCGCGCCCGTCGTGGAGACCGGCAAATGACGCTCGAAGAGTACTTCCAGCACTTTGGCTCCGGCTTTTCGGGAGGTCCGCTAATGGCCATCCCGGTGGCCCTACTGGGCGGCGTTGTTGCCGGTGCCGTTTGCCCATGCACGTTGCCCGTCGGACTTGGAGTAGCGGGCGCAGCCGGCGCATCGGAAACGCAGTCTCGTCGAAGCGGCTTTATGATCGCGACCGCCTTCTTCGCGGGCATTGTCGTAAACCTCACTATCCTTGGCGCGCTCGCCAGCCAGCTCGGGGGAATCCTCACCGAATCATTTGGACGATACTGGACTCTAGCGATGGCCTTGCTCTCGCTCTTGGCAGCGATCCTCGCTTTTTGGGGGCCTCGCCTGAAGAGCTATCAACTTGCAGCGTTGCGCAAACCCGGCATGGCCGGTGCATTCCTCTACGGCTTCATTTTTAGTCTCGGCACTTCCGCCGCGCCGCTGCTGCTTCTTCTTACGGTCGCGGCCTCCTATGCAGGGACTGCCTATGGGGTGGTTCTCTCATTCGCGTTCGGTCTGGGGCGAGGATTGCCGTTTCTCCTTGTGGGCGTGTTCGCTGGCGCGGTGACCCGTCTGGCGCGGGTCGCGTCCTGGCGTCGAGCGATCCAATTCGTCAGCGGAAGCGCACTTCTGTTTCTCAGCATATACTACATTCGCTCGTTCATGGAGCTGCTTTGAAGTCCAATACACAGTTCTTTCGCAACCGGGAGCGTTGGATTGGTGCGTGATTTACGAGGCACAGGGCGTGAGTGGACAGAAGAGGTGTTCGCCCATCCATTTTTCCCCCTTGACCTTGGACTTGGCTACAAGGTGTAGCGTGAGCCAAAGCAAAGAGAAAGAGGGCTAAGATTATGAGTACCGCAACGACCGTTGAAACTGCTCGAGGTTTCTGGAGCGAAGAACCTTCGAAACTACCGGGCCGCCGACGAATCCGCGCGCACATCGGGGGGCTGCACTGTTCATTGTGCACCGGCACGATCGAAAAGGCGCTGGGCAAGCGACCTGGCGTCGACAAAGTCGCGGTTAGCTTGACCCATGAACAAGCGCTTATCGAGTACGACCCGAGTGTGGCACGAGCCGAGGACCTGTTGCAGACGCTCAAGGATATCGGCTACACCGTCTCCGATCCGCGCAAGCTAGAGCCGTTTGAGGAACAAGAGCGCGCGCTGGTGCGCGAGCGCAAGCGTTTCCTGACCGCATTGGCCATGAGCATAGCCGCGATGGGGTTGGCTGGATACCCGCTCAACAGCGCCTGGTTCTGGCTCTGTGTGTTTTCCATCGCGAGCCTCGTAGCGTTTTCCTTCGTGGTCTTGCGCAGCTATGGCTTGCGTTGGGCGGTTGCCGGCTCGGCCCTTATCGCTGCGTTTGGCGCCAGCGTTTATTATCTACAATTGCAAGGCGCGTTCGGCTCAGCCACCCCGTGGCTCGCCGGAGCGCTCGCCGTGTTCCTCATCCTCGGCGTGGGCTGGCACATTTTGCGGATGGGCACAGCGGCACTGCGGCGCGGTATCCTCAACCAGCACGTGCTGGTTGAATTCGGGGCATTTGCGGGGTTTGTCGGCGGGTCGATAGGTCTGGCATTCCACCCGCCAGGTTATCCCACGACAGCGTTTTTCTCGGTGGGGGTAATGGTGCTCACTTATCACATTTTTTCGGAGTGGCTGTCGCTGATCGTGAAAACCCGCAGTTCGCAGGCGGTCAAGAAGCTGTTGGACCTTGAGCCTGACGTTGCGTACGTCGTAAAGGACGGCAAAGAACAAGAGGTGCCGCTCGAACAGGTGCGCGTCGGCGACTTGGTGCGTATCCGCCCAGGCGGGCGGGTTCCGGTAGACGGTGAGGTCGAATCGGGGGAATCGGACGTGGACGAATCGCTCGTCACCGGAGAGCCGCGACTCGTCGAGAAGCGCCCGGGAGACCGGACTATTAGTGGCTCCCTGAACGGTCACGGCACGCTCCTTGTGCGCGTGACTGTGGTGGGCGAGGAAAGTTTTCTCAGGCAAGTGATACGAAGCGTGGAAGACGCCCGGGCCCTGAAACCCGGCCTGTTGCACCTTGTGGACGGCGTGCTGCGGGTATACACACCACTCGTGCTGCTCACTGCGGCCGGCGCGACCCTCTTCTGGCTCCTCGGTCCACTGTTCGTAGGATCTCCCCCCGATCTGCAGCGGGCGATGTTTGCCGGCCTGAGTGTGCTCGTCATGGGATATCCGTGCGCAGTGGGGATCTCGGCACCGCTCTCGATCGTACGGGGAGCGGGCGAAGCGGCCGAGCGCGGGATTCTGATGCGCACGGGCGAGGCCTTTCAGGCCCTGCGACGCGTACAACGCGTGGTTTTCGATAAGACCGGCACGTTGACCAAGGGTCATCCTGCCTTGCGGGAAATCGTTTCTGTGGCCGTCACGGAAAAAGAACTGCTCGGACTCGCCGGAGCCGCAGAAGCTGGCTCCGAACACCCACTCGCCCGGACAGTGATGGAAGAAGCGTTCAATCGCGGTATCGCACTGCCCGAGGTGGAGGGATTCCAGGCCGTTGCCGGCAAAGGAGTCGGAGCACGACTTCGTGATAAGAAACTGATGGTCGGGAGCCCGTCTTTTCTCGCGAGCGAGGGAGTGAACCTCGCGCCTCAGCAAGAACGCATCACAGGGCTGGAAGCGCGGGGCCTGACGGTCATCGTTGCTGCACGGGAGGGAGAGCTTCTCGGTTTACTCGCACTCGGCGATGCACCGCGGCCCGACGCGGCGGAGACTGTTCGCCGTCTCCATGCGATGGGCATCCGCACGAGCATGATCACCGGCGATAACGAGCTGGCGGCGAAGCATTTCGCCCGTGCCGCCGGCATCGAAGAGGTTCACGCGCGCGTATTGCCAGCCGAGAAAGCGGCGCTGATCCGCAAGCTTCAAGAGAAAGAGCGTGTGGCCATGGTCGGCGACGGCATCAACGACGCGCCTGCCCTGATGCAAGCCGAAGTCGGAATTGCTTTCGGCAGCGGAGCCGACATCGCGATCGAATCCGCCGATGTGATTATCCTCAATAAGCGGGTTGGCGCCGTGATCGATGCCTACGAGATCAGCCGGTACAGTTACAGAAAGATGCTGCAGAACGTAATCCTCGCATTCACGTTCAACGGGATCGGGATTCCGGCGGCCGCGACGGGATTGGTTTATCCAATCTGGGGCATGGTAGCCATGGCGGCTAGTGTGACGACGATCTTCATTAATTCCCTGTGGAGCCGCGGCACCTATTTCTTCCAGGCAATCAAGACGGTCGGGCATACGCCACAGATCCCATCCAAAGCGCAGGTATAAGAAGGAGGTTTTACCTATGTATAAATTCATTACTTTCGAAGTCATCAGTGATCAGCAGCTGGTCTGTGAAGGCTGCGAAGAACGCGTCGAGCACGCGCTTAAATCGTTGCAGGGCATCGACCAGGTTCGCGCACGAGCCCGCAACCAACAGGTCTTCGTGCTGTTTGACAGTGCGGTGCTGGACGCCGCTGCGATCGCGGAACGCATAGCTAAGGCCGGTTATCAGACCAGAGTTGTCAGTTCAACTTCCGATTCGGCCAATTGACACGGGGACAGGGTTTTGCCCTGAACCGGCATGCGCTGCAGTCAGCGCATTTCGATTGTTCCGCTCCGAGAAAACTGTTTCGCAGAAGCAATAGGCTATGTTCTTAGGAAACGGGATTTCAAATGAAGCTGACGACGCGAAAAGGATTGCAGATCGGCCAAATGGCGAAATTGGCGGGTGTCAGGCCTGAGACGGTCCGCTTTTACGAACGCGATGGCTTACTTGCTCGGCCTGAAAGGTCGCCTGCCGGCTACCGTATTTACGACGAAGCCGCACTAAAGCGTTTGCGCTTTATCAAGCAGGCGCAAATCCTAGGATTTTCGCTCTACGAAATTCGGCGCATTTTGAGCCTGCGGGGGCGAGGCAAAGAAACCTGTCGCTGCGTTATCGGCATGGCCGAAGCTTCACTCGCAGAAACTGAGGAAAAACTGAAAGAATTGCAGAAGTTTCGAGACGCGCTGAAGGCCAACCTAGTGCGCTGGCAACAATCGTCAGACCAGGGCGGCCGAATCGTCGCCGAGTTTTGCGCTCTCATCGAATCAACCCAAGAACTGCCGGAATGAATTTGAGATACTCCGACCAATGCCGCATACCGCAGAATGGTCGGTGGGTTGCAAAAATGGTTCGTTTTCGTAGCGCGAAGTACATACTCGCCTGTTTGCCCCATTACGAAGTTGCCCTTCAGAGTTGAACCATCCCGGAAGAAGCATTTCGCGGAAACTATCTTTAGGCCAAGATCCCGGCTTCTTTGAAGCTGAAATAGGGCGATCTACCATCGATCTGAGAACCTACGATCACGTGGTCCAAAAAGTGAATCTGGAGCAGTTTGGCAACCTCCGTAATTCTGCGAGTTAAACGGGAGTCGGCCTCGGACGGCGCGGGATCACCAGAAGGGTGATTGTGTACGACCACAAAGGCATAGGCTGAATGGGAGATTGCGGGCCGAAAAATTTCTCTGGGATGAGCGAGCGACTCATTGACGGCGCCTTTTGTGATATCGACGGCGGTGACTCGGCGAAAACGGGCATCGAGTAGAACAACCCGTAACACTTCCTGTTGGAAGGCCTGCATATCCAGACAGGATCGATAAACGGTTTCCGGACTATCGAAAGGTTCTTGAAAGGAGTTTTGAGCCTGTGCACGGGCCGATACCGATAAGGCAGCTACAAGGCGTTCGGCTTTGTGAGTTGTCATAAAAGCGCCGAGCTCGACCGCGGAGGCCTTCGTGAGTGCCTTCAATGAACCGAAGTGTTTTAACAGGCGAGCCGCGAGCGCTTCTTTTCCGACCAGCAAACCAAGGTGCTCGACATCGCTCAAAGCATTGACACCGTTCCGCGACAGCTTTTCGGAGACTGAGAGCGAGAAGTTCGGCGACGAAGGAGCAACTTCGGGTTTGTTATTTTGGAGTTCGCTTTCGAACGAAAAAATATGCTGTGTCATATTTTTTCGGCTGAAAGCGAAGCGAAGCAAAGCTGCCCACGGAAAAAGGCGGTAGGCGCAAGAGCGCGGTACGCGGTCGAGGATTTAAATGGAGGGAAATGGGGCCTTTTAAGCCGCAGACGGTACTCTTGCGCCGGATGCTATCCGTGGGTACGAACGTACATCTGGCGCGAGCCAGCAAGCTACCGGAGTGGTTTTAGGCGAACCTGGCAGACGATCGGTGTAAAAGCCGCTGCCTAATTTGGCAAAGCTAGACAATCCGTCGGAGACACCCTCGATAATGCCCAGCCACGCGGCGGCCACACCCAGGGAACCGAGAAAAGCGGGCAGTACAGCGGTGGCAATTTCATGGCTCCAATCACTGAAAAGGGAGGCCAGCGCTATTCCAAGCACGGTGCGATTCAGCAATGACTTAACGGAGGAGCGCGATTGTTTCATTAAAACTCAAGGACCTTTCAAGTGGAACGCGAAATCAAATGCACGTTCATAGCTTTGATCATTGCGAGAACACGGTCGTTCTCTTGCAGAGCTAGTTCTTCACACGTTGGGCGGGTTAAAAGCGCCATTAGCGGAAAACCGCAATCGATCTCTATGCGCCACGTGGGTCCTTCGCGGGCTAGGGATCTCACGATTCCTGGAAGGCGGTTTCTGGCACTAGCGGAAACCGGTTCTGCGGTTTTGAACACGAGCACGTTCTCGGCTCTAATGCAGACAAACACCTCTGCACCGGGATCGAGCACCAATGCTTCCTCCCCGGAAATGAGCTTGAGACGTTCATCATGCCATCGTAAATGCTAGCCGTACGAAGCCCTTCTTAAATCATTCTTTTGCAGCAGAATCCGCCTGGCGCGGTCAGATCGCGGAGGAATTTTTCGCCGCGAAAGCGATGGTTTTGTTGAAGCCGTAGGCGCGTACGTCAATCTCCAGGCAATCGAACTTGCTGATTGATATATCGGTGAATTACGATATATCGATCTTGTGCTGGAACTTGTTTCTATGGCTAGAGCACTCGGCGACCCGACCCGTGTTCGCATTGTAGCAGCATTGAGAAACGGCGAGCTTTGCGTGTGTGAACTGGTGGATGCTTTGGGTATCAGCCAGTCTTCGCTGTCTAGCCACTTACAAATTTGTCGTCAAACTGGAGTGGTGGTGACGCGCAAGGAGAGCCGTTGGATTTATTACTCGCTCTCGACCCGCTACGGACCGCTGATCGAGAGAATTTTCTCCGAACTGCAGACGGTTGGCAGCGACCAACAGCTACGCCGAGATGCAAGGCGACTCAGAAAGAGGCTGCAGATGCGGGAAGGAGGTCGATGCGTCGTAGGATTCGGCCAACTGAAACCCGAACGAGAGCTAGCAGATGTCGTCGATTAAAACAGATTTACCTGAACGTGCGGCCCCGGCTTTGCATGAAATCGAGCGCGGAATGGCGCTTCGGAAATGCCGCAAATGCGGTTGCATGAAGGAAGCGTTGGCCGCCGCGAGCCGCACTTTTCGGAACGCCGAGATTCCGGAAATCCGTGAGCTTCTTCCAACGATTGAAGGTCACCAGATCGCGATGGAGCCGATCGCTTATGATTGCATCGGCTGCAAAAAGTGTTGGGGTGCAGATGCCATTATTCAGCTGGCCAATCATTTCGAGGAAGTCGCAATGAGCGAGTGTCTTAGCGATGGCGATCGCACCGCTAAGCGAGACTACATATCCGCTACGGTTAATCGTCAGCTTGCGAATTCTTGGCCGCCTCATCCAGGCGAGTACATCGTCGGCAATCCGGTCGGATCAGTTGCGATCTGTACCCTTTCTAATAGAGAGCTACCACAAAAGCTCATCACTGCGGCGGGACCTGATTTAGCTATTGCCGGAAGATGCGACACAGAAAACATCGGCATCGAAAAAGTGGTTCTCAATTTGCTGGCAAACTCTCATATTCGTTGGCTGCTACTTTGTGGAGTTGAAGCACCGGGACATCGAGCTGCAGATGCTTTTCTGCGGCTGAAGGAGCGAGGTGTTGATGCGAATATGCGGGTCCTGGAGTCGGCTTCGTGGCGACCAGTACTGAAGAACTTGACCTTGTTCAACGTAGCCCGCTTTCGGGAGCAGATCGAACTCGTAAATCTGATTGGAGTGACGGCGGTAGGCGAAATCGTTGAAGCAGTCCACGAAGCCGCAAAAAAGCCCACGGCGCCATTTACTGTCCAGACAGCAAACAATTCCGATAAAATCGCATCTCGTGTTGAGCGGTTACAGGCTCGCGCCCCGAAGACTCTGCGCCTGGACAAGGCCGGATTTTTTGTGATCCTACCGCAGACTGCGACTGGTGTGATTATCTGTGAGCACTATGAGAATAGCGGTCGCTTAGCGCATGTGATTGAAGGACGCCAGGCGGCGGTAATCGCCGCAACAGTGATTGAGCAGGGACTGCTAACACAACTCGATCACGCGGCTTACCTCGGTCGCGAGTTAGCGAAAGCAGAAATCGCACTAAAGACCGGGTCGCATTACGAACAAGATGCCGCCTTGGGCATCCTTCCTTCGAAAAAAAGTCAGAGTACCGAACCGTGCGAGGATTTAGCTTGTTCTTGCCATGAAGCCTCTACCCTAGGTCATGAATAAAGAAATTGTCACGTTCGCTACGATGGCGATCGGCATTCTAGCTACTTGCGCTGATGCGCAGCAAGCGATCGACTCTACTTCACCAGCTTCCAGCGGTGGGTTTTCACTAGAACGGATGCACTTGCCAACCTTGGAACCATCCTTGGAGGGGGCCTAGTCCTCGTCACCAGAAGCGCCCTGCCGGACTTGATCGTCGGAGCTGCGATCTCTCTGGTTGTTTTGTATGGTAGTTTCGATATCATTCGCGATGCCGCGTCGGAGGCGGTCGAGACTGGCACCAAGCGAGCCTAGACTTGAGTAGCCTTAGCCATAACGTGCTATTATTGCTTGATGGCAGCAGGATCCGGCCATGGGGGCGTAAACTCGGCACAATCAACCTCTCCGTTTCTTGAGCTAACTCCAATCACTTCAACAGCCATCGAAACGCTGCGCCAAAAACTTCCTTCCCGTTGTTCTCGACGACGGCACCGTGTCCGACGACAATCTGATCGAAGTCCAAATCGAGTATCCGTTCCACTGTCCTGCGCATGCGCCGGCGATCGGTAACGGCGAGCCGATAGAGACGGGGGAATCTGCAACCGGGAAAAGGGCCGATAACCAGCGAACCCAGCGCCCGAGTGATCCACGCATCCTTCTCGCTCAGATTGAATAATAAGTCCGCAACAATGAGCGATCGGCTACGCCGATGATACAATACCATTTCGTCCAGAAAGAGGCCGATCCCTTGGACATGAATTTGATCGATCTCGTCTTTCCACAATGAAGGTGCCAAGCCGTCGAGAAGTTCTGCGAACGGCAGTGATAGATTCCACCTTACGAGTGTCGGCGCCCCATAGAGCCTCGCGTCGGGATAGGCGCTCAAATACTCCCGCAAATAAAGATCATGCCACCAACTCGGCGCTATAATGGCAACAATCGGGCCGAGCTTTTGAAACGCTTCCTGAGACGCAGAATCTAGTCTGGTGGGCGAATGGACGACGAGACCATCGTTGATAAGACGGATCACCGTCATACGATGCCATAGTGGGATTCCCCCGAATCGGATTGGAATCTCGTGGTCCCAGATATTAGCACCGAGGCATCGAAACATCCTGTCGCTTAGAGTGATGGTGGCATGTGTCCACGTCGCCGTAGTACGAAACGCCCACTTCCGTAGCCAAACTCGATCAACCTCTCCGCGCCTGCCAGCTGTAGATTAGCAACCAGATCGGCCAGCGCTTGTCGTTCGTAAAAGCATTCCGTGTCTTGCTTCGCTCCCATGCGGTCGTAGAAGCACTTGGCTTGTTTGTGTGATAGCATCTACAGATGACCGAGAAAGCTGGGCGAGGAAGGCTTTTAGTGGAGAGGCTTGGGCAACGATAGGCCAGTTCAATAATGAATAAAGCTCTTGTGTGTCGGCCAAGCCGTCGTTGCCGTCGCCAATTCTTTCAATAATCCAACGCTCAGCTTCCTGTAAAGCCAGCCGTCCGATGATGAATGAGCGTCTTCGGCTTCTTTCTGGCCATGAACCACTAATGCTCGACGAGATGGATGGTTCGGAAACGCTTGGCCAAGCTACCGATGTCTTCAGGTACATTGATCGCAATTTCGAGCGCTGGAATTGCAATGTCGTGGGAGCGCCAACCCAGGAAACTCCGGTTCGAGTCTACGAAATGGCTAGGGATAGTACCTTTCAGGAATTGTTTGGTGGTTTTGGCGTAGCGCTCGAATCTCTCGTCCTCACGCAAGCGCAGATCAAGCAATTCGCGAAACATCATCGTGACTGGCTGAAAAAAGGCGGCCATGGCACCTTTTTTCTTTTCAGTGTTGGCAACGAGTTTTTTGTGGCAGCAGTATACTTCTTCTCGGATGGCCGTCTTGGCATGCGCGTGCGCGGCCTTGCTCTTGACCGAGTTTTCCGGGCACAAAAGTGTCACCGATTAGTGGTAAAATCGTGTTGAATGCGGCGTTTGAGCTGGCGAGCCGTTTATGGGCAAGCTTCTACTTGGCAGCGGATCACTATGATAAGCGGGATCCCTCTAGCCGGGCAATGATCCGGCTCTATCACGTCCGTTAGCTTTAGTCCCACGTGCCGGACGCGTACACGAACTGTTTTTGGCTATCCGTGTTGATCGTTATCAACAACAAGCCGCTTAAAATCAGCGCCTTGAATCACAAGACTACGCGAAAACGCGTCTGCTTTCAGTTGCGCACGCATCTTGCTTGTTGGGGATGGAGATGCGTTTGTTGGTGTTAGCTGCAGTCGTTGAACTATTACTGCCAATCTCGGCGCGGTCCGAGCTTCCGCATGAAATCCCTTTCAGGTATCAAGACGGACTAATTTGGTTGAAAGTGGAACTCGCCGGCAAAAAGGAGCGAATGAATTTCCTCCTGGATTCAGGTGCCAGCGTTAGCGCTATCATCTTTGCTATCGACCTCGGATCCGTCAGCGAATGCTGTCAGCAGCATATTGACGGCATTTTAGGCGCCGACTTTTTCCGAGACCGTATCGTGCAGATCGATTTCAAAGCAGGCAAAATTTGCCTGCTCAAGAATTGCAAGTTGAACACCGCAAACTGCGACACTTTGCGGATTAGAATGCGCAATGGCGCATTTTGTGTTCCGGTGCGAATCGCTGGAAATCCGGTGCAGTGGATGAGGCTCGATACGGGCTGCGATTCAGCCTTAGAGTGGGTCGTTACCGGAACCGAAAAGAGGCGAATGGGTGGACCATCGATCGGTCTCTCAGCCGCATCGGTCCATTATATGAACGTTTCGGCACGCCTCGGAAAACATTCCTTCAATGATATCGCAGCCGGCATTCATACGAGGGAGATCTTCCCGGGTGAAGACGGACTGCTCGGTAACGGTTTGCTTTCAAAATTTTGTCTTACCATCGATGAACGGAAGAGCCGCGTGGTTTTCGAGAATCCTTCCTATTCACCAGCAGCAAATCACTGAAGATGGGCCTTCCAGCGACTTGTTCGTGCATTGACGGGTGATTAGCAATATTTCCGAGGGTTATCGGATCACGGACTCTACTTCCAAGAGGCGCAGACAGAGGTTGGCTGCCGCCGATTAATATCGGCAATGTTACTAGCTCCCAGCGCGCAAGTGCGTGATGCGAGCTTGCGCCACTCGATAACTTCCCTCTAAGAAAACATAGCACAATGACGTTTCTGTCCCGATTTTATAGAACCCAGCTCTATCTGGATGTTCTTTGCAGCTGGAGGAGCTAGCCTCTATTTTTTCTACCTTGCGGTCGTG
>WNFI01045782.1_pt1 | contig 12925 bp, 12 predicted proteins | sample 5400471 | NCBI WGS metagenome assembly WNFI01 (sample SAMN13153348, study PRJNA577476) | soil metagenome | isolation source: 100 cm saprolite on Douglas fir-dominated hillslope | place: USA:California | collected 2013-09-17
GACTGGAATGCCCCGCCAGCCGCTGCTATCGAGGAAAAGGTTTCGAAGCAGATTCGCGGCGGCGATGTGATTCTGCTGCACGACGGCGGTCACAAGCAGATGGGCGCGGACCGCTCGCAGACGGTGATGGCAACCGACCGCCTCCTCGGACATTACAAGTCGCGAGGATACGAATTCGTAACCATTCCGGAAATGATGCTGACAGCAACGAAGATCGGCTAGAGACAGGGTCCATCTGTTTTGTTCGGACGGCCCAGGAACATGTTTTCGCTATCCGGTGTCCACAGGTTTATCCTTCTTCAGAATCGTGAGGAACCATGTCTACCAAACTCCCCGCTGCGCTTCTCTTCGCCTGTAGTTTTCTCGTTGCGCAGTCCGCTATCGCTCAAGTCACGACCTCGCAGTACGACAATGCCCGCACCGGGGCATATCTTGCGGAGAAAACGCTGACACCGAAAAATGTCAACTCCAAACAGTTCGGCAAGCTGTTCACGTTTCGCGTAGACGGCGACGTTTACGCCCAGCCCCTCTACGTCCCTGACGTAGAGATTCCCGGCCAGGGCAAACATAATGTCCTCTACATTGCCACGGAAAACGATAGCGTCTATGCTTTCGACGCCGTAGGCAATCCCAGGACACCGCTATGGCAGGCCAGCTTTATTGATACAAAATCTGGCATCACGACCTTGTCGCAGGATATCGTGAGCTGCCCATTCATCGCCCCAAAGGTTGGCATTACATCCACTCCCGTGATCGATTTGAAGTCGGGCACGCTCTACGTGCTGGCGCGCACGAGAGAGTCCGCAGGCGCGCTGCGCAGTTCCACATTCCACCAGCGCCTGCATGCGCTAGCCATTACTACGGGAGTGGAAAAGTTTGGCGGGCCGATCGAGATCAAGGCCTCTGTGACCGGATCCGGTGGAGGCAGCGCGGGCGGGTCGGTCGCCTTCGATCCGTGGCGTGAGAATCCTCGCGCGGCGCTATTGCTGGTCAATGGAGTCGTCTATCTTACATGGGCTTCCTCTTGCGATGTGGGCCCGTATCACGGTTGGGTCCTCGCCTACGACGCGCAAACGCTGCAACAGAAGGGAGTCTTCAACGTTTCTCCGGATGCCGAGGAAGGGGGCATATGGGCCGGCGATACTGGCCCCGCCGCCGACAGCGACGGCAATATCTTCGTAGCAACCGGCAACGGCAAATTCGACGCTGGATCCAACGGCCGCGACTACGGCGACAGCATGTTGAAGTTGAGCCTCGGCTCCGACGGCCTCGCGTTGCATGATTACTTCACGCCCGCCAACCAGGAGCAGCTCAATGCATCCGATTCAGACCTAGGTTCTGGGGGCCCTGTTCTTCTTCCGGATCAGACGGGACCGCATCCGCATTTGCTGCTGATCGGCGGGAAGGGCGCGACTCTTTATCTTCTCGACCGCGATCGCTTGGGAAAATACGAGAAAGTCACGAACGTCGATCCCTTGCAAACGATTCCGGCTGCCTCCGATATTCTTGGCGCAGCGGGCTACTGGAACAAGCACGTCTACTTTCTGGGCAGCCAGGATGTATTGCGTGATTTCGCGCTCGAAAACGGACAGCTCGTGCCCAAGGCCGCCGCACCGGGTCCCAAGTTTACCGATCCGGGTGCCACGCCGACGATTTCCGCCGACGGAACAAGAAATGGAATCGTCTGGGTGATCGGGAGCAAGACATGGAACGGCAGCGATCGCCCTGCCGTGCTACATGCCTATGAGGCCGCGAACGTCACGAAAGAGTTGTACAACACGGAAGAAAATAGCGGGCGCGACCGGCCGGGGTTAGCTTTGCGATTCACCATTCCGACTGTGGTAAATGGGCGGGTCTATGTCGGGACGAAGAGGGAGGTGGATGTGTATGGATTGTTGCCGGCAGGCAGGTAGTGCTCACCGCGGGAAAAAGCCAGCGGCGCTCTGCACCGCTTGACCTGGTCTGAGACCCCGTCCCACATGACCTATCCCTGGACTGCGGCAAATGCTTGCTTCGCCGCCGCAATCGTCTGCTCGACATCCTGCTCTGTATGCGCCGCGCTAAGGAATGCGGCCTCGTACTGCGACGGAGGCAAATAAATTCCGCTGTCGAGCATACTGCGGAAGAATTTACCGAAGGCCTCTATGTTCGACTTCGAGGCCGAATCCCAATCCGTCACCGGACCGGCCTTGAAGAACCAGGTAAACATTGAGCCCACGCGGTTGTAGCAAAGCGGCACGCCCGCATCTTTGGCAGCGGCCGCGACGCCTTCGACCAGCGAAGCGCTCAGCTTGTCCAGCCGCGGATAAACCTCATCTTTGCGCTCGTGCAGTTGCTTCAGCGTCGCGCAGCCCGCGGCCATGGCCAGCGGATTCCCCGAGAGCGTTCCCGCTTGATACATCGGTCCCAGCGGCGCCACCAGATCCATGATCTCCTTCGGCCCGCCGTAAGCGCCCACCGGTAATCCTCCGCCGATAATCTTGCCCATCGTCGTGAGATCGGGACGGATGTTGTACAACTCCTGCGCTCCGCCATAGGCGACGCGGAATCCGGTCATCACTTCATCAAAAATCAGCACCGACCGCTCTCGCTCCGTGATCAGGCGAAGGCCGACCAGATAATCGTCCGCAGCAGGCACGCAGCCCATGTTGCCCACTACCGGTTCCACGATCACACAGGCAATCTGGTGCTTGAATTTCTGAAAGGCATGCTCTACCGCAGCCAAATTGTTGAAGGGCAACGCGAGCGTAAATTGCGTGAACTCTTCGGGAACACCCGCCGATCCTGGAATTTCCAGCGTGGCGACGCCCGACCCTGCCTTCACAAGCAGCGCATCCGCGTGCCCGTGATAGCAGCCCTCAAACTTAATAATGTATTTGCGTTTCGTGTAGGCCCGCGCCAGGCGGATGGCCGACATGGTGGCTTCTGTGCCCGAACTGACGAAGCGGACTTTTTCAACGTGAGGAAATGCTCCAATGACTAACTCGGCCAGATCGGCCTCGGAGGGAGTAGATGCGCCGAAGCTGGTGCCATTGCAGGCTGCCGCGACAATAGCATCCAGGACGCTGGGGTCGGCGTGACCCAGAATCAGCGGTCCCCACGAGCCGATGTAGTCGATGAATTCGTTTTCGTCGGCATCCCAGATGCGCGAGCCCTTGCCGCGCACAATAAACGGAGGATCGCCGCCGACGGCGCGAAAGGCCCGCACCGGCGAATTAACGCCGCCGGGAATCATGCTCTCGGCGCGCTGCTGCAAACGGCGCGACTGCTCGGTCTTACGACTCGTAATAGTGGACGGCATCGATGGCTCCGGCGAGGAGTATGACGTCTACAAATAACGTTTTAAGCAACCGCATATAATAGCAGCGCCGCGACCGATGCCTTAAAACGAATTAATCAGATATTCATCATTCCGCCATCCCATTGCAACATGGCGACGGTAACTTGGAGTCATCAAGTTACCCTTCTAACCGGGAGGGTTTGGGGACAGTCTCGGGGGCTCCGGACTGTCCTTTTAAATTTTCGGTAGAGATTGCGCAGCGCGCCCGCCTGCGGCTTAGGCCGCTAATCGTCTTACCGCCATCAAGCTATTCAGCATTTTTCCGGCTCGCACGCCTAGCGCCGCCAGGAGCAGAATCGCCAGCCCCAGATTGCGGGCTGCAAAGTAGCCGGCATAAATGCGCGCGGCATCATTGATCTGGTCGTGCGGGGAAACCAGCATTGCGGGATGCACGAGGGCAATCACCGCACCTGCCCCCAGCAGAGCTGCGCCCAAGCCAACGATTCCGCTTACCCACCATGGAGGCATCACATCCCGGGTCACTGGGGCGCACGCATCAACGGCTCCGTCTTGGTTTCGGGACATTTCCACGCTCCAGATAAGCGCACGGAAACGCTACCGGCGCTGGCTGATAGATAGTTACGTGCATTCCAAGCAGGAAGTTCCTGGCAGCAAGCGTTGAACGCCCAGACTGTGGGGGACCATTACCACGCTTGTAAAGATCGTTGCATATCCTAAGCGATTGCCGCAGATCGTGCGCCGCCAATTTTTCGAAGGCAGCGAATTCTGTTCGGTCGTCGGGTCACATAGTTAACTATAGTTAACTCATGATACATTGAATGAATCACTCTCAGATGGAGGCGAGTCGCATTGCGCGCCAATGCTTTGCGTGGAGACAGGGATTATGAGAATTATCAATCTACAAATGGCTGGAACTCGCGGGCGTGCGCTCGGTTTCTGGGTGATCGCAGTGTCCGCTCTTACTGTGCCCACTATGGCGCAACAGCCGAATGCATCGGCACCGCCGCTCGTCGCAGCTTCGCCCGCCAATCTGGAACAATCTCCTGTTGCTGATCCCCCTGCCGCCGACAGCACCGAGGCCATGTTCCCTCACCCGAAGGACGCGCGCTTCTGGCTCTCCGGTCAGACTAATTTTATCTTCCAGGCGCATCCCGACTTCCACTCGCCATATAGCGGCAAGAACAGTCTGAGTCCGCACTACGAGAAAGCTACGTCGCGCGTGATGACGCTCTACACTGGAGTGCGCTTCAACAGTTCGACAGAACTTATTGTCGACATTGAAGAAGCTGGCGGTGCCGCCCTTACGAGCGGCCTTGGTCTGGCGGGAGCGCCTAATCTCGATATTGTGCGGAATCCGCTTCTAAGCAAAGCGCCCTATCTAGGCCGCGCGATGATCCATAAGGTATTCGCGCTCAGCAACGACAAGATTGAAAATCAGCGAAATGCATTCTCGCTTTTTGAAGAGTTGCCGCGCCGCCGCCTCGAAGTTCGCTTCGGCAAATTCAGCATGCCCGACTTCTTCGATATAAATTCCGTGGGCTCCGACACGCACTTCCAATTCGTCAACTGGACCACCGACAACAACGGCGCCTACGACTACGCGGCCGACACTCGCGGCTACACCGTAGGAGCGATTGCCGATTTCGAAGATCGTAACTGGGGTCTGCGCTTTGCCGAAGTGCTCATGCCAAAAGTCGCCAATGGAATCGACCTGGTGTGGAAGCCCTGGCAGATGCATGCCGAGAATTTCGAATACGAACTGCGCCGAAGCATCATCCCGAGAAGATCCGGAGTGGTGCGGCTGCTCGCCTACAGCAACTCCGCCAACATGGGCATCTATCGCGACCAGATTGTGCTCGCCGCGCAACAAGGCATGGCGCCAGATATTACGAACCATCCCTGGAACATTATGCGCAAATACGGCTTCGGGGGCAACCTCGAACAGAACCTCACGCACGCCTTCACCGCCTTTGCGCGCTTTGGCTGGAACAATGGCAAGACAGAATCCTTCGCTTACACGGAGGTCGAGCAGACATTTGCCGAAGGTCTGGGAGCGAACGGCGTCCTATGGCATCGCAAGCAGGATCGCGCCGGCGTCGCTTTTGTCAGCAACGCGATTAAGAAAGATCATCAGAACTATCTCGCCGCGGGTGGATACGGATTTCTCATCGGCGATGGCAGGTTAAACTACGGCCGCGAGAATATTCTCGAAACGTATTACACCCTGCACGTATGGCGCGGTATTTATGTCGCGCCCGGCGGACAATATATCGTGAACCCGGGTTATAACCGCGACCGCGGACCCGTCGTCGTGCCCTCGTTCCGCGCGCACGTGGAATTCTAAAGGAGAGTTCAGAAACTCTCGTTACCGCGCGCTTCAGGCACGCTCTATTTTTCTATCTGCACGCCCTTCCAGAACGCGACATAATCTTTGATCTGTTTTGCCGCAGGTTTGGGCTCCGGGTAATACCAGGCTGCGCCCGCATTGCGCTTTCCGTCGACCTCAACGTCGTAGTAGCTCGCGGTCCCTTTCCACGGGCACACCGTGTGTTGATTGCTAGGCTTGAAATATTCCGGGTGGATTGTGTCGGCAGGAAAATACTGGTTGCCCTCCACTTCCACCGTCTTGTCGCTCTCGGCCAGTACAGCGCCTTCCCACGTTGCTTTTGCCATAATGCCCAGTTAGATTCCTAAAAGCATCCACGGTTGCACAGGATCGAGGTTGCAAAATGGGACCGTGCGCTATAGGAGTCGATCCAGCAGAGCCGTTTCAAATTCATTCACACGCTCGAACACAGGATCATTCGTGATAAAAGCCGTGGCATGAGCGTGCATTGCCGTCGCTGCTTGCAAAGCATCCGGTGTTCGTAGGCGATGAACAGCGCGAACGCGCGCGGCAACGTCTGCGATCTCAAGGTTAGGGGCGATCCACTGTAGATTAGGATAGGTGGAAAGCAAGCTGTAAAATTCGTCAACACGTGACTCGTTGTGTTCACGATAAGGCTGTACCAGGAGCTCCGTCATGGTGATCGTAGAGGTCACTGCCTCATGGCCTTGCCCCTCGACCCAGGAGAAAACGGAATCGGTGAGCGCAAGATAGCGGAGATTGCCCTCGAGCTGATAAATGAAGATGCTGGTGTCGAGAGCGATGCGGCGGTGTCGCCGCAGAAACGCGCGCAGGCGTTCTAGCCCCAACTCTGGCGTTCCTTTTGCAGATTGATGCCAGACTTGCCGCCCCGTGCCAGACCTCGGATGGCGTCATGGTGAGACTTAGGCCGTTGTAGCACCAGGACCCGTTCCCCGCGGACCACGACCAGAATCTTGTCGCCGGGCTTGAGTTGCAATGCCTCGCGAGCTTGACGCGGAATCACAATCTGGTTCTTTGAGGAAATAGTCGCTTCCGCCATGCTTTACATTGTATCATAAAGTAAAGGGACGCTTTTTCATTCGGAGGTTTTCTGAACACGATGCCCGCGCAGACATCGGCAAAATTTAACGGACACTCCATGGTCGGCTCACTCCAGCGCGTACTGGTGTGTTCACCGCGTACTGCGGGATGGAATCAGCCGGAACGTATTGCTGCATGGCGCGACCTTGGATTCCATCACGCGCCTGATTTCGAAACGGCGCAGGCGCAGCACGATGTGCTCTGCCGTGAACTCAAATCCGCGGGGGCCGAAGTTGTGGAATTGCCACCGCATGAGGATCTGTCGCTGGACGCGGCCTACGCCCACGATGCGTCGCTCGCCACGGACTTCGGCTTGATTGTGATGCGTCCGGGCAAGAGCAATCGTGTGGCCGAGGGCCGTCACCACGGCTCATTCTGCGAGACTCTTGGCATTTCCCGCCTAGGCACAATCACCGCGCCTGGCGCGACCGAGGCTGGAGACATCCTCTGGGTCGAATCAAAGACGACTGACTCGAAGACGCTGCTGATCGGCAACGGCTATCGCACCAACGTCGCAGGCATTCAGCAGATGCGCCAACTGCTCGCGCCGCGCGGCGTGGAAGTTCTTGCGGCGTCGCTGCCCTATGGCTCCGGCCCTTCTGAATGCCTGCACCTGATGTCGCTGATCAGCCTGCTCGACGAACAAACTGCGCTCGTCGATCTGCCGTGGCTTGCGGTAGAGACGGTAGAACTGCTGAAGTCGCACGGATACAAGTTCATCGAGATTGACACCAGCGAGCGCGACACGCTGGCCTGCAACGTCCTCGCACTCGGCGGTGGACGCCTGCTGGCAATCGAAGAGAATCACGAGACCAACGACCGCCTGCGCCGCGCCGGATTCGACGTCCGCACTTTCCCCGGAAGCGAAATTTGTATCAACGGCAGCGGCGGCCCCACATGCTTAACGAGGCCGCTGCTGCGCGGAACAGTCTAGGCAGAGGCGCGAAATAGTTAGAGGATATCGTTGCCACCTAATTGCGCGGACATCAAAACTCATCGCATACTGAGGACGTGGAAAACGCAAGCTTCATTTTGCAAGGAAAATACATCCGCCTCGAACCGCTGGAACGCCACCACGCGGAGGGCTTGGCGGCAGCCTCCTCGGGGGAATTGTCCCTTTATCAGTGGAGTCCCGTTCCTCAAGGCACGGAGGGAGCCGCGCTCTATATCGATACCGCTCTGGCGTGGCGGGACGCGGGTACCGCTGTGCCTTTCGCGATCGTTCGCAGTGAGCTGGTCATCGGCTCCACGCGCTTCTGGAACATCGAGCGCTGGGCGTGGCCGGCGGGACATCCTCGACATGGTCGCAGCGCGCCCGACGCTTGCGAGATCGGCTACACATGGCTGGCGAGCTCCGCTGTGCGCACCGCTGCGAACACTGAAGCCAAGCTGCTTATGTTGACCCACGCTTTTGAAAACTGGCAGATGCTGCGGGTCTGCTTTCATACCGATGTTCGCAATCAGCGGTCCCGCGCGGCGCTGGAACGCATCGGCGGAACGTTTGAAGGGATTCTCCGCTCCCACCGCATGGCTGCCGACTTCATCGCGCGGGACTCAGCCCGTTTCTCGATCCTCGCCGCAGAGTGGCCCGAGGTGAAGCAACGGTTAGTTCACATGCTGGACCAGCGCGGTTGAAGCGCCGGGAAGAAGCAGGTTCATTCCGATGCGGAAGAGCACACGGCTGCATCCGCTGGCGGCAGCAGGGCGCGGACGGCGTCGTGATCGTTGCCTTTATTGTGGGTGCCGCGCTTACCCAGCCATTGCTTCAGATGTTTGCGTGCCGCAGGCGCCAGGCGCGAGAAGAACAACCCCGCGCGTCCATGCTCGCTAGCCCAGATGACTTCAGCGTGACCGTGGAGTGTGAAGTCTGTGCCGGGCAGCACGCAGCGGAAAGCCAGATTGGAACTCAACGGCACCGGTTCGGCAGCCTGTACCGCCAACCCGTGTTCGCTGATGTCGATACCAATCCCGGGCAGGGTGCCGCCTTCGAGCTCCAAATAGACCAGAGTTTTCATTTCGTAGCGGGCCGCTTTGCGGGCCGCTTTCACGCTGTGCTTATTGCCCGACGACACTGCCTCGCGCACCTGCTCGCTCTCAAGCGGCTTGTAAAGAATACGGCTGGCCCCGGACTGAAACACTTGTCCCGTCCCCGGCCATACCCGGCTGGCCAGGGCGAGCAGCGCGGGCTTCTGCTCCGGCGGCAGTAGGGCGGCCATGCGGATAACTTCTCCGGCGCCTGGAAGATCGAAGTCCACGATCAGCGTAGAGCAGTCCCCACTTAGCACCATTTCCAAGGCTTGCTGTTGAGACGAGCAGTCGACCAAGTCGAGTCCCAGCCGTTCCACAGCGGCTTTCAAGGTCCCCAGGGACGAAGTATCCTGACACAGTACGGCAGCAGATTGTCGCATGCCTCAAAGTTAAGGGCCGGGGCGAGGCTCGTAAAGTCACCCGAAGTAATTCGACAGAGGTTACCCTGGGCGACGGAAGCGTGGGAAATATGATCCGCAGTGCAGACTTCCGGCCTAGATTCGCCCGGGCGATCCTCTTGGTTCGACTGCTATAATCAAAAATTGTGCTCATGACTGGGAAACGACTGATTCGATCTACAACAGTTTTGTCGGTACGCCGGAATGGCAGTGTGGTGCTTGCCGGCGATGGCCAGGTTACCCTTGGCGAGTCGATCATCAAGCACACGGCCAAGAAAATCCGCCGGTTGTATAACGAGAAGATTCTTTCCGGCTTTGCCGGCTCGACTGCCGATGCTTTCACTCTCTTCAGCCGCTTTGAAGCTAAGCTGGAGCAGTATCACGGAAATCTGGGACGCGCAGCCGTTGAACTGGCAAAAGACTGGCGTACGGACAAATTCCTGCGGCATTTGGAAGCCTTGTTGCTGGTTTGCGATAAGGAGCAGACGTTTCTGCTCAGCGGACAAGGCGACGTGATTGAGCCCGACGGCGGTGTGGCCGCCATCGGCAGCGGAGGACCCTATGCGCAGGCTGCGTCCCAGGCGCTGTTGCAGCATACGGAGCTTTCGGCCCGCCAGATCGCCGAAGAAGCAATGAAGATTGCGGGCAAGATGTGCATCTATACCAATGATGCGGTAACGATTGAAGAACTCGGTAACGATTGAAGAACTTTAACGAGTCGTTGGTCGCTCGTCGTTGGTCATTGGCTAAACCAAACCTGACGGCGTTCGGCGAACGGCCAAGGACGAACGACCAACGACCGATATGGCCATTTATCTCCCCTCCTCCGCCGAAGAAGAACAGCTTGCGCTGGACGAACTCACTCCGCGCGAGATCGTCGCCGAACTCGATAAACACGTCATTGGTCAGAAAGATGCCAAGCGCGCTGTAGCCATCGCATTGCGCAATCGCATGCGCCGCCAGAAGCTCGCCCCCGAGCTAGCCGAAGAAATTATGCCCAAGAATATTTTGATGATTGGGCCGACGGGCGTGGGCAAGACCGAGATTGCGCGGCGGCTGGCGAAGCTGGCAAATTCTCCGTTTCTTAAAGTAGAGGCGTCGAAGTTCACGGAAGTGGGTTATGTGGGGCGCGATGTGGAATCGATTGTGCGCGATCTGGTGGAGATTGCGATCGATAATGTCCGCGAAGAGAAGCTCGAAGACGTAGCGGACAAGGCGGAGCTCAATGCCGAAGAGCGGCTGCTGGACATTCTGTTGCCGCCTTCGCCGCCGGCGCGGCCGGAAGCGTCATCGACTGCGGGAGGAGTGGTGATCGACGGCGGCACGGCGCTGGCGGAGTCTTCCAACCGCACGCGGGAAAAACTTCGGCAGCAGCTGCGCGAAGGCAAGCTTGACGAGCGCACCGTGGAAATCGACGTGCGCGAGCGCAATTTCCCTTCTTTTGAAATTATGACGAATCAAGGCGCCGAGGAGATGGACATCAACATTAAGGACATGTTGCCGAACATCTTCGGGCAGCGGACGAAGAAGCGGAAGATGAAGGTGAACGAAGCCTTCGAATATCTGATTCAGGAAGAAGAGCAGCGGCTGATCGACATGGATCAGGTAACTCGTATGGCGATTGACCGCGTCGAGAACTCGGGCATCGTGTTTCTGGACGAGATCGACAAAATCGCGGGACGCGAAGGCGGCCACGGGCCAGATGTTTCGCGCGAAGGCGTGCAACGCGACATTTTGCCGATTGTCGAAGGTACGACGGTGAACACACGCTATGGCATGGTGCGTACCGACCACATTTTATTTATTGCTGCGGGCGCATTTCATGTGTCGAAGCCAAGCGACCTGATTCCTGAGTTGCAGGGGCGCTTCCCGATCCGCGTGGAATTGCAGTCATTGACCATGGAAGACTTCGTCCGAATTCTAACGGAGCCGAAGTCGTCGTTGGTAAAACAGTACACAGCTCTGCTCGAGACCGAAGGCGTGAAGCTGGAGTTCACGCCGGAGTCACTGGATGAAGTGGCGCACTTCGCGTTTCGGGTAAACGAGAACACGGAAAATATCGGAGCCCGGCGGCTGCACACCATCATGGAGCGCGTGCTCGACGAGCTCAGCTTTGATGCGCCGGAGAAAAAAGGCCAGCATGTGACCATCGATGCAGACTATGTGCGCAAGATGCTGACCGACATTGTGAAGGACCAGGATTTGTCCCGATACATCCTGTAGGATCGCACTCGTCAAACAGCAGAAATTGCTTCTTTCACGCGATCCGAAGTGAATGGCACTTGGCGTATTCTTGCGCCGGTCGCATCGAAGATTGCGTTGCCGAGGGCGGCGGCGACTAACGTGATGGCCGTTTCCCCCGCGCCAATGGCCTTCGAGGACGGGCGGTCGATTAGAACGATATCAATGGCTGGCAACTGGATTCCAAGCGATAGCGTGTTGTACGTCTCCCAATCGATCGATGTGATTTTGCGCTGATCCCAAGTAATCTCTTCTCCGAGAGCGCGGCTCATTCCTTGCAAAATGCCGCCTTCGATCTGGTTACGCACTCCGTCGGGGTTCGAGATAAGTCCGCAATCGTGGGCGATGACAAAACGTTTCGCTTGTATTTCCCCGGTCGTCTGAGTTACCTCGACTTCGGCGACGAGCGCGGCGTACCCGTTATCGCCCTCGTAGGCAACGCACGCGATGCCGCGTCCGGTGGCAGTGCCCGTACGGCCGTTCGCTCGCCTTGGAGACGGACGAGCATCCCAGTTCGCGGCTTTGGCAGCGGCTTTCACTACATCGATCAGTCGCGCCTCGCTTAAGTGCCGCAGCCGGTATGCAACCGGATCTGATTTGGCGTATGCGCTGACCTCATCAAGGAAACACTCATGCGCGAAAGTGTTTTGCAATCGCAGAGGCGAGCGCAATGGTCCGGTGAAGAAGGGTGAATTCACCGAATGAATCAGAACCCGTTCACTCCGGATAGAACCCGCTCCTCCGCACTTGCCACCGATGCAACCCGCCATATACGACGGTACGGCATTGTTGCGGTTGCGCAATTCTTCGACGGGCTCGGCAGCTTTTCGAGGGGCAACGGTCTCCGGCTCAAAGCCCGCCAGCGTGCCGGTGATTACATTTCCGGGTTTGTCATATCCCGGTCTGCCACCAAGAGAGGCTGACCATGCGTCACAATTCCACGCTGTAATCGCTCCGTTCGTATCGATTCCAACCTGTTGCTCGATCACGCAGGCTGCACCGTAGTTTTCGGAGATGAACTCGTCCTGTCGCGTGAGTTGCACGCGAACAGGCTTGCGCACCGCCTGTGAGAGCAGCGCAGCATCGTAGGAAACGGTATCCGCCGCGTTGAGTCCGTAGCAGCCGGCGCCGCGAACGAAAATCACGCGCACGTTTTCGAGAGGCAAGCCAGTGATCGCCGAGACGCCATGCCGCGTGGGATAAACCGACTGGGTCGCCGACCATACCGTAGCGTGATCCGCCTGCACGTCGGCTACGGCGCACGAGGAGCCGATGGAGCCGTGGGCCTGATATGGATGCGAATACATAGCTTTCAAGACATGGAAAGCTGACTTCAGCTTTTCGTCGACATCTTTGGAGTCGACCAGCATGACGTCATGCGACGGCCGCTTTCGCATGGAGTCGTAGAAGTCCTTTTGCGGCGGCAGCGGCGATCCTGGCCGCCAGTTGACCTTGAGACTGCGCGCAGCTTGTGCGGCCTGCCATTGATTCTCCGCAACCACGCCAACA
>WNFI01421201.1_pt1 | contig 12925 bp, 11 predicted proteins | sample 5400471 | NCBI WGS metagenome assembly WNFI01 (sample SAMN13153348, study PRJNA577476) | soil metagenome | isolation source: 100 cm saprolite on Douglas fir-dominated hillslope | place: USA:California | collected 2013-09-17
GCGAAGTACTCCGGCCGGATCTCCTGCAGGTTCTCCCCCACCTTCACCACGCTCTCGGCGTAGGCGATCGTCACACCCTTGTAGAAATAGGCGTAGTCGGCCACCCGCTCCAGGATGTGGGAGAGCGGAAGGATCGAGAGGGACGTCGTTCCCCCTTCGACCGGTAGCACGGTATTGACCGCAACGACGTTGCTGGTGATGTTGCCGTGCGTGAGCATAGCGCCCTTCGGATTGCCGGTCGTGCCCGAGGTGTAGACGAGGGTGGCCAGATCCGCGGGAGTGCGCGAGACCAGCAACTCGTCGAACCGCGCTCGCCCGTTTGACTCCTCGTCCTTCCGCCCCGTCTCCACCACGTCTTCGAAGCGCAGCACGCCTTCCGGCACGCCGCCGGCCGGGACGTCGCAGAGAATGAGGTTGTTGATGCTCGGGACGTGGGACTTCACACCGGCGATCTTCTGGTACTGCTCGTCGGTCGAGCAGACCACGGCGACCACGCCGGCATCATTGAGGATGTACTCGATCTGCCAGCCGAGGAGCGTGGGATAGATGGGGACCGTGACCGCGCCGGCCGCCAGGATGGCGAAGTCGGCCATGGCCCATTCCGGCCGGTTCTCCGAGAGGATGGCCACCCGATCGCCAAGTCGGCCATGGCCCATTCCGGCCGGTTCTCCGAGAGGATGGCCACCCGATCGCCAGGCTTCACGCCGAGCGAGCGAAGGCCGCTCGAGAAGTAACGGACTGTGTCGCGAAGCTGCGGGACGGTCGTGTCGACCCACTGCCCGTTCTTCTTCGTCTTCAACGCGACGGGACGATCGATCGTGCACGTGAGACGGTAGATGTCGTTAAGGGTCTTGATCTCCATACGTTGCCCGTCGCTCCCCTGATTTTGCTGAGGGCGCGATCATACATCGCGGGTCCGACATCACGAGTGCGAAGGTGGCGGAGGGCTTGCCATGGGGATGTCGATCTGCTAATTACAATGGAATACCGCTTCATTTCAATCGAGGAATGCCGTGGGCGAATCCCGGCGAATGAGGCAAGGCCATGGAGCTGTCGTGTCAGGTATGACGACTAGGTGCCTCAGATGCGGCGCCACGTACGGCGCTCCGCTCGTCGTCTGCTCGAGCTGCGGCGCCCCGATCAGCCCGGGAGATTCCACTCTTCGCACTGGTGACACGATCGATGGAAAGTACAAGATCGAGTCCCTCCTCGGCACTGGTGGCATGGGCGAAGTGTACAAAGCCCGGCATCTCCACCTCGACACGTTCCGAACGGTCAAGGTGATGCGCAAGAGCCTCACTGCCGACAACGACTATCTGAATCGGTTCATTCGTGAGGCCCGTATCGCCGAGCTTGTACATCATCCGAACGTCGCGCTCGTACACGACTTTGCGACTCTCCCCGACGGGACGTATTACATGGTGTCCGAGTTCATCGTGGGCGAAACCGCACGCCAGTGGCTACGCAACCATGGCCGCATGAGCATGCCGATGGCCGTGAGCGTCGCGCTGCAGGTGTTGAGCGGACTGGAAGCCATTCATCGCGCCGGGCTGCTCCACCGTGACATTTCTCCCGATAACATTATGCTGTGCTCCGAAGTAAGCGGCGTCCCAATGGTGAAGATCATCGACTTCGGCATCGCCAAAGTCATTGATGGACCGGCCGCCGACGCGACCCAGATTGGTGTCTTCGTGGGCAATCCGCGCTATAGCTCTCCGGAGCAACTCGGCGCAATCGCTGATGGCGAGGAGCTCGACGGCCGCGCCGACCTCTACTGCCTCGGCCTTGTCCTATATGAGTTGCTCGCCGGCGAGGCACCCTTCGTGAGCAAGACGCCTCAGGGCTACGCCGTGAAGCACCTGAGCAACGCCCCGCCGCCGCTGAGCGCGGCAGCAGTCACGCCGGGTTTGGAGCGCGTGGTGATGAAGGCGCTCGAGAAAAACAGGACCCGGCGCTATTCCTCGGCCCGCGAACTTTCCGCGGCGCTGGCGCCGTACGTGACCGAAAGCGTATCGATCACACCTGCACAATTGACGAAGGCTGAGAAGCTCGCAAAGCGAGCGATTGGGCCTCCCACCACGACCCTGACTCCGCCTCCGCAGGATGACCAATCGGAGGAAGAGCGCGAATGGCAATTGGCCCGGGCGTCGAAAGAGCGGCCGGCCGTGCAGCGGTTTCTGAAGCACTACCCTCACGGTGCTCACGGCGCCGAAGCGCATGCGCTCCTGGACGAGTTCATCACGCTCGACGAGGTTGCAAGACTCGCCGACAGCGGAGACATCTCCGCGCTGACCCGGCTGGTCCACGAGCATCCTCCGACGAGCAGGGTGTCGCATGCGGTACGAGAGGCGATCGACCGAATGGCAGCCGAGGCGCAACTCGCACCCGACCGCGAGGCGGAAGACTGGAGCTCCGCCTACGATGAAGCCACGGTGGAGGCATGGACCCGCTACCTCGCCGATCACTCTCGGTCCCGACGCGCACCCGAGGCTCGACGCTTCCGGGATGAGGCCCGAGATTTTGCAAGCGCAACGCGCGCCGGAACGATCGTGGGCTGGCGCTCGTTTCTGGCAGCATGGCTGGACAGCCGGTTCCGGATCGTCGCAGAGCAACACCTGGTGCGACTGACCGCAGAGCTGGCTGGAGACCGGCAACTCACCTCCGACCAGACCGAGGCAATGACGGAAGCCCCGCCAGCATTCGTGCTGCCGAGCGGAGATGGCGAGGCGGAACGGGAGCACTCTGCGTGGGCCCGGGCGGTCGCCCAGGGAACAAAGGAGGGGTGGGTCAGCTACCTCAGTAACTTCAGCGCATCCTCGCGCATGGCGGAGGCGCGCAAGATGTTCGCCGAAGCGAGCGCGTTTGCGTTCGCGCAAAAGGTCGACACCACCGCGGCGTGGCGTGAGTATTTGCAGCAGTGGCCGAAGGGAAGACATCGCACGGAGGCGGAAGCTCGCGCAAGGACCGCGAACGAGCGGAAAGCGAATATGCGCGGCTTCACTCCGGTCAACGACGTCATTCCTGAGACGCACATGGCGGTAATGCTCCCATCGACAGCCATGGCCGGACTGGCCGCTCCCATCACGCCTCTTCCCCCCTCTCTCCCCGTTCGTCCGCCGGGGCGGGAACCTTCGCCCGATGAGCGTCGGCACCGTATGATCGTTTGGGCCGTGGCCGTTGCTCTGACTGCGCTGATGTGTTTCATCACCATTGTGTTCGCAGCCCGGCGGTGGCATGAGATCGCTTCGCCGCCGAATGTAGAAGCGCCGTCCCGATGAACGCGAGTCAGCCGGCTGCGGCCTGAAATAGCAGCCCGATGATCGTCTCGCCGTGAGCTGGGTCGTTCATCCGCCGCATGTGAATGATATATGGCACGGCCGTCCCCTTGCGGGTGAGCGTTACCTCGGCTCGGGCCTCGCCCTGGCTGCGCGCCTCGGTCAGCGCACGCACGATCTGCTTCGACTGCACAGTGGTCAAGCCACTCTCGAAGATCGATACGCCAGGGCGCGCAGTCGACAACTCACGGATCGCGGCAACCTCGCGATTGGCGGACAGCAACTGGAACTCCGTACCGATGAAACAGTACGGAATGAACGCCGCGTCGACCAGAGCGGCGCAGAGAGCAGCGTACGGCTGCTCGCCCTTGGCAGCCGCCCGTTGTACGCTCGCCGTTCCGCGATCCAGTGACCTGACGAGATGTTCGACTTCGACAGCCAGCCCGGTTAGCTCCGGCATTCGCGCACTCCGGGGTAGCTCGGCAACGAAGCCGTGCGCCACGGCGGAGAGCTTCTCCTGCATCGCGTGGACGTCGTTGCTCACATCGCTGATGATGGGGCGCATGGCGAAATAGAAGACGAACATCGAGATGGCCGCGGCGCAGACGATCATCAGTGCGATGAGCGAGAGATTGGAGTAGCCGGCAACGGGACGCGCCACCACGAAGCCGACGAGCTCACCGTTGTAGATGACCGGATAGCTCGATGCTTCAATCGGCGGTCCGGCTGCGTTGGCGAGCTTCAATCGACAGAGGCCGCTCTTCGCCTGTTCTCTGAGCTTCCCTGTAGACGGGTCGATGACAGGCGAGGGCCACCCTCCCTCCGCCGCTGGCTGCGGCGGGTAGAGGATCTTCCCTTCGCGGTCGAGGATGAGACGCGGCTCGCCCGTCCACTGATCGACGACAGGAGGCGGCAGGGGTGGAATGGGTGACTGTCGTAGCAGATGCATGTACTGGGCGGCCAGAGCGGAGAAGCGGCTGGCGACCTGCGCGCGAGTCATCTCGGCCTGGGAATACCACTCGATGAAGAGCATGAGGAAGACGAACGCGGCGATGGCGCTGGCACCAGCGAGCCAAAGGGCAACGTTCCACCGCAATGTTCGTTTGGCCACATGGGCCGCCATCGGGGCTTCTGCGACACCGCCGGTGCCGTGAAGGAACTGAGCGGCAGCCTCCGACGGAGACGCGGCAGCAGGCATTCGCGCGGTCGGACCGGCGGCGGGCCCGCCTGGCCCGACTTCGACGATAAGGCGAGCTGCGCCGAGCTGGATCTCATCCGAGGGTGAGATGTGCTGCGAAGCATTGATGCGCATGCCATTCAACAGCGTGCCATTGCTACTGCCGAGGTCGCGGATCACGCAGCTCGAGCCGTTGATGCGAACCTCGACGTGACGTCCGGACACGGTATGGTCGGGAATCACGATGTCGGCGCTGGCATCGCGGCCGATGATGTATGTCCCATCCTTCACTTCCACCGCGAAACTCTGGTCTCCGCGGGTAAGGATCAGTCTGGCCATGCGAGTCGGTCGTCCTCCGAGATTCCATGTGTTTGCGTCAGGCCGGCACCGAGCTCGAGGACTGAATCGGCCTTCGACCCACCCCAGTAGACGCGCCACGGCTTCGCGCCCGGACGCACCGATACCACCACACGCTCAGTGTCGAGAAACACGAGATCGATGGCGGCGCGCATGAAGCAGGTATGCACCGACGAACAGCGCGGGAACCAGAGCCGCACGTCAGCAAGCTCCTGCCGCAACATCAAACCCCGAAACCGCTCCCACGGCCGCAGCGCGACGCACACACGATCAATCTCCACAAGCCGGCTCAAAACGTCCGACCGTAAATGTACGCGAGCATCGTTGGGCCGAGGAGGATGATCATGATTGCAGGCACGATGAACAGCATCATTGGCACGAGAAGTTTCTGCGACGCTTCTGCCCCTTTCTTCTCAGCTTCGCTGAAGCGTTGGGAATTCATGATCTCACTCTGCGTGCGCAGAGCGGTGCCGATGCTGGTCCCCATCTCCGACGCCTGAATGAGCGCAGCGACCATGGAGCTGATCGGCGGCAGTTCAACCCGCGCGGCGAGATTCTTGAGCGCTTCGCGGCGACTCGTGCCAACTTTCATCTGGCGAAGGAAGATCATCAGCTCGTCGCGCAGAGGTCCCGGCTCCATCCGCTCGGCAATGCGGGTGATGGCATCGGTAAACTCCAGTCCCGCCTCGACCGATAGCGTCAGCGTGTCGAGCACAAACGGCAACTGCACCCTGATCTTCAGCTTGCGCTCGCGGATCTTGTCGCGCAGCCACATGTCGACGAAGTACCAGCCGAAGAGAGGGAGCGCCATGCTGACAAACACCGGCAGTGATCCCAGGAGCATCAGGCCATAGAAGCTGAAGATGGCGAAGAGCGTCGTGCGCAACGCCAGGAGCTGGTTGGCCGTGACCAACTGCTCGAGACCGAGCGCCTGTAAGTCGCGTTCGTAGCGGGTGCGCGTCTTCGGAACTTTGAGCGACGTGGCGAAGTCCTCGAACAGAAGGATCGGAATGCGGAAAATGTTCAGCAGCGGCGGCGGCTTGCGGCCGGCCCCGAGCTCGTCGTGAAACCGCCGGCTGAGCTTCAGCTTGTCAAAGTCCGGCAAGAGGTAATAGACCGCCATCGACGACGCGACGGCCAGCAGGATGAAGTACATCAGCGCGAAGAGCGGACTCACATTCACGTTCAGACCTCGATTGCCGTCAGTTTGTTGATGATCACCCAGCCGGTGACGACCAGCAACACTACCGCGCTGAGCAGAAGCCACCCCAGGAACGTCGAGAAGAACGGCTGCACGTACTCGTGATTCAGGAAATAGAGAATGGACAACATGACGAAGGGCATGGCGCACAACATCATGGTCTGGTATCGCCCCTGCGCCGTCAGGGTCTTGATCTTCGCCTCGACTTTTTTGCGGTTCTTCAGCGTCTCGGCCACGCCTTCAAACGTCTCCACCATGTTGCCGCCGGTCTGCCGGAGGATGTCGACCGAGTCGACCATCAGCTTCAGGTCGCGGTTCGGCACGCGCTCTGACAGGTGATGAAGCGCCTCCTCGATGGAGGCGCCGACCTGAATCTCGCGGATAGCCATGCGAAACTGGTCGGAGGCCGGCGGCCGGAAATCGGCGGCGATCATCTGCATCGTTTGCTGCAAGCTCAGTCCCGCCTTGAGCGAGTTGCGGAAGGCGAAGGCGACGTCGACAAGCTGGTCGTCGAACCGCGAGGCCGACCGCTCCTGCGCGTACTTGCCGAAGTAACGGATGAGGAACAGACCGAGACCAAGAGCCCAGAAGCCGAAGAGCGGATGCCCCGAGATCAGCAGTGCCAGAATGAAGACGCCAGCCTCGATCCAGAGGAGCACACGCCGCGTCTTCGCCACAGCCACATCGCGGATCTCGCGAGAAACCTGCGGGCCGATGATCGCGGCCTGAGCGTCGTTGAATCCGTTCAACCACTCCCGCGCCGGCTCGTAGAACCACCAATATGCGGCCACCGCGGTTGCGGCCCAGAGAAGCATCGTCACAGACAGATAAATCATCGTCACACTCTCTGCTGTAGAAAGATCTCGCGGTTGACGCCGATGCCCTTCGACGCCAGCTCCTCGAGGAACGAAGGGATGTGCCCCGTCGGCCCGAAAAACCCGAGCACACGGCCGTCGCTGCCGACGCCCCGTTGCTGGAAGAGAAAGAGATCCTGGGTCTCGATCGTGCCGTCCTCCCGCAAGCCGGCAACCTCTGTGATGTGCGTGACCTTGCGGGTGCCATCCTGAAGCCTCGACTGCTGGACGATCAGATGAACGGCTGAGCTGATCTGCTCGCGGATGGCCTTCGATGGCAGCTCCATACCGGACATCAGACACATCGTCTCGAGGCGCGACAGAACGTCATGCGGCGTATTGGCGTGGGCAGTGGTGAGCGAGCCGTCGTGTCCGGTGTTCATGGCCTGTAACATGTCGAGCGCTTCGCCGCCACGGCATTCGCCGATGACAATGCGGTCCGGTCGCATGCGCAGGGCGTTCTTCACCAGGTCGCGGATGGTGATCTCCCCCTTGCCCTCGATGTTCAGCGGGCGCGTCTCCAGACGCACGACGTGTTCTTGAGGAAGCTGGAGCTCGGCGGAGTCTTCGATGGTGACGATTCGCTCGTCAATCGGGATGTACGACGAAAGGATGTTGAGCAGGGTGGTCTTACCAGAGCCGGTGCCGCCGGAGATGACGATATTTTTGCGCGACAGAATGGCGGCCTGGAGAAACTGCGCCATTTGGCGATTCAGCGTCCCGAAACCGAGCAGATCATCGACGTTCAGCTTCTTCTTGGAGAATTTGCGGATCGTGAGTTTGGAGCCGTCCAGGGCCACCGGGGGGATGACGGCGTTGACGCGCGAGCCGTCGAGCAGCCGGGCATCGACCAGTGGCGACTGTTCGTCGACGCGCCGTCCGACTTGCAGCACGATCCTTTCGATGATTCGCCGCAACTGGTCCTCGGACGTGAATCGCTCAGGCGCCAGCGACAACTTCCCGCTGCTCTCGACGTAGATCTGCGCGGCGCCGTTGATCATGATCTCGTTCACCTTCGGGTCGAGCAGGTACTTCTCCAGTGGACCTAGACCGAGCGCCTCGTCGAGAATCTCCTTCGTCAACTGGCGTTTTGCATCGGCGCTGCGCACGAGCTCGGACGACTCGTCGTCGAGGATGCGCGACACCACCGCCTCGGCCTTCATCCGCACGTCCGCCAGCTCTTTGCCGCTGAGGACCTTGGCGATTGCGAACTCCTGCGTGCTCATCTCGCGAACCAGCCGCTGGTGCACCCGGAGCTTCAGCTCAATCAGCTCCGCATGGGCACCAGCGGCCTGTGCTTCCGGTGCCTCCCCCTTTGGCGCTCCGCCCTCAGAGACTAGATAGTCGGCTGAAATGCCGTGCTCGCGAGGGACGGCCAGACGATCGACCAGGTGCAACACTTTCTCCATGACATCTTCGATGGCCAGCGAGATCGCCAGCCGCCGGTTGCGCATCACGGGCTGTCCGCTGAAGAGCGACTCTTCCACCGCGGCGGTTTCCTCCGGAACGAAACCCAGGATCGATTTATCGATGTTCGAACGAATGATGGTGTCGGTAATCCGCGCCGTCGTCGCATAACGGTTGACGACATAGTGAATGCGCTCGCTCGGGTAGTGAATGGCGCGAAGAAAATCGCTGAGCTTCCGCGTCTGGCTGACCGAGAGGACGTTCTGGTTGAGTACCAGCAGCGAGAGCGTGTTTCGGTCGAGCACCGCCAGGGCCGGCTCGCTGATCTCCGGTCCGTGGTCGACGATGATGTAGGGATAGACGTTCTGGGTGACCTCCAGAAAGCGTCGCACGACGTCGGCCGTAACAAGGCGCGAAAGCTCCACCTTCACGCACGCCGGCAGCACGGCCACGCCGGTGGAGTGCGTGGCAATGTTGGCTTCGAGGGCGGCCGCGGTCAGGAAATCGATTTTCGGCGCGTAGTGGGTCATCGATGTCGCCGTGCTGAGTCCGAGTTGCATCAGACAGTCACCGGAATACGGCAGGTTGAGGTCGATGAGTAGCACCGGGCGTTGGGTCATCTTCCGGATGCCGACGGCGAGATTGACGGCCAGGAACGAACGCCCCGCTCCTCCTTTGCGCGACAGGATGCTGATAATCGAGCCTGGTTCCATCTGGCCGTATCCTACGGCATCAACGGCACGAAATCCGGCGGCACCGTGGTGAGGAGGTCCGTCAAAGGGTCACGACCAGCCGCAAACTGCTGTGCAAACCAGGCGCGCGCCAGCGATACGGCGGCGGAATCGACTGCCAGTTGCGATCCCCGCAAACGCAGGGCGTCGTTGTACAGCGGCGTCAGTGGAGACGCCGTGGAAGGCCCTCCGGTGCGGACCGGCCGCTCGGCGAGCACGTAGGCGCGAAACGAGTCCTGAAGCAACGCCGCCGACCACTGCACGAGCCGGTCGCCGCTGAGACCTGAGTCGTGGCTGACATCCTGTAGATCAGCGGGCGGAAGGCGCAGCAGTACCTCGCCGCCGCTGCCCTGATTGAAGTTCCAGTGCGCGCTGATCTGATGGAAGGCGCCTGCGTAGGAGGCGCTGAACGTAATGGGGTAGGCTCGTCCGGCCCCGGCATCGCGGCGCAGCCGCTCGGCAATGTCGTTGAGACGCGCCACGAGGCGCGTGGCAGTGCCAAGGAGAGCGTTGCGGTCCGTAGCCGACGCCCGAAGCACCGGTACGTCGCCGAAGCGGACGAGCACCGTCCACTTCGACTCTCCTTCCATCCCGGCCGTGTATGTGCTGGTCACCGTGCTCGGTTGCTCCTGTACCGCCAGGCTGGCCCGCGACTGATAACCGAGCTCCGGATGGACAACCGTAGCAGCGCTGGAGATCCGCGCGGCACAGACTGGCCCGTTCTCGTGGGCCCGCCCAGTGCGATGTTCCAGCGAAAGGCAACGCTGCAGGTCCGCCATCGAGTAGAGCGTGCCGACGACGGCGATTCGATCGGGCAGTGCCAGGACGGAGTGAGAGTCGACACCTTCCAGGCCCGAAAGAGCCGCTGTTGTGCGCTCGTATTCCTGTAGGACATCCCGGCTCACAATGCTGACGAGCAGCACCTCTCCGATGTGATTGTCGACGAATTCACACAGCACCTTCGCTACCCCGGGCCGCGACGCGGTCAGGCGCAGGCTGCCGCTGTACTGGTCGAAGTGGGCCACCAGGCTGCCGGGTGGTACGACAGTCACAGTGAGCAGACCGGCCGCCGCCGTGTGGGTGACCGTCTGTCCCGACGTCATGACCAGGGGGATGCGCGCCGCCTCCGGTGCCGCCACTGCGACGGAAGCCGTCAGAAACGCCACGACCGAAACAAGGAAGCGCATGGTCAGTGCCCGCCGATCCGCTTCATCATATCCTGCTGCATCTCGCGAGCCGCCTCCTCGGCATCCCACAGTCGCGAGTCCGACTGAATGAGCCGGTCCGTATTCCATACCTCATATGAGTACTTACCGCTGGAAGGGCTGCGCAGCACGAGCCAGATCTTCGCAGAGGGAAGGAGCTGGGCGAGGATGAGTTGCTGCGCCGCCGCCGGCGGCATGGCCAGCGTCACGGTCTGCACCTCCTCGGGACGCTCCTCCTTCACCGCCGCCGGCACGTTCTGTGTGATCGTCGATTGCGTGGTGCGATTCACCGCGATCACTTCGACGTCGTAGAAAAGCGGCCGCACCTCCTTGAATTTCGACTTGTCCGGCTTGATGAACTCGAGCGCGGCCAGCACATCGACGTGGTCGCGGGCCTGCACCAGCCCCTGCAATGCCTGCGGCGGGTCTTTCAAGAGCACGCTGACGCCGACCAGGCCGGGATGAGTCTTCAGGTCCTCCGATAACGTAGGCCGTCGGAATCTTCTTTGTGGTGAGCTTCCGCGCGTCGACGACCGTATTGGCGTGGATGTTCTCAGACGCGACGTAGACTTCTGCCAGGGTCATGTTGCCCAGGACCCGCGTTTTCTCGCTGGTCAGATACGCAAGTCCGAAGAACGCGGCCAACAGCCCGAGCGCAACGGCAATCCCTACTTTCGGGCCACGCTTCATGAATCCTCCCTCCAATCCCGTGAGCGAGTGACGATGCCTGTCAGCAGCCCGCTATGGCGGATCGACGAAGCCATATTCGAGGTCCGTCATGAAGAAGGTCGGCCGGACCCAGAAGGGGACGGGAACCGGAATGGCGTCGGCGGCGTTGAAAGGAATCTGGAAGGCCGCGCGCGAATCCTCATAGTGCGCGGTCAGCAGCATCACGTCGATCGCCCATTTGTCGTGGATCGCCGAGAACTGATCCCGATACATCGCCCCGTGCTCCATGGTGAAATTCTTCGTCGGGTACCGGAGCGAGAGATCGGTGCTCTGAAACGGCACAGGCACAGGCGTCACCTCGGAGAGCGGGCGGAAGTCCATGCTGGTTCGGAACAGCGTTCGGGGCGTAGTCTCCTGCTCCTCGTGCGCCTTGTGCAAGGCCTCCTGGCGCAACCGGAGCATTCGATTGAAGACATCCAACTCGAAATGCAGCGCCTGATAAAGCCCGGCGATCCCGGCCACGATGATCAGGAGCGCCAGCGCGAACTCGACCGTAGTCTGTCCGCGCTCGAGTCGCCGCGGATCAGTGCATGATCGAGAAGTAGCGCGGATCGCCAGCCAGAATGGAGAGCATCTTCTTCTCCGTGCCGTGTACGGGGATGAGCTTTGCCTTGTAGGTCGCACTGATCTCCTTCTGAAACTGCTGTTGCAATTGGCCGACGTAGAGCGGCGTGGTCCAATGGCTGAATTCCGCTCCAAGGTGCCCGGCGTACGGCTTGGCCGCGGCGACGACTTCGATGGCGGGAAGATCCTTGAAGAACCCTTTCGCCACGACGGGCGAGACGGCCGGGAGTCGCAGGAAATACGTAAAGTGTACGTCGTCGGAGGGATCGTTCGCGTAGAACTTACCAAGCCGATACTTCGGATGACTGCCTCCCAGAGCCCTCGCCAACATTATGCCATTCGCCGTCACGTAGTTCTGGCCCAGAAGACCCTTGACCAGGTCGCAGTAGACGTTCAGTCCGTAGTCTGGATCGCAGGTCACCGCATAGTTGTCAAAGTATGGGGCATACACGCGCATGCCGCTGTCGGCGTATTCCTTCGGTTCGGTTAACTGGACCAGGCGTGAGTGCGCCGCGTACTCATCAGAGATCCAAACCACAGGCCCCTGATCGGACAGGATGGAGAACTCTGTGGTGGCGGGAGCATCCTCGTCATGGAAGATGTGATCGGAGCCATAGCCAAAGTTTGCTGCCACGACCCCCTCGGCCGATGGGCGCAGGCGGTACCACCTGCGACAGGACGATTCCGTTGAAAATCCCCACTTCCTTCTCATTGATACGAGCGATTGTGTTCATTCCCTTGGCCTGTTCCGATGCGCCGGCGAAGGCGGCGGCATCGACGACCATCTGCGCCTGCTGCCGGCGCGCCAGGGCCTGGCCGAAGGTGATCGCCACCATCGCCATGACGCCCATCGTGACGATGGTCAGCGCCAGCATGGGCATGATCTGCCCGCGCTCGGAAACCCGTCTGGATCGCATCGGCTTAGAACGATCGGTCATTGTCGTATCGTAACGGGTTTTCCTTCCCGCTGAAGCTTTCCTCATGCTCCATCGGGATGTAGGTCTCGAAGATGATCGCTCCGTTCGTCCCGGCCTCGAACCCGGCGCTGTTGAGCGTCGAGGGCTGGAACCAGCCGAGGTAGTAGGCCAGGCCGCGATAACGGATGCCGGGCGGCAGCATCCCGTCATCGTAGCGCTTCAGATCGTCCGAACCGCCCGGAGAAGGAGCATCCGCTTTCATGATCTTGACCAACGGCATCTTCGAAAGGGCGGAGTGATAGAAAAACGCCAACCCCTGTGCCTGGATCAGAACTTCCTGCGGCGTCTCGTCGTTCAAGGGATAGACCGACCACGCGCGGGCGGCATACGCGGCCGTGTAGTTGAAATACCACTTCTGCACCCCCACCCACGCCATCTGCCACGCCACCCACATGAAAAGGATGAGCATGAGCGACAGCCAGACGAATTCGACCGTGGCCTGGCCGGC
>WNFI01190189.1_pt2 | contig 12924 bp, 12 predicted proteins | sample 5400471 | NCBI WGS metagenome assembly WNFI01 (sample SAMN13153348, study PRJNA577476) | soil metagenome | isolation source: 100 cm saprolite on Douglas fir-dominated hillslope | place: USA:California | collected 2013-09-17
AGCGTGCCGCGCCAACCCGCGTGCACCAATCCCACGACACGCTTTTCCGGATCCCAGAGCACGATCGGGTAGCAGTCGGCGTAGGTCGCGAACAGCGCGACGCCCGGTGTGTCGGTAACCAGCGCATCGACGTCGTCGACCGAGCCGCCTGGTTCATCGACCCGCGCCACAGCTGCCCCGTGCACGGACCCGACAGTAGTGAGTTCCACGCCGTCGAGGCCGAGCGCCCGGGCGAAGGTGCGCCGAGCGGCCAGAACCGGGCCAGGCTCGGGCGCGTGCTTGAAGCCGACCGATCCCACCGCGACGGTGGAGAACCCATGGACCAAGCCTGGTTCGTCGGCCAGCTCGGGGACATGCAGGGCGGCGGGCGTCGTCGTCACTCTGAGAAGGCTACGTGGCCGCCTCGACTCAGGGAAAGGGTCGGAGCCCGTGCGCCTCGGCGTCGGCCCCAGTGCAGTAGTAGACGGTCCCGCCGAAGATGAAGCGGTCGTGGGTCGTGTATCTCTGGCGCTCGTAATCGAAGGCGCCAGGAAGCATGTAGCCGGCGCCCCATCCTGTCTGCGCGATGACCGGTGGATGGCCGCAAACCTGCGCCGCCGTGTCGTAGGCGGCAAAGCTCGCGGAGTAGTCCTGGAGGCCCCAGATCCCGACCACGAACAAGAGCGGCGCCACGACAACGACCGGCAGGTTCGAAACCGCAATGGCGACGCGGAGCCATACGCGCAAGTGCCTGGCAGCGAAAGTGAGGCTGGTCAGGCTCACCGCCACCGCGATCAGCGCAACAACAGACCAGACAAGAAAGACGACGCCTCTGGAAAGGTTGTCGCTGTGTTGGTATTCGGGACCGATCAGGCGAAGCAGGACCAGAAAGCCGACCAGGAAAGCTGCGTACGCAACACCGACCGCCAGGAGCGGAACGAGGCAGCGCCGGACGGCCATTGTTACGAGCGGCGGGAGCTGAGGACCTGCTCGATCTCTCGCTTGACCTGCTGAAGGTCCATGAACTCGCGGTAGACCGAGGCGAAGCGGATGTACGCGACCTCGTCCAGGTCGCGCAGCCGGTCCATCACCATCTCGCCTATCTCGCCGCTCGGAATCTCGACTCGGCCCGACCGCCTGAGCTCCGCCTCGATGTCGTCCACGATGGCGCGCAGGCGCTCAGGGGAGATGTCGCGCTTCTCGGTCGCCTTCTTCAGGCCCGTGAACAGCTTCTGCGGGTCGAAGTCCTCACGCCGCCCGTCCTTCTTCGTGACGAAGAACGGCACGGTCTCGATGCGCTCGTAGGTCGTGAAACGCTGCCCGCACTGCAGGCATTCGCGCCTCCGGCGGATCGCCTCCCCGACTTCCGAGTCGCGGGAGTCGACCACCTTCAGGTCGTGGTGACCGCAGTACGGGCAACGCAAATTTTCTCCTCTGTGGCTACATCCGGTTGCGCAGGAACGCCGGGATGTTGATGTCGCCGAGCTCCTCCAATCCGAACTCCGGCCGCTCGATCGTACGACGCTGCGTTTCCTGCCTGGCTTCCTGCTGGGTCTTGCCGCCGAAACCGGTGGCGATGACCGTGATCTTGATCTCCCCGGCCATGGTGTCGTCGCGGACGACGCCGAAGATGATGTTGGCGCCCGGGTCGGCCGCCGCGCGCACGATCTCGGCCGCCCTCTGGACCTCCTGCAGGGTGATGTCCTTGCCGGCCGTGATGTTGAAGAGGATGCCCTTGGCGCCGTCGATCGATGTCTCGAGCAGCGGGCTGGACACCGCCTGCTTGGCGGCGTCCTCGGCGCGGCTGTCGCCGGCGCCGTGGCCGATGCCCATCAGCGCCTCGCCTGCGTTCTCCATGATGGCCTTCACGTCCGCGAAGTCGAGGTTGATGACGCCGGGCTGAGTCACCAGGTCTGAGATGCCCTGCACGCCCTGGCGCAGGACGTCGTCCGCCATCCGGAAGGCTTCCTCGAGTGTCGTCTTCGAGCTGGCGACCTGGGCCAGGCGGTCGTTCGGGATGACGATGAGCGCGTCGACCTGGCCGCGCAGCGCCTTGATGCCTTCCTCGGCGGTATCGTTGCGGATCCGTCCCTCGAACGCGAAGGGCCGCGTCACCACGCCGATGGTCAGCGCCCCGGCTTCCTTGGCCAGCTCCGCCATGATCGACGCCGAGCCGGTCCCCGTGCCGCCACCCATGCCGGCGGTGATGAAGACCATGTCCGAGTCCTGCACCACCGCGGTCAGCTCGGTCCGGCTTTCGTCGGCGGCGTCGCGCCCGCGCGTCCAGTCGCCGCCGGCTCCGAGGCCGCGCGTGATCTTGTTGCCGATCTGGACTTTGACGTCGGCCTGGCAGCGCTCGAGCGCCTGCTTGTCGGTGTTGACGGCGATGAACTGGACCTTGAGGGCCTTCGAGATCATGCGGTTGACAGCGTTGCCGCCGCCGCCGCCGCACCCGACGACCTTGATCCTTGCTCGCCCTTCGTGCAACTCGCTCTCTTTCATATCGATCAGGTGGTCCTCCTTCGAATGTGCTCTGGACATGGCGAGCTCCAGCTGGCTTTTCGTGTTCTCTCTAGAAAAAATCTCGCAGCCACCTCACTGTTTTTTGATACGTGTTGCCGAAGGTGACCGGCTGGCGCGTGTTGCCGTGATCCGCACGAGCGCGCGCCCCCCACTTCACCAGCCCGGCCGCGACCGCGAACGACGGTCCGTGCGCTTTGTCGGCGAGCCCGGTCAGACCGATGGGCTGGCCGAGGCGCGCGGAAGTGTTGAACACCGCCTGCGCGGAGTCCATCGTGCCCATGAGCCTCGACCCGCCGCCGGCGACGACGACACCGGCCGGAAGCAGCTGGTCGAAACCCGACTTGCGGACTTCCTCGCGCGCCATCTGGAAGATCTCGACCATGCGAGGGCCGATGATCTCGGCGAGGAAGCGTCGAGGCAGCGCCTGGATGCGATCGCCGCCGACCTGGCGGACCTCGACTCTCTCCGCCGTGTCGATGACGTCGGGCAGCGCGTGGCCGTAGTTGAGCTTCAGGTTCTCGGCCTCGTCGAGCGTCGTGCGAAGTCCGATGGCGATGTCGCTGGTCACGTGGTTGCCGCCGACCGGCAGCACCGCCAGGTGTCTCGCCGAGCCGTCGTTGTAGATCACCACGTTGGTGGTGCCCGCCCCGATCTCGACCAGGCACACGCCCAGCTCGATCTCCTGTTGCGTGAGGGCGCCTTCGCCGGCAGCGAGCCCGGCGCACACGACGTCCTCGACGTCGAAGCCCGCGCCATGGACGCACTTGATGACGTTCTGGACCGCGGTCTGGGCCCCGGTGATGATGTTGGTCTCGACCTCGAGCCTTCTACCTGTCATGCCGACGGCGTCGCGCACGCCGTCTTGCCCGTCTACGGTGTAGGCGCGCGGGATGACGTGGATGACCTGGCGATCGCTGGCGATGCTGACCGCGCGGCTTGCCTCGACCACGCGCTGGACGTCGTCCTCGCCGATCTCGTGGTCAGGATGGGCGACGGCGACGACGCCGGTGGAGTTCTGGCTCCAGGTGTGGGTTCCGCCCAGCGAAACGACCACGGACTCGATGCGCTGGCCGGCCATACGCTCGGCGGCGATGGCGGCGGCCTGGATCGAGGCGATGGTTTTGTCGAGGTTGACGACAACGCCCTTGCGCAGGCCGTCGGAAGGGCTCTCACCCACGCCGAGGATGCCCACCGGAGCTCCTGGCTCTTCCGATTCTGAGATGACCACGGCGACCCGGCTGGAGCCCAGGTCGAGACCGACGGTTTTCTTCCGCCGTGACAAAACTTGTGCTGGAACGCCTCCTGGAACGTGGGGATGGGTGCGGGCGGGTTGCCGGGATTATATCGGCTCCAGCAGTTGCGCGACACAAGATTTTGTGGGTGGGACGCAAATCCGGACTAGCGCTAGTGACGCCTCGCTGGATCCAACGGGGCCGAATTCAGGCCGGCGATACGCTCCGCTGGATCCAACGGAGTCGAATTGACCTGTTAAAGGTAGTGGCGCCGGATCGCGCCCAGGTTGTTGAAGATCCGGACCCCGAAAGCGACGATCGCCGCGATCGACAGGTCGACGCCGAGCTTGTCCCCGAAATACGTCAGCCCGCCCGCCAGGGTCATGTTCGTGATGAGCCCGCTGAAGAACACGCGCGGCTCGAACGTGCCGGCGATGTAGGCCTTGAACGCACCGAAGATCGAGTCCAGTGCGGCAAGGAGCGCCACGGCCGTGTAGCGCGCGTACGTGATCGGGATGGTCACCGGCGACAGCAGGCCGAGGATCACGCCGAGGATCGCGAACAGGATCGCGACGATGATTACTTGCATGGACTCGGCGAGGACGTCGCGCCAGGAGACGGCGACGCCGCGGCGGGCTCGCGCGACTTGTAGCCGACGGCCGGCTCAGACGGGTTCATCACGTTTACGTACTCGAGGTCGGTCGAGCTGTAGTCGACGTTTCCGTTGCCGGCGATCGCCTTCAGCGCGGTCAGCTTGTCGCGCAACGCGGCGAACTCTTCCGGCGTCAGCACGCGGCCAAAGTAAACCTTCCATCCGCGCTTGGCCACCATCGTCAGGTCGCCGCAGGAATCGAAGATGAAGGTTGCCACGTCCTGGCCGATCAGCGTCGGCATCGCGCGCTGCATGTTCACGAGCGCCGTGAGCAGCTGCGGGTCGACCGCCCTGTCCCCCACGCGCGGATCCCTGCCCGCGGGGCCCTGGATCACCACGAGTCCGGCGGACGTGCTCGTCGACCCCAGGACCACGGCCTGGCTCGAGAGCAGAAACAGCCTGGTCGACGACCCGGCGTGGTACGCGGCCACCGGTTGCCACTCGCTCACCTGGACGGAGACGATCCCGGGGAGCTGCGGCTGCACGGTCGCGGTGCGGACCCACACCTGGGCCAGCAGCCGCTGCTGGGCCGACTGTCCGTCGATCGAGATGATCGACGCGGCGCCATCCAGACCCGCCGCGTGCGCGACCTGGCTCGAGGTCATGTGGCGCGCACCGACGACATCGACGGTGCGCACCGCCATGAGAGGACCGAACCACAGCCACGACAGAAGCGCCACTTCGAGCGCGGCCACGACCGCGGCAAGCGCTCGCCACCCGGGGTGAACGTCGGGCGGACGCGACGGTTTATCGGAGCGAGGCGACAGCTGGCCGCGCAGCGGCTCAGTGCGCTCGAACCTCACGGCGCCGCCGGTCCGACGTGGCGCTGGTGCCGGCCCACGGCGTGGTCGACCAACCGCTGGCACAGCTCGTCAAACGCAATGCCTGCCGCGCGCGCAGCGTCCGGCAACAGCGAGAGCTCGGTCAGCCCGGGCACCGTGTTGACCTCGAGCACCCAGGGCGCGCCCCCCGCGTCGACGATAATGTCTACCCGTGCCATGCCGGAGCACCCGAGCTCGGTGAATGCGCGCGCCGCCGCCTCCGCTGCGGCAGCCTGCGCGGCCTCCGGGATTCGAGCCGGGATGATGTGGTGCGACTTGCCCGCAGTGTATTTCGCGTCGTAGTCGTAGACAGGGTTGTCGCTCACGATCTCGAGCGTCGGCAGGACCAGCAGCTCGGGCGTGGCAAGCACCCCGATGGTGACCTCGGTTCCTCTGGCGAACCGTTGCACCAGCACGCGGCGGTCGTAACGCCCCGCCAGGACAAGGCCGCTCGCCACGTCGTCCGCGTCTTTGGCGATCGTGAGCCCGATGGTCGATCCCTCGCGCACCGGCTTGACCACGACCGGAAGGCCGAAACGCGACACCAGGCGTCCGACGACCTCCGCCGCCACACCCTCCTTGATCTCCAGTTCCTCGAACTCCGGCACGTGCAGCCCGATCGCGGCCATGACCTTGCCCGCGCGCGACTTGTCCATGCACAGCGCCGACGCAAGGATGCCGGAGCCCGTGTAGGGCAGGCCGAGCAGCTCGAACATCCCCTGCACCGTGCCGTCCTCGCCCAGGCGTCCGTGCAGGGCGTTGAAGGCGCACTCGAAGCCGCCGTCACGCAGGACGTCCCACGTGCGCGCATCGAGGTCGACCTCGGTCACGTCATGGCCGCGGCCGCGCATGGCCTTGGCAACCTGGGCGCCAGAGCGCAGCGAGACCTCGCGCTCGGCAGACTTTCCTCCACGCAGCACCGCGAGCTTCATTTCCAGCGCCCTACCATCTCGACCTCGGGCTCGAGCACGATCCCGGACCGACGCTTGACCTCGGCGATCACGCGCTCGATGAGGCGGCGCACGTCGGCCGCGGTCGCGCCGCCTTCGTTGACGATGAAGTTGCCGTGCAGCGTCGAGATGGCTGCGGCGCCCTCGCGCGCGCCCTTCAGCGCCGCGGCCTGGACCAGTCGCCCGGCCGAGTCGCCGGGCGGGTTCTTGAAGACGCTGCCGCAGTTCTTGGTCTTGATGGGCTGCGTCTCGCTCCGCTCGCGGGTGAGCCTGGCCATGGTCTCCCTGGCCACCTCGCCGTCCCCGCGCTCGAGCCGGATCGTCGCCGACACGACAAGCGCGCCCTTCAACGGCCCATCGCGCAACGCCGAGGTGCGATAGCCCAGCTGGAGGGCGGCCGGGCTCCACGTCTTCTTGCCCTGGCCGGGCACGAAGCCCTCGGCTTCGACCAGCACCTCGCGGAGCTCCTTGCCCCAGCACCCCGCGTTCTGGTACACCGCGCCGCCGACGGTGCCGGGCACGCCTATTGCGAACTCGAACCCACGGAGGTTGGCGTCGGCCGCGATCCGGGCCAGTCGCATCATCTTCAGGCCGGCCGCGGCCCGCACGCGCACGCCCTCGATCTCGTGCTCGCGGCTGGTCACGCGCACTACAAGCCCTTCGACTCCACCGTCGGCGATCAGCAGGTTCGTCCCCGCGCCGAGGAGCAAATACGGAATGTCGCGCTCCTTGCAGCCGTCGAGCACCTTCTCGATGGCGTCGGCCCGCGATAGCGCGACGAAGAACTCCGCCGGCCCGCCGATGCCGAACGACGTCCGGGACGCCAGCGGTTCGTCCTCCTGGACGCCGGGCAGCCCGCGCAGCCAGGCGAGGCTAGACCTTGTGCGCCAGCTCATCGCCCAACTCTCTGATGTCGCCGGCGCCCATCAGCAGCACGAGGTCGTCGGGTCCGACGATCTCCTCGAGCGCCTCCTTTGCCTTGACGAAGTCGCCGACGTAGATGCCGTTTGGAAGCTGGTCGGCCAGATCCGAGGCACGCACGCCCGACACGTTGTCCTCGCCCGCGCCGTAGACGTCGAGCACGAAGACCCTGTCCGCCCCTTCGAAGGCGCGCGTGAAGTCGTGCATGAGCGCGGTGAGCCGCGAGTAGCGGTGCGGCTGAAAGACGACGATGAGTCGCCGGTGGCGCAGCTCGCGCGCGGCTTCGATGGTCGCGCGCACCTTGGTCGGGTGATGCGCGTAGTCGTCGTAGACCGCGCCGCCCTGGAACACACCGAGGAACTCGAGGCGCCGGTGGGCACCAGGAAACGTCTTCAGCGCGGCCGCAACATCAGCGAATTCGACGCCCAGCTCGAGCGCCATCGCGGCGGCGCCGGTCGCGTTCTGGATGTTGTGGCGGCCGGGCTGACGCAGGTTGATGTGCCCGAGCAGGTCGACCCCGCGGTAGATCGGAAATGGACGGACCGGCTCGGTGCGGTAGGTCGCGTCGTGGCGAAAGCCATATGTGACCTTGCGCGACTTCGGCTTCAGCTCGCGCGCCAGGTCGTCGTCCGCGCACAGGACGGCGAGGCCCTCTTTCGGCAGGCCTTCGATGAACCACTGGAAGAGATCGCGGACGGCGCTCACGTCACGGAAGTGGTCGGGATGGTCGAGCTCGATGTTGGTGACGATCGCACGCTTCGGGTGATGCAGCGTGAGCGTGCCATCAGACTCATCGGTCTCGGCGACGAGCCACTCCGACTGCCCGGCACGGGCGCTCGAACCGTCGCCGACCAGGACCGTCGGGTCGTAGCCGGCCGTGACGAGGATGTGGCCGAGCATGTGCGTCACGGTCGTCTTGCCTGCGGTACCCGCGACGGCGATCGAATCCGACTCGTTGATCAGGCGGGCGAGCATCTCGGCCCGGCTGACCACGGTCACTCCCATCATGCGGGCCGCGTCAAGCTCCGGCGACCTCTTGATCGCGCCGCTGTAGACGAGGAGGTCCTGACCGAGCACATGCTCCGGATCGTGGCCGACGAACATCTTCACCCCCGCGTCATGCAGCTCGTCTGTGGTCTGCGACTCCTTGAGGTCACAGCCGCTGACCTCATCGCCGCGGGCGAGGAAGACGCGCGCCAGCGCGGACACGCCCGCACCTCCCGCGCCCATCAGGTGGACCTTCACTTCTTCGCCACCTCGTGCAGCACGGCCAGAACGCGCAGCGCCGCGTCGCGGCGGCCCGCCGCAGCGGACGCCTTCGCCATGGCTCGGAGCCGTTCCGGGCTGAGGCTCTCGATTGCCCGCAGCAGGGTTTCGCCCGTAAGCCCATCGTCGGCGATCCGTATCGCCGCGCCGGCCTCGACCATCGCCGCGGCGTTCTCCTCCTGGTGCCCGCCGCCGAACATCCCGGGGACGAGGATCATGGGCAGCCCGACCGCGGCTGCCTCGGCGATCGTGCCGACACCGGCGCGGCCGATCACCAGGTCGGCCCTGCCCATGAGCGCCGGCATGTCATCGGCGAACGCGAACCCGCGGTAGCGCTCGCGGGCGTGCTGGGCGACGCCGGCCGTGCCCTGGGTCCCGGCGACGTGGATCACCTCTTCAAAACGCGCACAGAGTGCGTCGAGGGCCGACCACACCGCCTGGTTGAGGTGGCGGGCGCCCTGGCTCCCGCCGGTGACGAGCAGCACGCGCGGCGGCACGCTGGGCGTGCGCGGAACAAAGCCCTCACGCAGAGGAACGCCGGTCAGGACGACGCGCGGGTGGTTGAGCCGCTTCTCCGTCCCGGGCAGCGTGATGCACACCGCGGCGGCGCTCGCCGCGAAGTACCTCGTCGCCAGCCCGGGGCGAACGTCCTTCTCATGCAATACATAAGGAATGCGGCGCATCCGGGCGGCGGCAACGGCCGGGGCCATCACGTAGCCGCCCATGCCAAGCACGACGTCGGGCCGGAAACGGTCGACGATGCGCAGCGCGGACCGCATCGCGAGAGGGATGAGGACGGGCAGGGTGAAGTTTTTCCACGGCGCGTCCCGGTCGAGGCCGCGCACTCGGACAGTCTCGAGGTCGAAGCCTGCCTCCGGCACCAGGCGCTCCTCGGGGCCGCCCGTACGCCCGACGATGAGAACCGCACCGTCCGGCTCCTCAGCGCGGGACGCTCGCGCGACCGCGAGCGCCGGAAACAGGTGCCCGCCGGTCCCGCCGCCAGCGATCAAAAGTCTCATCTGACCTCCGATTGTTCCCCAACGCCGAGCCCGAGCCGTGGCGAGCGATGCTCAACAGGACGCCCACAGCGGCCAGGGTCGTGGCCAGGGCCGTGCCTCCGTAGCTGAAAAAGGGCAGCGGCACGCCGGTGATGGGAAGGGTATTGGTCACCGTCGCCATGTTCAGCAGCGCCTCGAAGGTGATCCAGGTCGTGATCGAGGCCGCGAGCGCCATGCCGAAACGATCCGGCGCGCGGAGCGCGGCTCGGTAGCCGCGGAGGCCGAAGACCAGGAAGCCGAGCATCACGAGCGTCGTTCCCACCAGGCCCGTCTCCTCGCCGATGATCGCGAAGATGAAGTCGGTGTGCGCCTCGGGCAGCCAACCGTACTTCTCGATCGAGTGGCCGATGCCCACTCCGAACACGCCTCCTGACGCGAGGCCGTAGATCGACTGGGTCGCCTGGAAGCCGGCGCCGAGCGGGTCTGCCCATGGGTTCTTGAACGCGGTGAGGCGGGCGATTCGGTACGGCTCGAGCAGGGTGACGGCCACGAAACCGAGGCTGAGCGCGCCGATGAGCAGGATGATGTGGCGCAGGCGCCCGCCGCCCGCCCAGTAGGCGGAGAGAAAGATCGCTACCGTGACCACGGCCGTGCCGAGGTCTCGCTCCAGCATCAAGAGGACCAGGACGCCCGCCAGCATGGCCGCGAACGGGACGAAGACGTGCTGGAAGTCGCCCATCCGCTGCGAGTTGCGGTCGATCCAGTGGGCGACGAAGACGGCGAAGGCGAGCTTGCCCAGCTCGGACGGCTGAAAGGTGCCCAGCGGCCCTGCTTCGAACCAGCGGCGCGCGCCGTTGACGCTGACGCCGACATGCGGGACCAACACGAGCAGCATCAGGATGACCACCGCCACCGCGCCCGCAGGCGCGAGCGGCCGGATGCGGCGGTAGTCCAGACGGCCGAGCACGAACAGCGCGACGAAACCGATTGCCAGCCAGGCCGCCTGGCGCTCGGCGTAATAGAAGGTCGACTGGTGCTGGTTGTAGGCGAACGCCACGCTGGCGCTCGTCACCATGACCAGGCCCGCCGCGCACAGCAGCACAGTTGTGAAGAGCAACAGCCGGTCCGGCTGCGGACGCTCGCGAGTGGTCGTGCTGCGGGCAGAGCCCGTCCAGGACGCGCTTCGCGCGCCTTTTGAATTCACGCCGCAAACCGTTTGCGGACCAGGTCTTTGAACTGGTTGCCGCGGTCCTCGAAGTCTTTGAACATGTCAAAGCTCTTGTAGGCAGGGCTGAGGAGCACCACGCCGCCCTGGCGCGACAGCCCGGCTGCGATCGACACCGCCTCATCGAGGCTCTGCGCGCGGATGACCTTCGGGTGCCCCCGGAGCTCCTCTGCCAGCTGTCCGGCGGACGCGCCGATGAGGATCACGGCCTCCGTCTTGGCCAGCACGTCTTTGGCCCAGTCGCCGAGCTCAAAGCCGCTGCCGTAGCCGCCCGCGATCAGGATCACAGGCGCTCCCGGAAACGCGTTGAGCGCGACGCGACCCGCGTCGGGGTTGGTCGCCTTCGAGTCGTTGTACCAGCGGACGCCGGCCCACTCGCCGACGAGCTCGAGCCGATGCTCCACGCCGCGAAACGAGCGGATCGCGTCGTTGATCGCGTCGTCGGGAAGACCCGCGATGCGTCCCACCGCGGCCGCGGCGAGCGCGTTTTCCATGTTGTGCCCGCCCGGCAGCGGCATCGGCGGCAAGGGCTGGTGCTGGTCGAGCCACACCACCTCGCCGCGGGCACGCGGCGCGAGGTCGCGCACGACCGGATCGCGACCGTTGAGCACCGCGTAATCCGCGTCCACGATCGCGCGTGCCTTCAGGTCGACGTAGCGCTCGAAAGTCCTGTGACGATCGAGGTGGTCGGGTGTGATGTTTAGGATCACGCCGATATGCATATGCGGCCGCTCGACGGACTCGAGCTGAAAGCTGGACAGCTCCAGCACGACCCAGTGCTCGGGGGTGATCTCGTCCACGCGGTCGAGCACGGTGTCGCCGATGTTGCCGCCGACCATGACGGGGCGTTGGCCCGCCGACAGCACCGCGCCTGTCAGCGCCGTCGTGGTCGTCTTGCCGTTGGTCCCAGTGATGCCGACGACCGTGCCCTTGCAGAGCTTGAGAAACAGGTCCATCTCGCTCGAGACCGGGATGCCCTTCGCGCGAGCCTCGTTGAGGAAGGCGGAGTCCCAGGGCACGCCAGGGCTCGCGTAGACGATGTCGACTCCCTCGAGCACGCCGGCGTCGTAACCGCCCAGTCGCAGGTCGACGCCGGATGGCATCTGGCGGAGCGTCGACTCGAGATCGGCGGCGGGCTTCTGGTCGACGACGCGAACCTTCTGGCCTTCGGCGCTGAGGTGGAGCGCGAGCGCGACGCCGCTGCGCGCCGCCCCCACGACCAGCGCCATCAACCGTGCGGACGCACGAGAGCGATGGCGGCGATCGCCGAAACCAGCCCCGCTGCCCAGAACGTGAGCGCGATGCGGTTCTCAGACCAACCCTCGTGGTGGAACGTGTAGTGGATCGGGGTCATGGTGAAGACGCGTCTGCCGCCGGTGACTTTGAAGTAAGCCACCTGAATGATGACAGAGAGGGTCTCGAGTACAAACACGAGTGCGACGATCGGTAGGAGCAGGAGCATGCCCTGCTGGATGGCCATCGTCGCCAGCGCGAAGCCGATCGCGAGCGAGCCCGTGTCGCCCATGAACACCCGGGCCGGGAACCGGTTGAAGATTAGAAACGCGGCGAGCGCTCCGCATAGAACCATGCCGACCGCCTTCTCCCCCGCCGGCGCGCCTGGAACGAACAGCACAAGCACACCGATCGCGATCAGCGAAAGACCCGCGGCCAGGCCGTCCATCCCGTCGGTGATGTTCACCGCATTGGCCGTGGCGACGATGGCCACGACAGCGAGCGGAAAGACGACCCACGGGGTGACAGGCAGAAAGTGCTGCGGCCCGCCCTGAACCGTCGCGAGCCACGCCACCGGGACGGCAAGCAGGAGCTGGATCGGAAGCTTCAGTCGCGCCGGGATGCCTCGGGTGCCGACCCGAAGCTTGCTGCGGTCGTCGGCGAAACCGAGAAGGCCGCCGGCGACGAGCCCGGCCACCGACGGCAGAGCGCCGGCGTGCCCCGCGACCGCCGCGAGAATGCCACCGAGGATCGCCAGGGAGACGAACAGCACACCGCCGCCAGTCGGCGTGCCGGCCTTCCTCTGATGCGATTCCGGCAGCTCCTCCTGGATCACCTGGCCTGCTTTGATCTGGCGCAGGGTGCGGATGGTGACGGGGTACAGGGCGGCGGCGACGATAAAACCGGCCACGAAAGTGACCAGGTTTAGAAGCACGGCCGAATCCCGCGCCGAGAGATTCGGTGACCAGGCGGCCCAGATGCTAGGCACGGCCGAGCACCGGAGCGAGCGCATCCGTTGATGCGTGAGCGAGGAGCGTAGGCCGTAACGACGCAGATGGGCTGCATGGGCGCCGAAGATCCGGCGCGGGCGTTCGGCCGGGCTTCTTCGATCACGAGGTGAGCTC
>WNFI01615619.1_pt1 | contig 12921 bp, 7 predicted proteins | sample 5400471 | NCBI WGS metagenome assembly WNFI01 (sample SAMN13153348, study PRJNA577476) | soil metagenome | isolation source: 100 cm saprolite on Douglas fir-dominated hillslope | place: USA:California | collected 2013-09-17
GGCTTGGTCCCGAGTTCGATCCGGTGCTTTCGAGGCAAAACGTCTTCCCATTCAGCTTGAATGTCGCCTCTCTTGAAGTGCTTCAGTTCATCGGCATAGTGACCGGTCAGCCGCGCATTGGGGGGATAGGCGCGCAGATCTACCATTGCTATCCTGGCACTATAGAGGTGATTGACAAGCAGGAATGTGCGTCAGCATGTGAATACTCGGCCTTGACGGCATCGGCTCAGGATTTGAGCGGGAACTGTCAGCACGCCAATTCGATGACGAGCCCTTTTGCGTATCCAGCGAGTTCATAATACGATAAAACAGTTTGAAGTTAGACGTTGGAGGCTTTCCTCCTACGAAAATGGTAGCTTTTAGACGCGTGGTTTCCTATGCTGAAAAATCTGATTGGCAAAAAGCAAATGGATGGTAGATTGTAAAGTAAGAAGAGGCGTTCAACCAGGTGGCCTCAAAAAGGCTTTGTCGTCCCGATCTTCTCGACAGAGGTGAGTAGTGGTACATATTGTGGAAACACTTCAGGCGGGGCAGACCGTTTTTGGCCTTGCCCATGGCATATTTGGTGAAGAATATGATCGTTTGGGAGATACCTATGATAGGACTCACATCACCGTTGCCGTTGTCGATACTAATATTCTGATCAATGATGTGAAGTACTCATTGCTCGTGAAGCCGCTGACATCCCTGATGGAGGCGGCACGCATTGGCGCGAAAGCTCGGTGACGAAGCCATCGCCCGGAAATTGAAAGTAGACCCCGTTGAAGCGCGAGAGCGTTGGATGCAACATTACCTTCCATGGATCACTTTTCTTGATCCTACAGGTCTTCCCTTGCTCAGTGCCAGAGTGAAAGACATCAAAGATCTCGATGATGTCCCGACTGGGCAAATCATCGAGCTTCTTCGCCCCGATGTTGTTCTCTGTTACGATACCAAGCACCTTGGGCATTTCGATGTGACCTCTGAAGGGTGGGTCTATGTAGCCCTTGCCTACCGTGATATTTCCAGACAAGAGGGGATGGTGGTCGGTTTCGAGCTTGTGGGGACGTTTTCGCTCAACGCTACCTTTGGTGTTGCTCAACTTTCGCTTTCCATCGTAGGGAAAATAGATAAAAACGTGTGGCTGATTGTGGGCCTGATCCTTGTCGTCGCTCTCTGTTGCGCTCTTGCTCACCCAACCTCACGCCGCTGGCTTCAGACAAAAGGCGAGGAGGTTGCATCAGCCATGAAACACACGGCTGAGCATATCGGCGAAGGGGCTGCAAGAATCAGCGAGACCATGACGACGGTGGAAAAAGCTGCCGGGGAAGCAAGGCGGCAACTTACGCTCAGACCGGAACGGACCATCACCCCTCCTGGAAAAGTACGAGAGTACGCTGCATGGGTACTTGCACGAGCCAGTGGGCTGCTCAGCGCCGAGGAGATCGTGAAGCGAATGAAAGATGCTGGCTATGACACGGCATCTGAACATCCTGAACGGTATCTGAAGAGAATACTTCGCGCTCATCCTGGGCTGTTTTACAATGAAGGTGCTCGCTGGTCTCTCGGGTGTCAACGGCTTTCAGCACCATACGCTCGTTAAAAGCGAGCGTATGGTGCTGAAAGCCGTTACCTATTGAAGAACTGCTGAGTTAAGTGGAAAAATCCTTACTGTCCACATCCGTTCCATTTCCTCCCGGAGACAAATAAACAAGATCTTGATGACAAGTTCTTATTTGCATATGTGACAGAGGCCTCGTCCCCTATCACCTGTTCCACTCTTCCTCCATGCGCTTGAAGCGGGGAAGGCGCTGTTGAGCCGAGATGGCCATGCGTCGTGCCCAGGTTCGCACATTGGGCTCAGGATCGCTGAGCCACCCCTTGATGATTTCAAGCTGTTGCGCTTCGTGCTGGCTCCAGCTCCCCATCCAGGCGCCCGATGCGAAATTACCAGCCAGGATGCCTGCCGGGATGCTAGCTAGTCCGTACTCTCTCACTATTCCCCGAACAATTGGAGTGATCGTTGCTTTCGGCTTGATAAGTCTCGCCAGGAGGTGCGGGCGTCGCTCTGGATCTTGTCGGGCCCACTCTAGCAACAGTTCTGCATCAAGCTCGTCAAAGACCGAGTTCCCTCTGAACCACTCGCGCAGTCCATAGGAGAGGTCTTCGTATTCCAGCAATTGGTTAGCAAGGACTGCCCAGATCTCTTCGCGCTTGAGGATAAATGCCTCCTTCAAAATGCTGAAGCGTTCGTCGACGAAGGCAACATGGCCGGACGCGACCCCTTTTAGCACCGCACGTGCGATGCGAACTGCGTCATGCTGTAAGAGCACCTGCCCTACCTGTCTCCAGTAGTAGTGCAGCATCGGTTTACTATCCCCTGCTGAACGCTCTACCAATGTCCAGGCCACAGGTAGCAATACCTCGGGAATTCCTTGCCCCTGCCTCTCGACCCACTGCGTCAGCAATGCCAGCCCTGCTTCAGAGGCACGAGGCGATGTATCCCGAGTCAGCCGTTCAAGCAGAGCGCAAACCTCAGGCGCCGTCAGGGGGAGTATCCATCCTCCGTAAACGAGTCGACTCAGTGCCTCAGGAGCCAACCAACCGCGGTCCACAAGTGCGGTCAGCCGTTCTACAATACGGGCATTCGCCTCAGCAGTGCATATCGCATCAAAAACAAGTGCGGTAGACGATTCCTCCTGCATCCACCCATCAAGGAGTTGTTCTCTCCACGCTTCTTCACCGGCATCCACCCGCCCCTGGAGATACGCACTCAGGAGCAGCGAGTCCTGGCTCGCCTTTGCTACCGCGACCAACTCATCCAACCAAGCACGCGCCTCGTCGCGCTGGCCCAGACGGCGTCCGAAGTGCCAGGCGTTTTCAGCTTCACAGGACATGAGCCAGGGCAGTTCCGCTCGGAGCACGTCAGGTTCTTTGATGGCCTCGTCCGCGAGTCGGGCCGCCACAGCGGGTGGGCGTTGCTCTTCAGGAAGGTGAGTCGTATTGAGCGTGTCAATGATGCTGGGTCGCCCGACATAGCGGCGGATCCTATCATGGAGAGAGTTTCCCAGGAAGTGTTCTGCCTGCTCTCTCAATCGTTTCCTTTGCTCTTCGGTGAGAGCTGTCACCTCAAACTTGAGTATAGATTGGATCGTTTCCCAGGCGCTTCGACGCTGCCCGTCATCGCTCGCCTCGAGCTTTTCAAAAAGGGCAATCACCTCTTCAGCTAATCCCACGGTGACAAGCTTCCGTGCAACATCGAACAGCGTTTCACGGGCCTTGTTTCGTACCTGATTGTCCGCATCGTGCAGCACCTCATCCAACAAACGTAACGCCGCCCGGAAGGTGGCGTGCACTTCCTCCCACGTTTCGGGCCACCACCGCCTTGGCGGGACGTATCCATCCCGCGGTTCGTCTGCGATAGAGCCTGTTCCAGAAACAGAGAGGGCCTTGGCCAGGGCTCCTACCGCAAGTGTCCGTGTCACAGGAGAGTCCGACCGTGATGCTTCCTGCAAGAGCGGATACCGTTCAAATGCAGGCACCTCGATGGTGTTGAAGGTGTAAAACAGTCCTGTCCACAGATCAGCAGCGTTGTGGCCCCACTCCTCGCTGTCAGCTTCCGCCAGACGGAGGAGCAGCGGCGCCGCCCTCGTAAAGGTCTCTTTTCGTCGCGCCAGGCGAACTAATATCGGTACAATATATCGACGGCCTTGCGTAAAGTTCAGTAATTGTTCGCGCGTAGCCAGAGCAATCGCTCGCTCGAGAACCTCGAGCGCAGCGTGTAGATGTCCTTTTGCCAGGACAGAAAAGAGGCGAGCGGTACCTTCGTTATTCAGTGCCGCGAGATCGTCAAAGAGACTGGTAGGACTGAGGAAGCCCTCGATCACCTGCGAGGCCTCTTTGAGCCCTGCGAGTTGCACCAGACGTTCCAGTAGGGCATTACGGGACTCAACAGTGGGAAGTGTCTGAAACAAGACCAGGATATCTTGCCCTCGAGATTGCCACTCATCTGCCGCAAGCCACAGGGCTAACAGCTCTGGCGTCACATACCGATAACGGCCCTGTTTTGACACGAGTCCATCCCGGCATGCCTGGCCAACCGCCTCGCGCATCTCGGCCCACGGCAGACCAATAAAGCGAGCGAGCGCCTCACCCTCCGCAGCAACATCCCCGTCCCATCCAACGCGGGTAAGAAGGGCAAGCACTCTCATCGTTCGTCTCGAGCGGTCATCTGGAAGCAGTTCCCTCAGGAAGCCCCCCACTTCGTTTGAAGTTGTGAGGTCAAACGCCGTCGTGAGTCCTCGGGCGACTTTTCCGGCAAGCACAACGGCCAGCTTAACGTAGCCTTTCACCGTCCGCACAATCCATCGTACCTGCTCAGGGCTGAGCGTCGAGGTCGTTGCCTCTACCACAGACGAGACTACTGCATCCTTGAGCGGAGGAACGGCGTACACCTCCTCGTCGCCTCCCAATCGTTCTGCTGGGCCGACGGTCACGAGACGCAGGCGATGCTCACTCATCTCGGCGAGCGCACCCAGGCGGGCCGCCTCAGCAGGAGGACACTCATCGACGACGAGGATAGCAGCGGCATCCTGATGCAATGCCATCCAGTAGAAGAAATCCCTCCCTGGCGGCTCAGGCGCATAGAGCGCCACTCCTGGTTCCTCTGGAGCGTTGCGAAACAGCTCAAGGGCCAGGCGCGTTTTCCCAACTCCTGAGGGGCCCTGCAATCGAACATGAACTGGTCCATCAGCAGCGGCCAATCGTCGTTGCACATCTTGCACAATGGCGACACGCTCTTTGTCTTCTTGGAATGGGATCTGATACATCGGGTGCCGCTTCAGCCAGCTCTCGACAGAGCAGATCCCGCAGACGGGTCGGTTAAAGCTAAACAGCATGATGGGATGTTCGTTTGCCCATCGAGCGATGTACGATGCATGAACAAGCCGCTGGGGAGCGCCAGGCTGCACCTGCGCGACCGCATCCTCTAGCCACCGCTTCATTTCATCAATCTTGGCAGGGTTAAAATCGGCACTGATGGCGAGGCAGTAAGTCCCTCCCTCGGCCAGCCCTTGACGCACACCTGGCTTGTTCACTTCTTCCAGGATGCTGGCATAGGTGATGTTTCTTCCTGCCTTGAATTGCCAGATACTGAGCCCACCTGGAATCCAGTAGCAGTTAACCGCGTCGGCTCGAACGCGAGCATCCACTCCCCCGTCAGGATCATTCAAGCGCAGAGATGTTTCAATATTCGAGGGCGAGATGCCTAAACGCCTGCCCTCCAGCCAGAGAAGGCGATTCAACACACTTGGAAGATCCTCTTTGCTGAGTTCGGTCACATCGTGATTATCTATCCCGAAAGGATTCTTCATTTTTCATTCCTTCTTACGGCCGCTCCTCACACATAAAACGCAGGGTGGAAAGACTCCTTGATCTTTCGGCCCGAGCTTACGAACGCTGTCCTATTTCTGACTGTATAGCCTGAAGATATGCTTCGGAGGGTTGCCAATTGAAACGCTTGAAGATCTCCATTGCGGCCTGCAGTGCAAGTTGTTTGGGACGAGATACCAGTTCTTCTTTCGGGTACTGCCGGCTATAGTGTATATGATCCGCTTGCGTCGGAAAATCATCAAATATGGGCAGCCTCTTAGACGGTTCAACAGCGAGAACCCGTTTTTGAAAGCCTTCAAGGACCAAGTTTGCTAGCAGGATATCAATGCGGAGGTCGCCAGCCAGCCGGTATGCTTCTGCCAGCGCCAACCGAGATGCGAATTCAAAGAATTCAGTACAGCGATAGACGGTTTCCTCGATGGAAAGCACCGCTCCCGGCTTCCATCCCTCTCTGGAGGGATATGGAAATTGGTCGCGCCAATCATCCAGTATTCCTCCCAGGTAGATGAATTGGCCGCTCTGGTACAAACGCCACGTTTCTCTAATCCAGTGCAACCGACAGTGCGCACTGACCCAGTCAGCTCCCGGCGGTGGCGCTGCTGCTGGAGTGTTCGGGAAGCTATGGGTACGTAAATTCACGGCGCTATTCTGGATGAGGAGATAGAGTTGCCCGAAATCGATTCGTTCCTGCTCAAACTGCTCTGGTCGAATGATCACCTCCCAATAGCCACGCGATTGGATGTCAGAGATCAGTGGGCCTGCCCAACCCTCCCGCTGCTCGCGAAACAGTGTATCGTTTCGGGATCGTACGTCTTTGGAGAGGCTGATACCGGCAACTTGGGCCTGTTCGACGAACCTCCGTATGCCCTTATCAATGGCAAGGCTCAGCACCGCCCGCATGCTCTCGACCGAGCCAATCTCCTTTGCCTCGGGTTTATTCGGGCTACGAGCGTAGAGCAACCCTTTCTGCAACACCTTCTCCCGCTTCTCGAGGGGCAGCCGTTGATTCGAATCATCCCGATATTCTTTTTTGCAGAGAATGGGGACATCAGTGAACTCGTGAATATGCAGGATGAGAAACTTCTTCCCATTCCACTCGCAAGGCTGATACTCAAAAGAGATGTGCGGCTCGGCGTGCTTATTCAACCCATCAGCAATATCCTCGTATCGCCACGTTGCCATCTGTACATCGGTCAGACCATCAGGGCAGAGCACCTGATCGCATTCTGCCACTCCAATGATCACGATCCCACCGTCGCGTCTGTTGGCCATACCCATTGCAGCGCGTACTACTCTTCCAAACAATGGGTTATCGTTGAGATTACCAGGCCCTTTACACTCAACGTTCGGCAGCTCTCGCCTAAGCGTAAGATGATCATGAATTTGTTCATCTGTAAACAATGAAATCCCCTACTATACAGCCGTACATGAAAACCGCCCATCGGAATGTGCGATGGCGAATAGTAGCTTTATTGACGCTAACCTTAAAACGTAGCACACGCTGAACAATAACGGGGAACGATGGAACGGATGAATGCTTTTACATGAATTCTCGTTTCTCTCAAACAGCGGGAAATCCATTTTTCTGCTCTGTTGTTCTGTACTTGAACGTCGAGTTACGCTCAAACAGAGCAGGATTAACCCGGCGTAATTGGCAAAAAGAACAGCGGGAAATATTTTTCTCCTTGGAGGTCACATGATACAGCCAGAGATCTCTTTGAAGAAAGGATAACGCTAGAGTCTGCAGCCATCCACCCAAATGAGCAACTTACTCGCTCGCTTTGCACGCACCCGTATTTGCCCGAGTAGGGCATCGGCTAATGGACAATCATGTTTCGGGCTCACCACTCCTACCAACTACTGTTGTGTCTAATTAACATGAATTCCTCATACTTGCTCATTATGTGGTAACGGTGTATTACGAATTTATACACGCCGCTACGTTTGCATACCGCTGCGTTTGAACGTGCATGAAAAAATGGCGCTCCAATGGCTTCCAAAGGCGCTTCAGCCGATAGGAGCAGCGATTTTCTGCCACGAGGGGGCAAAATTCTGCCACGAGGGGACAAAATTCTGCCACAGGGTATCCTATTTCAACAACATCTTCAATAGTAGAGACAAAATGGAGGATCTCACAAATGTTAACGCTGGAATCATGCATATGATGCATATATCACTAAAACATGTATATAAATCACACAGTTATGGAGATTGCCCTGTCCGTCTCGGAGTTAGCGGAAGCCGCCACCTTTTTTGATTTGATAAGTAAAATAAGACGAGAGGCATCATCGAGAAGGTGAGTCAGAACTACCAGTCTGACGAGGAAACGCGTCATAGACCGATTGTAGTACGCAGATCTAGCCAACCTCTCAAAAGAGCAGCAGTTTCCCTGTAGAAGCTCAATGACTCGTCCTGCTCTGCTCTTCTAGATGACAACTGTACAAAGAATTGTAATACTGACTCCGTGTCAACAAGGTATAGCTGGCAGCAGGCAGATCCGCATGCCCTAACACGAAGCTTGCTTTGCGATTGGTGAGTTCCCCCGTTTTGCTGACTTCCCCCTGGTATTCAAGCGCGAGGATCTGCCATCCTCGCTGAAGTAAGTCGTTGAGAGTAAATTCTTCCGCTTCACGGAGCACCGTTTCGAGTAATGACAGTTGCAGTTGTTGGTCCACCATCGCTGGTGATTGATAGTCTGGTCCCTTACGGGGGATAAAAGCTCTGAGCAAAAAATCATCCACGGCTTCCTCTAAGCTGCCGATGAAAAATGGGCACAGGTAGTGTTTATCGAACTTCAGTTGGCCAGAAACGAGCCGCCAGGAGTGAAACCACCAGCCCTTGTGCTCTCTGAAGTCATCGTCCGAGAATACCTCTTTTTCTCTCCACTCGTGAGGAGGTGGGTTGATCCCATTCGAGTAGGCATAGACAACGCGCCAAGCGATGTGGTCGCCATCATTCGCGAAATAGGTGAGCTGCTGCTGCGTGAGATAGTCACGAACCTTTTCCCTCAGATCATGTACAGTTTCTCCATAGATGCAAATGGAATATGTCACTTCCGCATAATTTCGATTTCGACTTCCACTCGCCTTGAGGCGAACTTCCCATTGTCTTACTGTCGTTCGCACAGTGCAACCTCCGCTGGAAAAGAGCTTCTGCTTCCCTGGATTTGCATGTCTGTTATTCCGATATTTTTACCAGAGCGGTATTCCTGCCCGCTTCTATTGAGCGGGAGAGAGCTCACCTCGCGCAAGCAAAGGCTTGCACTCCCTACGATAGCAGTCAGCGAGCCTGAGCCTAGATTCCTTCGTCATCTCTAGCTGCGGCACGGTTGGCCATACAGTCAGGTACTACGAGGAGTATAGCACATTTTTATGAGATTACAAAGACATAAAAATAAAACATACTCACAAACTATGTGTAGCAAATAGTCTATACTCATGCGTAATGAAAATGAACGTCCGACTATCCCTGGTTATGTTACGATCAAAGAAGCGGCCAAGCTCCTGGGCGTTTCAGCCAATAGAGTCTATACGTATGTCGAAGAAGGTCGCCTCCCTTCAGCTCAGGCAGCGCATGTGATTATGATCCCTCTGGAGGCACTCAAGGACTTTAAATCGCAACTCTCTGGACGCCCGCGAACAACTATCCCGACCTGGCGAATCTCGCCAGAAGAAAATGCGCTACTTGCCACTTCCATCCTTGTCCGGATACGAACAAATCAGTACAACAGGCTCCTAGCCAGATTAGAGGAGATGCGGCGAGAGAGGCAGCATCTCTTCCCCGGAACTATCGCTCGGTATATTCTCGAGAGGGAGCGGCATCCCGAGCACATCGAGATTTTACTCATCTGGAGGAGTACAGCCGTGCCAGATAACGCAATCTACAACCAGTGGCTTGATGAGTTTCGGCAGGCATTAAGTGACGTACTCGACTGGGATACTGCTCAGTACGATACAGGAAAAGTTATCATACATACATAACCGTGACTGCTGCAGATCGCCTGGATAAGTATGCCAACATATATGCCTCCCGTAGGCTTTTAAAGCACTGGCCTTCCACCAAAAACGGTGATCTAGCGGAGAGACGATATACCGCCAGAAATAATACGAAGTTCACTCAGCCAGTCAGCGCTCCTGCGACCAGAATATTATTGACCAAATCATCAAAGTTGCTAAAGGTTATCACTTCACGGCAACTTTCTGATTACTTACTCTGTCTGATCGAATTCATCAAAGGCAAGTCTCCACAGAACTGATGAGATAGGGTCAGTGCTATCTCCGAATTGCTGAATTGACGCAACTCGGCTCTTACTAAAGTATTTGATTACAGCAGGCCCGGATACGGAACTCCATTTACTTTACAAGAAGCCCAGAGCATATTCGGACCCCCCCACCTCTGGACACAACTGTAAATAAGCTCGGTTCACCACTTTTTACAACAGATGGTTTACAAATGTACGCGTTTTTAACAACAGATGCGATTCAATTTTTACATCTGTTGTTAATCATTTGTGCATTGTAATGTAGTAATAATTTCCTACTTTTGTTAAATATGAAGTAAAATATGGTAAGCTTACCGTGACCAAGGTAGTGCAGCTTGGAAAGCTATCGTGCAGAAATGCCCGATATGCTAAGAGAATCGCAGCATCAGGAGAGTGGGACAGTGATTACACAACCCCTATTGGGTCATCCTCCATTATTACCCGGCGAATCTCTCTCTTCTCTCATCGCACGCCTTGCCAAGATCAATGAATATGAACCCCGGAGCATATTGACATCGATGATACGTGAATCGTGGAAATATGGACGTAGAGTTGGATTAAGTTATCTATCGCTAGCTTCTCAATTCACATGGCTTGGAGTGCTGACAAATGTCGAACCTTATGAACTATATAGGGCCACTACTCACCGTTTTTCTTCTATCCTCACTCCTCCGGAAAATGAGATTACAAGCATCGAGCTTTCTAACGGCCTCTCTGTTCCCCTCTTGTCCAGAAATATTGTCCATAGACAGGTGCGACCTGAGTATGCAAGCCAGTTTTGCCCTCTCTGCTTGAAAGACTCCGCCTACCATCGCCTCGTCTGGTTCCCTATGGCGTCGTCTGCTTGCTTGGATCACAAGTGTCTATTAGTAAGCTCGTGCCCGGAATGCGAAAAGGCGGTCCGAATCCCTGATATCATTGAAACGCATTGTTCGAATTGCAAAGCCGATTATAGGGAAGTTGAGCCAATATCAATAGAAAATGACAGCTTTGGACTATTTACACAGTCTCTGATTCAAACCTGGTTCACTGAGGGCATCAGCCCCATTTCTCCCGCCTACCCTCTACCCCAACAGATGCCCAGGGAACTCTATCGCGTTGTTGACGGATTAAGGCTTTCCATTATGCCAACGGATCACGATTGGCCCCTCTTGCACAGTACAATTAACGGGCCCCATTCCCTGGGATTACGAATCGCGGATATGAGACCTGCTTATTTACTGACTCTTACCACTTACCAGAGCTTCTGCCTCTATGCGACTGCTTGTAAGGGTATCATCAACTGGCCAGAGGGATTTCATTGTTTTCTAACAGCATACCGGGACCTCGAAAAGGCTAGTGCAATTCACTACAGTACCAGCAGTCTCCATGATGGATTCGGGGGTCTTTATCAGTTCTGGATTTCTCGGCGCTGGAAGCAACCGAGCCTGGAGTTCGTGCAGCAAGCTTTTTACGAATATTTAGCAGACAATCACCTTTCATTTCCAGCAGCACCTTATACGTCGGGATACAAGCATACGCCCGAATTGATCAGCAAACTACGCTATCTGCGTGTGCATGAGGCAGTAAAGCAACTCGGTACGACCGAAACAAGACTCAGACTCATGATCCGTGTGGGACTGCTTATGCCCTGCGACAATATGGGCAAATCGAAAGTAATACTCCTGGAACGCGAAGATGTGCTCGCGTTCCAGAAGAGGTGGGAACAGGCACTCACTATCGAAGAAGCAGCGGATTGGTTAGGAACCTCTCCGAAGGTAGTGCCTCAGTTAGTAAAAGTTGGGTTGCTGTCTGCGCAACAGACATCTGCAGAGGGTTCTTTTTGGATGTTCAGCCCTTCGGATGTAACCGAGTGCTTAGAACGTATTACAGAGCGAGTAGGAAGTTACTCGTCTATCGAGAGCACCGGTAAAGAGAAGATGCTCTCTTTAAAGAAAACTTACGAACTTTTACAGAAACATTTGGGCTCAGGATCATCAGCTCTTGTACTTAAGAAGGTCGCAGATGGCGATCTTCGCGCATACATTATAGCGAATAGCAGGCTTCAACTAAGATCACTCGTATTCGCCCGGAGCGACATTGATGCATACATAGAGACGGTAAAAGCTGAGAAAGGCTGGATTAATCACTATGAGGTAGCCAAAATCCTAGGCATCAACCATCGATCGGTAAAACGTTGGGTAAAAACTGAGGTGATTCCACCCGCGACGACCGAAGGAAATAAACATTACTTTAATAGACAGGCGGTTGAGAAGCTCAAATCCGATCTTGTGTTTGTCTCCGAGGCAACAAAATTACTGGGTGTAAGTCAGAATGCTGTGTATGCTTTAGCTACATATGAAGTTCGGTGCCAACTTAAGGTAACTTGCACTGAAATCGCCCGCTGGGTCAGACAAGGCAAACTGATTCCTCTCGAGGACAAAGCGCTGAAGCCCTGGTTCTTTTCACGTCAACATATTTCCAGCTTCGTAGAACAGTCAAGAACGAGACAATCCTGACGCTGGATAGCAAAGAAAAGTAAAGGTGAGGGAAATGCCAGTCAGAAAAGTGAGCAATCGCGGAGGGAATATCATTGGTTCCTTTCCGCCGCAGATAAAGGGAGAGAAAGTAAGGTACGAGTCCACCATTGAGCGCGATCTCGTCTTCTTCTTTAAATACGATCCAACTGTGATTACATATCATGCTCAGCCGATGATTATCACAGAGACAATAACCCAGGGGAATACTCATACATATACACCCGACTTCCTGGTTGTGCGCACCAATAGTAAAGAAATCATTGAATGTAAACCGGAAGCCCTTATCAATAGCCCGCATGCTCAGCAACAGATAGCCATAGGCCAGAAATGGGCTGCCAAGAACTATCATGATTTTGCCATTGTTACTGATACGAATTTGCGCACAGGACACACTCTTGAAAACCTAAAACTCTTGTGGCGCTATAGCCGCCAGACAGTCCCAACCGCTACCCTCGCGCGTTGCATCGATTATATGGAAAAGCGTCTTGAGGGGGTATCATTTCAAGACCTGGCCTTGTACTTGTCCACCCTTGCGGCTAAAGGCGTGCAACAGCCGTTCATGCAAGCGCCACTTATCTATAACATGCTTTTTCGACATATTCTACACACAGAGCTGACGGTGCCAATCAACCCGGCAACCCTCCTCTGGCGCTGCCAGACTCCCACAGCGGCTCCGCTCACATACATCCGTCCTCTAAGTAACCGATAGGAGGTTCCACCATGTCTCGACGGCGTTTTACAATAGGGACACGATACATGTACAAAGAACAG
>WNFI01647379.1_pt1 | contig 12921 bp, 12 predicted proteins | sample 5400471 | NCBI WGS metagenome assembly WNFI01 (sample SAMN13153348, study PRJNA577476) | soil metagenome | isolation source: 100 cm saprolite on Douglas fir-dominated hillslope | place: USA:California | collected 2013-09-17
TGCCACCAACTCCTCACCAACATCAAATGGTTTGCTCAACTTTTCACCTTCTGCAATATTCCACCATTCTGTGAGATTGAAGTTTGAATCAACTGATGTCATATACATGGCCTGGAGAAGCATGCTTTTGTCAGATGCTACATATGTTATAATGCGTCTAGAAGGGCCCTTGAGTCACAGAGGACCAAGGGGACTATGTTGTTGGTATTGCAGAGCACCAAGGTATCCATCATGCGGAAGATGCAGAACAAAGCTATTGGGGAGATAAGGGCATTGATAATCTGCAGGTGGTCCATATTGAGGTGATGCAACTTGTGGGCCATTATAGCAAGGAATATCATGTTGGTTGGGGTGCCAATTCTCACCAAACATGAGTCCTGCAATATTAGCAACTCAGCCTCTTGGATTATACCCAAAGGCATTGAAGTCTTCTAGTTGTTGTTGGTGAGCCATGAAGTGACAAAAAAAGTGGTTGGACACAAGTATCACCTTATAGGCAATCCAAATGAGCATAGACCAGGTTTATTTTATTTTTTTGTTGGTAGAACGGGGTCATTGAGGTGAACACTGAGTACCAATGGGTGCTGGTAGGCATTGTTGTGATTTTCTTGGGATGAGGGATGAGTCGATGGCTTAGTCTTCAGCAATCTGGCATGTTTGACAGATGACAGACAGATAACCAAACAAAGGTATAAACAAGCATTGTGCAAAACTGCCTATTATTATAAAACTTGCTGTAATATTTGTTTGTGCACTCTCTTGTTTGACCTGAAGTTCTCATTTCATTCTGCATACACTGCCTGAAGGGCAGACATCACCTGTTGCAACTATGGGCTGAGCCCATACTTACTAACTGATTAGTTTTGCCATACTATACTGATTTGCCACCTTTTAATGCATTGATGTGCTGTGATCTACTCATGTTGCCCCTTATAGTGTTTTTCCATAGCTTCTAATGCTTCTGATGTTTCCTAAACATCTCCCGAGTTGTTGTGTTGGGTTGTGGAGCAATTCTGACTGATCCCAAAGTATTTCTGAGTGGCCTTGTTCATCCTTTCTCTCTGCAGTAGTACAGGCCTTGTTTTGTATTTAAAACATTGAGTCTTGAAGGGAAAGCCTTAAGCTTTTTCTTAACAAAGTTCTGTGTTCTTCTTGTGCACTTTGTGGGAATCTTTCATAAGGACCTTGCCCCAAACATGTGAGCTTTACTGCTTCAAGAAAGACCAAATTGTGAGAACATGACTTCAACATGTTTCATGATTATCTAAGCCAGCACTAAAATGTGTTGACTTAGAAGGGAAATATGAACCACTACAAATGGCCAAATGTTACCAAGGCACATTGCTGACTAAGCTTGGACTGCCATTTATGGAGTCACAACTTAGGAATTTTACAACCTTGAACTCATAGCCCACTTTACCAAGGCATGACTCTGACTAAGCTCAAACTGCCCTTCTGGCAGTTGTGACTTAGAGAAACCTGAATGACTCAACTCACAGCCCACTCTAACCAAGGTGCAACTCTGACTAAGCTTGAACTGCCTTTTTAGGAGTTGCAACTTAGAGAAACATGAATGACTTGGACTCATAGCCTGTTCCTAACTGAGGCACAACCCTGACTAATCATTGACTGCCTTATTAGGAGTAATGACTTAGTGGAACAAGACTTGAATCCTCTAGATGCTATTAAAGGAACTAGAGAGTGCTGCTACACCTTGTAGGTCTTAATGCTAGAGCAACAAGTGGACTACCTTTACAAGCAACCCAAATCAAGCCTATTGGTGACACATGGCCACAATGCATAACATAAGAAAAAGCTTCTACATGCTTTGAAAGTTCAAAGGAAACAAGAAGATGACTACTGCATCTTGGACAACGAAACTGGTAACATTCACTGAAGAACCCACCAGTGTGAAGTAGGTCAATCCACACTTTGGACTAGACCTCCCTACATTTATTACTGGCACTGGCACTTGATGGGTGCAGCCAGACAAGACCACTAATGGAAATATATCACCACCTTCCTACCATGTTAAATACCAAGGAAGCTGGCACCCACTTGAGTTTGTCAACAGAAGTTGGTACTGGCTTGAATGGGATGATGATGAGTACCTAGGGTACTGGGTCAAGAAGGCCTCAAAAATTGAACAAGGACATTACAACATTGGATGGGGCACAAAAGAAATAGAAATAGAAACACTAACCAGGCTTACAGAAATCTCAAAGGCATGAGAATGGGCAGAGTTAGGAAGTACTCAGCCTAGTAACAAAGACTTCTCTTCACCAGGAGAAGACAACCCTGTCAATAAGAACCCAGGCCTCCATGAAAAATTGGCTGCCATATTTGAAGACAACCCAGTGTTTGAAGACATTGTAGAAGCCACTGAACTGAGTGGACCAAGGAAAGACTATATGCCAGCCTATGTACCAACACAAGGCCTAGGACCCCCACCAATAAATCCAATCAGAGTACAAGCTACTACAACTCAGGAAGAAGAAGCAGTCCTCACCACTACAAAGGAGGCTGCAAAACTGATTACCAACAAAATTAAGCTTGATGGAGGGCTTAAAGGCCAAGTCCCTGACAGCTTCAATGGAGACCAAACCAAAGCATAGTCATTCATGAATGCATTCAATCTCTTCTGGATAACCAATGATAATGCAAGTATGATGACCAACCCCTACAAATGAAATACCTACTTCTTGGGATTGATCAATGGACCATGGGTCCGAGACTGGGTCCAAGACTAGGCCAATGGCTTATATGAGAAAACTACTTGCCGAAGTGACAGAGTAGAGAAGACCTCAGAATTACTCTAGGACAACCTAAAGGAGGCCTTTGAATGCTCCTTCACCCATACTGGGTGAGTCAAACAGGCCAAATCAGAACTGAACCAACTTGAAATGGTCCAAGACCAAATTGACAACTATATTGCCAAATTTGAAAACTTGGTATGAAAGGCAGGGGTCTTGCTTTGTGTGCTGTCACAGTCGCCTGGGGTGTCTGAGAGGTTTTGGTTGGTTGGTAGGTTGTGGTCTTCATCTGCTGTGCTCTGATTGGTCCGCTCTGTTGGAGGGACGTACAGCCAATGTCGGATTCTGAGTCTGATACTTGTGATTGCTGACCTGTCCTCTGTGCGCCATCGACTGGTCCACCCCACTCCGCTGGTTGCTCGGACCACAATCTAGAACAATTACATGAATGCCCACATGCTCCATGCATCAATGCATGTTAGCTTCTATTGTCTTTCACCTGTCCATGAAGTTGAGGCATTCATTCTTTAGTGAAAATTTGAGCATCTGCAGGGCTTCCATGAGAGATGGGTTGATTTGGTTTCACTTTGCAGTGTCTGTGTCCTTTGCTGATAAGAATATGCACTCACAAGGTACAGATGTCACCTGGACTGGGAGATAATCCATGGCAATTGGAAACAGTGTTGGAAATTCTGCCCTATTAGCCTGTTAAGGGAGTGTGTTATAGTGTCAAAACACCATTCAATCATATGAGTTGCCTACCTCCCAGAACCACATGATGTCTGTCCCCTCAGATGAGATTGAATCCAAAGCATACTTCTGGAATTCAGCTTCTACAATGGATGTGTTCCATGTGGATTTTTGGTTGTACACAGAATCTTGAATCTTGAATCGCATTGGAGTGGATTTAACCACAGAAACTAGAGTGGGTTGGGCAGGAGAATCAGTTGTTGTGGTTTTAGATGTTGACAATTTCTGGTTGTGGTACTGGCCCATCTATGGGTCATGAGAAAGAAAGGTGGTTGAGTTGAAAGGTGTAGTCTTATGAGCATTAGAATGGTATCCTTCACATACTCAATATAGTCATGTTCCCATTTCTCTTTGATCCACAAGAACTGCACAGTAGGATTGAGGACTGTTCAATCAAGTCAGAAGTTAGAGCAACAAACATCAATTTGAATACTAACACATCATGATGATATAGGCATCTGTGTCATCCATTCAAATATAGTATTTTTTTGCCCACTTCAAGCCGATTTCCATCTAGGGCCAGAAAATCTCATAGTCACTCCCAAGGCTTTCTCATCCTATCATAAACTTCTCAAAACTGGAGATTGCATGTGATAAAACTGGTATGGATTTGGATAACATGCTTTGTTGACACTTATGAGGAATCTGTTGTTATATGAGCACCAGTCCATGGGTTAATTAGATGACTCACAGTCAAGACCATTTCTAACCCTTCAAGAACATACCAATTGTGTTCTGACAGTTTCCAATGAGAGAATTCATTCAAATTGGTCTTAAGATACCAATTGATAGCCTATGTTGAATATTTAATTAGTTACAAGTTATAGTCCCTGAGAGCCTAAGAGGAACTCACTAGTTGGAGCTGTCTTAGACATTCTAGCATCAAATAGACCAAATCCCACCTTGTCTTCACATCCCTCAGAGGTTGTACCTCAGGAAGTTTGACCTAAGTACAATTGCCATCAATCTTTTTGAAGAACCAGTTTCATCTGTTTCCATCTTGGATGAAGCCATGAAAGCCTTCCCTGCATTGGTCCAAAGAGCATAAAAGTCAAATTATTCTGCAAGCATGCCTGAGGGGATCATGTTTGATACCTGCAAACTGTTCTTTGAGCTTAGGATTGCCACAATCATCAAAGGAATCATCCAGTTCTAGCTCCTCAATATAGAGATCAATATCTATGTTGTTATTATTCAGCTTATTCTCAGAGTCATGGTGAAATGTGCAGTTTGAATTGACAGGAACTTCAAGCTCAGAGAGATACCATAACTGTTTGGAAACAGAAGTCATGGATGAAATAATGTGAGATGTGCAGATGTTAATAATGTGTGCAAAACACTGGATGTGGTGATTAAGGTGATGAAAGTCAACCATGACAGCTGTCTCACATTTGGCAAGCAGAGACTGCAGCTCTTGCATGGCCATAGCATTGTTCTTGGCATTGTTGAGCATAAAGTGGCCAATCTACAAAAAAGTAAGGTGAAAGTGCAAATAGATATCACATTAGGGAACACATACCTTGAGTGTAATATCAGCCCAATCAAGGAGGTATAGGATATTCTTCACTATATTGATGCCTGAGTGTTTTTTCTTGAGGCAATGAAAGCTGATAAGTGCAGCATTCAGTCCAAGGGGCCCACTTAACTTATCACATAAGATCTAGTGAGCAGTCAATGCTATGTAGGCCTCCAGATTTGTGTTTGACCAGGCATCTGCAGTAAAACTAATCTGCCCACAGGATTTCTATGACCAAAGATGGTTAACAAAGCAGAAAGAATAAATGCCTATACTCATAAAAAGGTCCAATTTCAATTGTTCAAACAAATCCCACCATTGACTGATGACTGCTTCCCTTATCTTACTGCAGTGAGGGATATTGGCATTAATGAGATTCTCACAAAGAACCATACACAGCTGTTGAAACTTGGGGCATTCCATAATACAAATTGACTGAAGACCCTTGAGAGTGTGTAAGGACACAAGATTGTTGGAACTCACCTGATCATCTGCAACTATGAAGCAAACAAGATGCACCAGGAACAATACCAGTGAGAATGATGGGATCTTCTGGTCACATTGGTAGCAAGCATTGTTAGTGGGTGCATTGGACAATTGGCTCATTAATTTGTATTGCCAACTATGCTGCGAAACTGCATCATCATACTTCCTAGGGTATACTAGGTAGAGATGCCTTTGGAGATTTGTGTTTCTGGTTTTTGGCCTGTAGATAAAATTGGGAATGTTGCTAGAGATCTTAGACTTATTGGTGCCATATTCCTTGCTGCTTGTCATGAGAAAACCAAATAGATAACAGAAAGTCCATACATATGCACATAGCTTGCAAATTTTGGACTTAGGCTTTTTTCCATTTGAAGAAAACTTGCCTTGAGTGGATTTGACACCAGTGAAGAAGTGCAAAATATCAAGGGCTGTCTTCATGTTGACTGGCATATTGAGGGTGCCAGCTTTTTAGAAACCCATGCCCTGAGGCTCTAGCCCAGGGGAGGGATTTGGGGGGCTAGAGTCAGATATTGAGTCATCATCCTCTACCACTTAAAGGTCAAATTCTTCACCACTGGCAATTTTATTGAGTTGGGTGTTACCTGCCTAGGTTAATTGGTAAGTCTCAGAATGTACATAGAGGGTCCAGGAAGGTCACCTTTGATTGGTCTTAAGATGAGCCAATAGGATAAGGGCAAGAGCAAGAGCAATGAGAAGCCTTGACAGCCTCAGGTGCAGCTATTGATAATGATTCAGATTGTTTTGTCTTGCATGGAGCCATGACATGAAGAGAAAATGGAGGATCAGTGAGAAAACAGGATTGTGAGAACAGGAGGATGGAGAAAATGGGGGATCTATGGGCTTAAATCCCAAAGGCCAGTGAATTGCTTGAGGTCCACTGCCCAGGCACACTCCATGAAATGCACCAAAAAAAAGAGATTATATCCATGACATTGATGTCAGATGCAGTCAGTCAGAAAGGGGCATAGGATGAAAGCAGCTGTCAGTGAGTGGTGGGCACACTGTGTCAACTGATGTGTGCCTTGAAGTTGGCTTGAATGTGTGTGCATGACTCAATTGAGTGGCTCATGCTCATGTAGCAAATATATTACATTTCATGATTCAACATGCAGTTTATGACTCAGAAATAGGATCACATCATGTTAGACAGACAGGCAGCACATACAGAACAACATGAGGTGCAATACATAACCACAGAAATAGGAAAAGTGAAAGGAATATTACAGTAATGGCTAACAAAACCACTTGCTTAACAATAGATGACTGCTATTGGTCAACAATGCATCCCATGACCTCTTAGAACCACAAAGCTTATCCCTATCTATATCAGCCAGCAGCAGAATGTCCTGAGGCTTAGCCTTGTTATCTTCAGGCCAACTGGTTGCATTAAAAGCTTATGAGAAGTGAAGTGAAAAATTTTCATAGAGTTCCTTGAACTCCAATGAAATTTGGGGGAGCTTGGGGTCACCTGACTCCTTTATGTTTGATTTCAAATCCATGATGCCTGATTCCATATTTTTTTTGGTAACAGAGGGAGAGGGCATATTTTTCTGTTTTTTTCCATTTATGGTACCAAGAGGTGACTGTAGTCTGCAATTCTTCCAGGAGTCTCCAAAGGTGGGGATTACCAGGAATTTCAAATTCTTCCTCTGCCAGCCTATCTGTTTTCAGGAAGTCAGCTTTTACCATGCTTCCTGTCACCACCACTTGGTTGCATCAGTGATGTTAGACCTTTAGTTGTAAAGAGTAGAGGTTCCCATCCTGCAAGTGCCATCTGCAAGACCCTCTGCGAGTAGAAAGGAACAGTAGTAGGATTGAGACAAGAGACTCAACTTGCCTGTTTTAGAGCATTTGAGACCTCTCCTATATACCTGTACACAGTAGACTATACTAGGGGTCTAAGACCAAACTGAGTAGGAGTCTAATAGTCCAGAACTGAACAAGGGCCTCCACATGTCATGCCAATACAGTAGAGTGAACAAGAAATGGGGCAGCGATAATGAACACCGGAATGGGTTAGACTACATGCAGCTACCCTAAAGCTAATCGTACATGGAATGCTCAAAGGAAGAACAAACAAATGAATACTTTTCAGGCCAGTTCCCCCACTTACAAGGGCAGGACGGTCAGATGACCATGACTCCCTAGGTCGGTTACACCACCCTCCCTGTCAGAATGGATGCCCACATCCACAGCTGTATGTTCGATGGGCTTGGCAGAACAGATCACCCCTGACTTGGTTCTGCTCATGTTGAGCCCCCATCTGACTAAGTCAAAGGTGGTGGACATGTTAATCCGCTCAGGCTGCCTCAAGCCTCCCTTTGCTAAGGGCCTATTCCATGTGGGCCATTTGTACCTCCTGTTCAAGGAGGTCAATTTGTGCTCCCAGGCTTTGGCACTGTTCATCCATCACTTGGTAGCAGTCGACCTCAGCCACAAACTCCCAGTTATTGGTGGGGAGTTGGTCAAAGGTGCATTGGATCATTGCAAAGGTGGTTCCACTCCCTACTAATGCAGATAGGAACCACCCTGGAAGAGGTCCTGCTGGGTCGTCGTCATTCTCATCATAGTACTCTTTGGGGGCAAAGAGGTTGGAGATAAGGGGAAGGTCCCCTGGGGCATCTTCTTTGGTGTACCTGGCCACTTTTCCCCCATCTAGTCTTTTGACCCATTTGGCAGGGCATCATAACCCATCCTTGCAAGGCATGTTGAGGTTGACTTCCCCCCAGTTTTCTTTATAACCTGGAGGGGTGTCCTCAAAGGGTCACTTTGTATCAAGGTTTTGTCTGGGGAGACTAGTCTGCTGGAGGTCATCAAGGGCCTCTTCAAGCAGTTCCTTCTCTCTGGAGTGCTGGCCCTCCATGCATCTGGTGGTCTTGACCATCGAGTTGATAATACCCCTGAGTACTGCAGGGTGAAGGTTGGGGTCACCTTGAATGATGTTTCGCACCAACCTTGGAGAGATGGCACCTCCTCATATTTGGGCCAGCAGGCTGAGCTGGGAGTTGTCTGGTCCCACCAATCTCTGGATTTCCTGGTTGGTGAGGGCCAGATATTTTTCTTGTATGGCCTGGGCTCATTCGTCTCTAGTTGGGGTAGGGGGTCTTGTTGACATACAAGATCCGTTACTGTAGTTGATGGAGAAGCCGTCGTCTGACATGATGGAACACCCTTTCATTTGATAAGGTATTGTAGGGTTCTTCCCCTACCGGAGTGCCAGTGGTTGATGACCCTTTCAACCTCATATTCTTCTTCACCTTCAATAAGGTCAGGGGATGGCCTCAAATAGTTTGGTCTGTGTGCATTTGTTTTGCGATAGAGCGATAAGAGAGATGCATGGAAGATGTCATGGATGTTCTAGGCTATGGGCAGATGTATCTGATAGGCAACTGGGGATACCTCTTTAAGAATCTCGAATGGGCCATAGTGTTTTGGGGCTAGTTTAGTCACCTGATACAGTAGATGGAGATGAGTTCCTTCTAACCAAACTTGGGCACCAACTGAAAATAAAGATGGGATTGTGTTTTTTCCTGCTGATTGGTTGATTGCATTGATGGCCTGGAGCCATTTCTCCTTCATGGTTCCTAACCTATCTTGGGTCACCTGGTTCTTTTCTTTCTTTTGATCAATCATCATTAGGTGAGGCTGCCCCCCCCCATAGGATTTGATTGGGCAATAGTCTAGTAGTGGTGTTTTTCCTATTGTTGTGGATGGCAGTGGCAATAGAGAGCCAATTGGTCCAGTCTTCAGGGGCTGTTGATGTGACAATATGAAGGTATTGTTCAATCCATTGGTTCTTTCATTCCGACAGACTGTCAGTTTGAGGGTGGAAAGTGGTAGAAATATTTTGTTGGGCTCCAATTTGAGCAGCTAATGCCTTCCCAAAGTGCAAGGTGAATTGGGGGTCTCAATCGGTAATGACTTTTCACAGAAGTCTGAACCATGGGTATATGTTTTTCAAATATAAGGTGGCTATCCCCATTCTGGTGATTGTGATGGAGCAAGGGAGGAAGATGGCCACTCTGGAGCACCCATGATTGACAATGGTGAGAATGGCATCCTTTCCTCTTATGTTGGAGAGGCCTGTGATCAGATCCATGGCAATCTGTTGGAATGGGAGTGAGTTTTCTGGGGTGGTGATGCAGTACAAGGGAACCCATGGTTGATGTGTAAGGTTTTTGTTTTGCTGACATATCGCACATCCAGCGACATAGTCGGCAATCCAGCCCTTCATGCCCTTCCAGATCAGGTGATTCTGGGCTTGTTGAAGGGTTTCGTCCCTTCTGGGGTGTCTTGCTGTTGGGTGGTCATATACTAACATCATCAGATCCCTTTTTCTCATCTCTGTGGGTTCTGCTACAGCGATCTGGTTGATGAACGTGGTTGGGGGTAAGACAGTGATACCCTGGTTGTTGTCCTTTCCTTGGTCTACATTCAAGGGTCAGGATAGGATGTCCAGTCCAGTATTGGTCTTCCCCAGGATGTAGTGGATTTCAAAGTCATATTCTTGTAAGTCAGCATGCCATCGTGCCATCCTTCTGTTCAAATTCTTCAGGGCTTTCCAGTATTGTAGATTGGCATGGTCTGTTAGGATAATAAATGGGAATTTAGTCCATCCTAGGTAATGACACCAGTGAGCAAGGGATTTCATCATGGCTAGTAGCTCTCTCTTGTAGATGTCATAGTTCCTTTCTGCTGGGATAAACATTGCAGAGTAGTATGCCAGTGGATGGAGTTTAGGTTTCGAATTTTTGGTTGGTAGTGTGTCATTGGCATCTGCTGCCTGCGAGAGTATGGCACCCATGCCATAGGCCAAAGCATCCATTCGCAGGTAAAAACATTTTGTGAAATCAGGTTGGAGAAGGACAGGTTTTCGACACATGAGGGTTTTTAGGGTTTTGAAGGCCTTTAGTTGGGGTTCATCCCAATGCCACATGGTCACTTTTCTGGTCAGCTCAAGGAGGGGTCATGTGATCTTTGAATAGTTGGGGATGAAGTATCAATAGTATCCAGTAAATCCTAGGAATTGCCGCACTTCTGTAACCGTTTTTGGGGGTGACCAATCTGCAACTCCTTGGATTTTCTTGGGGTCCATCTTCAGCTTGCCCTGCCCTACTATGACTCCTAGGTAATCAATCTCTGCCTGTTTGAAAGCGCATTTCTCGGGTTTGAGATAGAGATCGTATTCTTCTAGGATATCGAGAATGATGTGTATATACTGCTTGTGGCATTGTCAGTGTTCCTCTTCAGTTTTGCCAGGGTGTTGCTTCATATGGATGGCAAGATCATCCATATAAATGGAAAGCCATCCCTCTGCTACTTGCTTTTGGAATATAGTATTCATCATCATTTGAAAGGTAGCAGGGGAGTTTGTGAGACCAAAGAACATGACTGTTGGCTCAAATAGTCCCTCTGGGGTAAGGAAGGCTGCTTTCCACTCATCTCTGGTTTTGATATGTATATTGTTGTATCCCTATCATATATCGAACTTGGTGAACAGGGTGCATCTGCTCAAGTGGTTGATAGTCTGGGGAATAAGGGGGGAAACATTGCGATTTCTCTTTGTCCATTTATTGACTGGTTGGTAGTCTTGTACAGGTCATAACTTCCTGTCTTTCTTTTTGACAAAGAAGAAGTTCACAGCATACAGACTCCATGACTCTCAGATCATCCCCCTTTTTAGGTGTTTGGCCACAAATTTCTGTGCCTTGGCAATTTTGCTTTGAGTGAGAGGGAGCAGTCATCCTGGTAGCGATGTAGGGGCTCCCGGAAGTAGCTCTACCGCATGGTCCCAGATGGTATAACAAGGTAATCTCTGCAATTCTTCCTTGCTAAACACTTTCTTATGCTGTTGGTACTCCATCAGAAGTCCTTTGATTGGTGTGGCAGGGATTGCCTTTGGGTGGAAGATGACCCTTCCAATATAGTACTTGGCAGGTCCTTTTGTTCTGGGGACATTCTCTTGCCAAGGAACAAACCTCACCCATTTTGCATTGTGGGCTCAAAAGATTATGAGGAGTTGGGTGTGATCAATCCACCCATGCTTCCAATCTATCTTTGGTTGTGCAGCTGCAAACCATGGATACCCCAGTATTGCCTTTTGTTCCCCTAATTTGGTGAGATAAAAGTGGAGACTGGTGTGGTTGTTGCCAGTTTGAACTTGGAGGTCGGTGTAGTACTGAAGCTCTCCACTCTTGTTCTCCATTCCGTCGACATTAAGGAGTTTTCGAGGCTCCTCCATTTGCTTTATAGGGAGTTGGAGCCACTTTGTGTATGTTAGATTCATAAAGTTCTTGGTAGCACTGGAGTCAACTAGGGCTATAGCCTCGGCTCTCTTTGTGATGGAATGTATAAAAAATCGAAGTGTCATGGATTTTCATGCAGACAAATATACATTTCCATTGCTACTTTGCCTAATCAGTGCCAACTTGATTAGGCAGTGGGAAAATCCTCATCTATTCCCATTTCTTTGGCCAACACATCTCACTCCTGCTCCATCATGCTGCTCAATTGTTGTTTTACTAATGCTACTTTGTCCCTGACCAGGGCAATAGGTTCGGTGGTTGCTAATTTGTTGTCATCGAAGTCAAGTAGGTTAATATTGGCCTGCTTTCGCCTCCTGGGACAGTTCCTGGCAAAGTGGCCCATCTGACCACATTCAAAACATGCCTTGCGTGGCCTGGATGCATTTGTTCGCCCTGGTGGTCAATAGTTTTGTGGACTGCCCCTTTCTTCCAGTGCTGCGACTCTTCCTTGATATCCCCAGTATCCTCCCCTTTGTCTGTTGGTACAAGTCCTATCAAGGTCCATAGGGACAGGTATATTGTTTAGGGAATGGGGGGCATTCGAGGAAGTCCATTGTTGTTGCTGGGGATAGCTCTGCCCATGTTGGTTGTCATACCAGTTATTTCCAGAGTAGAATGGGCAGGTGCAATTGCTATTTTGAAAGGGGTTCTGAGGGACTCAGTCCCTCCACCTGACAATGTTATCGATGGTTTGCCTGGACTGGACTGCTTCTACTGCCTGCTGCTTGAGGTCTTGATATGTTTGAGGGGCTCCTCCCCTCATTACTTCTTCGAGGATAAATCGTGGGAGACCGTGGAGGAATAACTGGCGGGTCTCCAGGTTCCCAGTGAGGTAGTTTGCCTGGCGGGCCAGCTCTTCAAACTTTGATGTGTACTCATTGATGAAGGGCATCTTCATCTGCAACTTTTCGAGGTCATTTTGGGCTCAATTCTCTTTTGTCAAGTCCTGGAACCATTCATGGAATGAGTCAAGGAAGTGTTCCCACACTATTGGGCCATCGTCATTGATGGGGTCAAGGTTTCCCAGGAATTCTCCAAAGTCCCTGACCCATCCTGCTACTTCTTCCCCTTTGTAACCGGCCTAGGGCGA
>WNFI01190522.1_pt1 | contig 12919 bp, 15 predicted proteins | sample 5400471 | NCBI WGS metagenome assembly WNFI01 (sample SAMN13153348, study PRJNA577476) | soil metagenome | isolation source: 100 cm saprolite on Douglas fir-dominated hillslope | place: USA:California | collected 2013-09-17
CTCACCAACACATCATTGAGCCTATCCTACTGTGTCTTTCAACTGAAGGACACACCCTATCCTCACACCTCCTTGACTGTAAGTCCCTCCCCAACTTGTATGCACCTTCTCCATATCAATATCCGATTCCTATTCCGCTTCACTGACGCTGGCACACAATTTAGACCAATTCATTGTTCCTCTCTTCAAGCGTAAGCTATCTATTGGTTCATAGCAATGTAGCATAACTAAAATCTGCATAGAACTTGCAAGTGACGCCCTCCAACTGAAACGGTCATGACTACTTCTTTCCCTCTGCCATCTGCCACTCCGTGCAGTTCCTCCGAGTATGATATCATCCCGATCCTGCATCTTGTCGGGATTTCGGCATTCACCTTTGTCGAGTTTTACACTCGCTTATTGTCTAGCTCTGCAGCTCCCTATGCTAGCGTCATTTCCATCACACGATGGGTCAACAACTGGGGAGTCCCCCATCGCTTCCTCATCTTACATGTTAAGGATAGCGCCGGAGACAGAGATCTATACTTCCGCCTAGACCGTCGCAAAGGCAATCAACAAGCATTTATCTCTAGCTCCAGTCCATCCCTGGCTTTGGATGAGGTATGTTCTATTTGCACACTCATTTGGCTATGACATTTGATGTATATCCTCATGATAGGTGGTTGCTTCATGTCAGATTGAACGGATTCTGGGTCGAAATGCAACAAAAGAAGCAGAGTTGAGATTAGAAACACCCGTACCACTTGTGCGGGTTGGTTTGATACTGCAAGCGGTAATAGATATATGCCCTGAATATTGCTTATTCCAGGCTAGTATTGGTTCCCGCAGTTTCCGGAGGCTCAGACTCACGGCTTTGACACAGGAGGATTGCTGGTTTATTACCTCTGTCGTGCAGGAAGTTTTTTGCAACAAATTTGGCGGAACATATGAAATGGGCAAACTTACACACTCGAAACGAAAGAAAACCACCCGTATGCGCATCCACCAGAGATTAGAGGAGTTAGAGTTAGTCCGTTAGACTCAAATGATAGATTCAATTTTCTTTGGAATTATAGCAATGGCTCTTCTCGAATACCAATCGAGGGAGATAATGATGTACTACATGCAGACACCCTATGTCTTGTATGCTACTGGGTTGTATTTGCTTTTCCCTTACTACTTCTTATTTTTCTTTTGCTCTTTCACTGGGTTTGTATTTAAAAGTGTGCAAACACAAAACATCGCCCGCTCGCTAGATTTGGGGTCTCGAAGTTGCAGCTAAATCGATCTGAGAAAATAGGCAGACTGTTGTTGTGATACGATGAGACCCATGCAAGTAGTGTTGGATGAGGAACCCGGCCTGCTCATTATCACGAAGAGAAAACTAGAGCTACAGGGAAGAATCCAACAAAGAATGGAAATAACATTTAAGAATCTGGTCGGGCCGTAGATAACGGAAGAGGTGGATCGGAAAGACGTCTTTCAAGCCGATCCTCGATGAGCTTGGCAACAGTTGGTGCATGAACAGGTATCTGTGTGCCCTGGAAACCTTCGGGATAGCGAACCCAAGGTAACTTGGGTGATGTAAAGTACCTGCGGTGCGAAAAAGAAACAGAGATATCAGTAGGAGCTTGCGCTGTAAAAAAAAAAGTGACGTACGTATCATTCCAGATTCCAAAATGTTTATGACCTAGTGCTTCAGCGGTCCACTGGTAGTCTCTCGCGAATCCCTCTGAATAAATGACAAGTTGAGATATTGGGTGCTCGGCTGGACAGGCATTCAATGCTTACGAGGGTAAAATATCTCTATCACGGTAGATATCGGTCGTGGGGGCATAGCGATAAGATGTGTCAAACCATTTCCGTGTACGCCGAGCATAACCTTAGGAGTGATCTATCAACAAGCGTGGAGCTACAACCATGATTGACACTTACAGTAGTTCGAGCAGCAATTTCCAGTTGCTTGTCTCTCGTGTATTTCTCCGGGTGAAAAATGAGGAACTCCCAGCCTTTCGAGTCACATAGCTGCTCAAGAGCCTCCACCAACTTGAGATGATCTTCTTCAATTAGCCTCCTCCGCCAACCCTGCCGACTGAGATAAGAAATCAAGATAGGAGGTTCCTTTCTATTGCCTTTCGGCATCGGAGGGAGTGAATAATCGAGAATCTCCTGTGATACCATTGCGAACGAGAGAACGCGTCTGCGAATCGTCTCCCACCAGTACTGGCTTGATTTACGGGAGTTGGAAAAGTACGCTGATGCAGCAGTGCGGTGTGTGAGCGCCCCAGTGATCTCGCCTCTGAACGCGGCACTTCGATCAACGAGTAGTACACGATCGAATCGCCATGCTCTAGCCGTCCCGCTCTTCCCTCCATCCCCACTTTTACCATACGTTCCGTTAGTCATCACAATCCTGCCTATCCAATCCTGTTCTGTTTCGATTCCGATAGAAGGGAAAGCCGCATGCAAAAAGTACTGATTGTACCGAGTATAATCTCTCCACTCGTCCGGACGGCAGTGGGAAAAGATAGCCCGCGCGGGATCGACGAGCTTGGTATTTCCGCGTTTGTCAATGGTAGGGTCGAGCCAACCTGCGTACATACGCCAAACCCCAAGGATGAGTTCGGCAGCAAAGTGGTAGTAGTGATCAATGAATTGGCGCGGATCGTTGAAAAGGAGGGTCATATCGGAAATGGTGTATATACGCTGCCCATAACGTGAGCGGGCGATGGCCGGGGTGATAATGTCAAAATGGTCCTTGGTTGGTTCTCGAGCTGAAAAAATAAAGCAGCGTCAGTCCTCGTAATGGTAACCATCACGTTGAGCCCATGCCTTTGATATTCTCTGGAGTGTTCTCAGCAGGGGCACCTGTTCGGAAATCAAGTTTTCGGCTAACACAGAGGTGCACTGAGCTGTCAAACTCACCCGTACTAGTCATCATGAGAGGATCAGGAAATGAAGATGGAGGGTCATCAGAGATAATAAGCAGAGCTCCATTTGACATGTAGAGATTTTCGAACAAGGTCCAGCCAGGAGCTGTACCAATGACGGTGGTACTCGGCATAATCTGCTTTGACCTCGAACCAGATTTTGACGCAGACATTTTCAGGAAGTCTGGTATGCGCGGATGCTTTACAAGGTCCAAATAACCCCCATAGTTGCCTTTTTCACTTTGAGGGTTACGGTTCGCATGTGCGAGCCCATCTCCATAGGTTTCTGAGAGAGAGACGTCAAACCGAAGCCAAAAAACTACAAAGATGGCGCTTATGCAAGCCACCATCACATCGCGGCGTGTCGGTCGGAAACTCCTTGGCACCCACACCATGACGGAACAAGCGCGTTCGCGGAGTTGAGTTCCAAGGCGGTGGAAAAGAATATATTTGATATATATACGGATTTCAAATAAGTTCTGCATCTTCTTGCCCTCGTGCAGGGAGGTATGCATGACTCACTTATACATAAGCATAAGCCTCTTCAACGCCCAGAGTGACCAGAAAGAGCCTCTGTAGCGTAGGGAGGGGGAGCTTCGGGAAAAACGATAGTCTGGCATAATATAGTGATACATTTGATTAAATTCAACTAAACATTATCCACCACTGATCAATTCCAACCCGCAACGTTCTGCTACTAGGATACTCCAATGCAATCAAATCGCGGGACAACATTTGCTCCTGGTCTTCATTTGAGGGCTCATTAAGTGCGATGAATCATATTTGTTTCGTCTCCGGTGTTGATACTTGTTGTCGACGAAGCTGTCTCCAGCTCATGTCCTTCACAGTTGAAGGTGAGCTTGCCATTAGCCATCCTGAATTTACCCTCGGGGCTCATGGCTAATAGAGTATAACGTCTTCGCAAATCCGTCTTTTGGTGCTCATGACTATGCAAATCTGGTGTTGGCTGGGGAGACATACAACCCGGGAAAGAAACTCAGTGCCACAGGTGCAACTCAGCAATTCGCTGTAGAGGGCGCATTGCTATCGCGTGCAGCTGGGCGTGAACACATATCTGTTGCCCTAAACAAGCTCAACTATGGCATTGATGATATATCGAAACAATTGCGAGGGGTGGTAAGTATGAGGCCCGCACGCTATCCTACACTATGATAACAGTGGGTAGATAGTAAATCATCACGAAGAGTTGCTGGACCGTGCAGCTAGCGTAAGCGAACTTGATGAGTCTCTCAAGGTTGTGAAACAAGGTCTCAACTCTGTGAACACGTCTTTGGAAAAGTACGATTTCGTTTCTAGCTATACCACAACCGGTTATAACCCGATCCTTAGACTCCGTTTAAAAATACATGTTCCGCACGAAAACCTCGCCAACTGTTTGTCACGTCTTCAGCGTCTTCAGATCGCCTCAGACGCTCTGCGTCGAGCTTCGAGATTTATTGTCTTTGCTCGGCGGTTGGAGAGTCAAATATCAGAGTTGGATCGTGTGTCAGCAGCATCAAAGGCCAATGGGTTATCCCCACAACTACAGCCAAAGAGACGGTTGATGGATGAAGTATTGGGCGACGCCGAGAGCGACAAAGAGCGTATCATCGTCCAAGCTGCTTTCAACGTAGCGGAGATCGGTAGGTATTCGACTTCGTCGCTTATCAGGATGTTTTTTAACCTCCGTCGGTGTATCAGAGTCGCTCATATCTACGGGTCGTCTATCCGATGGCCAAACTGACGAGAATTCCGCTCCCCCACAAATCAACCTAACCTCCATTAATGTGATCTCCCGTCTCCTCCCTGTTATTGAAGCCTCGAGAGCGCGAATAGCATCAGAAATGGAGGCGATGGTACTCGCCAGCTTAGAAACTCTGGTACGACGAATGCCTCATCACATCGCAACCATAAATTTTATTAGAATCTACCCATACAGAATCATTCATCGCTCGCGTCGTCCCTCCAGGCTGCATTCAGCCTCCGCATCCTTCCTACATTTGCCCAGTCATTACTTGCGGATCTTGCTCAGTCTATTGAAGGTCGAGTCAGAGCGACTTTCGATGTCGTCTCACTGTCAAAAGAGACAAATACGAAAGGCAAATCCGACCCTCTCTTCTATTCGATTAATGCTAACTCGTATTAAGAGACTGGACAGTCTATTCAGGCGTACCGATCAAGAGTGCGAACTGAGCCAACGAACGTGACTGCTGCTCAATGGACGAACGTTCTGTGGACAAGGCTCGAAAGTTTGGTGGAAGACATGGCTGGGTGTTGTATCAAGGTGAATCATTTCTCGGTGCGCTTCTAAGTGTTATGGGTGCTATCTGACAATTCTACCCACTAGGTTTACGTTTTCGAAAAAGTTTTAAAAGTTAAAAAGGACGCAGTGACTCAGGTTTCGTTTTTGGATGACGTGATGCAGGCATGGAATCTGTTTTTCCCTGGAGGGCGGCACTGATCAATAGCCCTCTTTAGTCACTCGAGAACAAGCCAAGCTCGAGTTTCTGGAGTTCGCTTGCCGTTGCGCTCGAAAAGTATTCCAAAGAAGCCGCTACTAGTGAATCCCGTAATCAGACCGGCTTCCAATAGTTACTCACCATGGTCCATCAGGCTCAACTTTTTTCCAGCAAACCCTCAGCAATGGCTACCCACGTCTTCTACGCCTTTTCCATGACTTCTTCGCAAAGATAGCAGTACATACAGACACTCAATACACAGAGGCACATCAAAGGTGATACCGTCCCCTTTGAAAGCCGCCTTTTCGTACTGATTGATATCCCAATTTGTTGCTTAGTCCTGAAACGGTTCTCATACTCCGTGCAATATCACGATTCGAAACTATTTACCTCACTCGATCGTCGTCGCGTATGAACGAAACCATCGTTTCTGTACTCACAGGGGGTGCTCGCTCGCCACCAGGACATACCGAAGGACTAGGGGTAGGCCGCGTGATCGTGACTGAGCTCGATAGTGCACGCTTCGACGTACTTCTCGTCCGATCTGTTGCGAAGAGTGCGGTCACAGCTCTGGAAGGACTCACAAGCAGGGTTAACAATCTCGTCCGTATTAATGTTTATCTATCGAAAACGTACAATCAACGTTCTGAACTTGGTGCGTTAGGTATCGAGAGATCGTATGGCGACGTTGCTCACTGGACCAAACGCCACGCCCCAGCAAATGTTGAATGCTCAACTCGCGAGCGCTTTCCTTGGGTGCTGGAAGAGGCTGACTGAGCTAGAGGCCGAATATCCACCTGGGATTTTCAGTATACTTTCTCCCTCATTGAAGGTTCGCGCTTTCGTTACTTGAAGTCGTTAGTTGATTGATTGCTGTTCCAGAATATGCGAACGTCTTTCGACAAGATAGTGGATCCACTTTTATCTGCGATTCGTCGAGAACTTTCTTCTATAATAGCGCGCTTACATCGTGTCGATTTTGGGGACCGGAATGTTGCTCACGCCGGTGGCGGTGGGACGAGTATCTACATGAAGGATCTTATCGAGAAACTTGAGTTTGTGCGGTCTGCTATCTTGGCGCGTTACTCAGTCGGAGATCTGTCCAAGGGATGGTACGCATAGCTTCTCGAGATAAAATCCCAAGCTTATCTGGTTAAACTCTATCTCCCAGGTCTGTGGACCTGATCAAATATGTGATTCGCATATTTGTGTTTCATGCATCGATAGCTCGTCCTCTTGGCGAGCACGGGAAACTTCAAATGACGAGCGATATGACCGAGTTCGAATTTGCGCTCAGTGCGTTTTTAGTGGCGGACGAGGCAACCTCCCAAGCTACGGCCAGAAACCGCAATTCAATGATGAAGCGTGCTGTCACCAAATTGGATTCGATTGGAGATGAATATAAAGCATTAAGGGCGATGAGGTACGTTCTTTCTCTCGGCAGGAGAAAGATAAAATGACATGACTTGTGTATGGACCTTACAGACCACTTCTATTTTTGGAAACTCCTCTCTTAGCATCACCAGCGTCCACCGTTGGGCTTCCTACCATTGTTGTCCTGCACCACATTATCGTTCGCTCATCGGCACCAGCATTCCCATTACCTGACGCTTTACACGAATGGAGTCACACTGAATATGTGAAATGGCTCGGAGAACACGACGAAGCTGAACAACTCAAACTCGTCGAGGGATGTGTCCCCCGGTGGGAAGAGCAAGTCAAGTCAGCTAAGGGTGGTGATTTGCTTGCCACTGTTACTTCGGAGAGTCCTGGAGATAATGGTATAGATTACCTTCTGCTCATACGTACTGTGATCAACCTGGCTAAGGGCTGATTGTTTTACTGAACGATGGCCCTGCTTCTCGCCACTTGGCCATTTCTGGACCCTTTATGTATTTTGAAACATTCAACTTGCAAGACTTCATGGATTGTCGTGGCACTAGAGCTCCCTCATAATGTGGCACCTGTGGATCTGATAGAAGTTGGGTTACGCTTTGCTACGCCATTATTTTAGGTCGCAAAGCTCTCTGTGGAACCCGAAGCGAGACGGAGACCGCATCAATCAGTAAAACCCGCCACTCACATATGCTTTGTAAAGTGGATGGAATATATAAGCTGTACAAGTTTTTATGGAATCGCTCACCCAGTGCTTACGATGGGGTTTCTTTATGAGCGCCAGCCACCACACGTAGCAGGCACCTCTGAGAACAAGAAAGCATCAGGCACATTTCCGCGCCGTCGAAGGCCGCAAAGGCTATTCTCTCTTCTGGACGAGATCATGTCATCACCCTCAGCACTCACGCGGTCGGGATCGATGTCTAGCCTTGCTAAAGCCTACCAGTCTCCTGCCAATGACAATAACCTTTCAAGACTTGTTTTTTCGAGAGCGGACTCGATCCACAAGTCCAAGACGTGTGAGGATCTCTTGATCGCCATGGATCCCTCATGCACACGAGGATGCCTACAGGACTCAAAGGGGCTGCAACCAGACGAGAAGCAAGAAACCGATGCTGCTGAACCATTATTTGTCGCTCAAATCTCGGACCCTGACCGATGTGTTCTCTATGACGATCCTAGAAGAAAATTTGAGGGCAAAGGTGGAGAATATGTCCCCATCAGGAGACGGCCCCATGCCAGTGCGAGACCTTGCCAAACGGATCTCGTGTATAATCCAAACGGGTGGTCATTCAATTGTTATGGGGATACAGCCACTTACCCATTCACATACAATGAAGTTGTGAAACAAGGGTGAGGGCCAGTAGGACTCCATAGACACACGGGAGACTGATGCTCTCAACAGCGACAGGAGCAATCTCGGACTGCATCAGAAACTCGCCAATTCCTGGCCATCTTTTCATACATTCAGAGATGAACCTAAGTCGGTGCTGGACATTGGATGCGGAGATGGCTCCTGGATCGAATCTGCAGCTAAGATATGGAAGGTATGGAATACTGGTTGTCTTGGACCATCCTGAACTCACAAATGATATTAAGGGGGCTCGCTTCCATGGCGTTGATCTTGTGGATATACAACCGCATATTCAAGGGGTCGCAGTGGAATGGAGACATGCGAACGTGTGAGTAATAATCTGGAAAGCCATCCTCAAGGATAGCCTGTGACAATAGCTTGCAGCTTGGATGGGCTGTCCTTTTACAACGATGCCCGATTTGATTACATTAGAATGTCGTACTTCTTCCACAGCGTACCATGTAACGAGGTAAAGGATCTCGCCATTAGCCCAGAGACCATCACGTCGCTGATGGCTCATTTACGAAGTGGGAGCCGTTAATGACAGAAATTAGGCGGGTTTTAGCAATCGGAGGTGTTCTAGAGGTAAGTGCGTGTTCCTCATTCTCGGGTAGATCCTAACTATCATAGGTGATTGACGAGCCACTGGAGAGCTTCCCAAGCGTCCATCCAAGGGACTTGGACATGGACCAACCAAGGGCCCATGCCGAGTCGAAGACATCTAGAGTCATTTGGCAAGAGACACCCAAAGTTCTGAAGGCAGAGTCTGAAGTCATGCACGAGGAAGAAGACAGATGCCGACGACACTGTGGAGAACATCGCCATCTTCAGCACGCATTCAAGACGATGCTTACTGATGCGCATCTACACGAGGGTCACTGGGTCGTACCAATGCTGCTACAGCACTACTTCCACATCACCAAGCACCAGACGTACGAGTTATCGCTTCCGAGTTCAGGTAGCCAAGGCGGCTTGGTTGAGAAGCCCACGAACATCCCCACAAAATCCCTGAAGCCTAAGGGAAGTTTGCGCAGATTAATTCGCAGCCATCGAGACTCCTCCAGATCATCTTGTGGGTGGAGAACAGTGGATCACCTGGTATGCGGCGAGAACGGCGATGTTCTCGAAATGTCGCCCATGGAGTTGCGTAAGCATGCAACCTATGCCTCCGACAGGTTACTTGCCGCTTCGCCGTTCGTTTGCAAGGTCCTCGACGGAGCCCCTCTCCGGGATCGATTCAAGTTCGACCCTCTAACTAGTCTTTCAGCCAATCAAACCAGTATGTTGTGTGACTTTGAGGAGGATAAATTCGAACAGGTAGGCTTAGATGATCCATTCCGTTCTTGTTTCGACGATGGAAGCGACGAAGAAGCTGGTCACCAGAGAAAGAGGACGCCAAGTTCCTACCTGAGAGTGAGAAGTATTTTGATTTGGGTTGCTATTCGTTGAAGGTGCATGATCATCCGAGTCTTGTATTTAGATTGCTGTTGTGCATTCAGGTTGTGTTGTGATTAGTGCGACACTTAAGGGTCAGTACTTTGCATCAAGTCCTAGCTAACAGTAGGTGCACACACGGTGCTGAGCTAGCAATTGTGATATCACTTTATGCGACGTTGCCTGCTTCAAATGATTATAGTATGGGAAACTCCGGTCGACTTCGGCATGATTAAATTTGGGAAATCTTTACATATATAAAATCCTCTTCTGAAAACCGCGTCAAAGGCAATGAATACATTGCTCCGTCAGTTGCGAACATGTGGTTGGTCGCAGCGCATTTTGACTGTGCAGATTCGTGGGGCTTCGTCTTCGCGACGGTCTCAGTCCGGTCCCCCGAAAACAGCAGATGACTCGACATCTGCCTTCACCTACAAGCAACAACATTTGTCACGGCCCCCTCCTCTGCCTGCTACCGATCTTCCGAGAGCACGGAGCGCTGAGGAAGCCGTGACAAATATATTGTATAATACTCCACCCCCAAGTACTCAGCCATTCCAGAGGTGACTCGTCTCATACTCCTCATCATTGCACTAGACTCATTTTTCTCAATTTTAGGCACATTCTGAACTGTCTGGTTCAGGATGAACCTGGCGTGCTTTCTCGAATCTCAGGAACGCTCGCTGGTAGAGGTTTCAATATCGATTCACTGGTCGTTTGCCGAACCGAAATTCGCGACCTCAGTCGGATGACCATCGTCCTGAACGGGCAGGATGGCGTCGTTGAGCAAGCCCGGCGTCAGCTAGAAGATCTTGTAAGCGAGTCCATGCTTCCTATCGTATTCATGCCCTCATTTTCATTTTCTTGTTTGAAGGTACCCGTATGGGCCGTCCTTAATTATACAGACACTCGGCTCATTGAACGTGAACTTCTCCTCGCAAAAGTGTCCATCCTGGGTCCGGAGTATCTTGCAGATCAGCTCGTTGGTGGACCTTCACACGAACCTAGAAGGAGCGCTGAAGGCTATATGCACGACCGTGAAAGCGAAGTTGCCGCCGAGAAAAACAACCGTGAAATGGCCCTCGCTGCATTCCAGCATAGTGGTCAAGAACAGCAGCCCGTGTCCGCGTTGACACGTACATTGACACCATCAGAAGCACTTCGGATAAAACATCAGCACCTCAGCCATATTCGTAACCTGGCGGACCAATTCAACGCCAAAGTTGTTGATGTCAGCGAGAACAGCGCCATTGTGGAGATGGCCGGAAAGACGAGCCGTGTAGAAGCATTCTTGGCCTTGCTCAAACCTTTTGGTCTTATTGAATCCGCAAGGACAGGTAGGCATTCCTCTAACCCTGACAAATGATATTCGTTACTTACGGCTGGTCTAAGGTCTTATGGTGATGCCCCGTACACCCCTGCCAAGATCTGCCAGAGACGATGATCTAGCCACCACAGTAGACAGTGTCGATGCCAGCCTCCTTCCCCCTGGTTAACAAGCAATCGTAAAGACCGATAGGGCTTTTCCTGCGACTCAAATGCAGAACTCTCTCCCAGTCGCCCCCAGCTCTCTTATTCTGAAGAATCTGTACTTAGAAGTTAGAAATTCTCGATCTCATTGTACTCCAGACACTTCGCCATCGCACTGATTGAGAAACTTGCTCGCACTCCTTACGATCCATTGCCGGTGTTTCATGCTTCATTCTGTCCTCCCTTGAGTAGGTAACGACCCTGAAGTATACTTTAGACACGCGGGGACCTCTTTATGTCACACAGCCAAGGCGTTGCTTAAGACCCAAATCATCTACCCAGGAACTCACGACTGAACATTCACATCCTATAGTCCAGCATTCAATCGTGTAGAGAAATATCATTGAAAAGGTGAGATACCAATGGAACATGTTAGGAGTGAAAATATCGTGAAGAATCGTGGGGTAGAAATGGAGAGGATGTGGACGGCTTTTCACAGAAACCAAGGATACGTGATACCAATGGATGAAGGTAGGAGTACCAAACTAAAAGGGAAAGCAGATGGTATATATACACGATCGAAAGAAATCATACCAGTAGGTTCAACCCTGCGACGATGGAATGTTTACTTCTTGCCCTTATTCTTTTTCCTCTTTCTCCTGCTTGGTTCAGGAGAAGACACCGAAGCATCGTCAGCAACAAAACTGCCACTATCACGAACACTCTCTTCCCGTTGACTGCCATCATCCTTCGAACCGGCACGCTTAAAGCCCATGCGAGTGGCGAGCGTCTCTTTCGGCGTGGGCGACTCGGGACGAGAACCCCCTTCTCCACCACCTCCAGTGAAGGCGCGCGCAACAGCCCGAGCGGCGTCAGCTGCCTGCTGACCACCCTTCTTTCCTCCCAACGAGAGTTTTCGCGCAATCTTTTGAATGTTCTGTGATGAGATACGTTTGCGCTTGCCTTCGTCAACGGGTTCTGGAGTCCCAGTACGAGGGGATTCAGTCCGGGCAAATTTAATACCAGGAGCAGCAGAAATGGATGCTGTTTCAGGTTCTTGCGTTGGCTGAGAAGCCTCAGGCGCCGAAGAATCGAAAACTTTCAAACTCGACGTATCATCACTGGTAGGAAATGCAACAGGGAGAGAAAGTGGGGAAGCTATGGGGGCCTCAACTACAGCGGGTATTGAGGCAGCCCCAGCCCCATCCGGAGGATCTTCCGTGCTGGGCTCTCGTTTCAGCTCTTCCTCCTCTGGTGTCTCAGACACCTCGAATGCCACGGGCACACCAGAGTCCTCAGGGTTGGGATCTGGAGCAGGAGTCTCCAATGTCGCAGAGTCCTTAGCAGGTTGGTCCTGGGACTGTTCAGAAGTGGAAACTGGCGCGTTAGTCTCCTCGGTAACGGGCGGGACTACGACCACTTCGGGGTCCACTGAAGCCTCCGTAGACTTCTGAACTGGCTGCAATATGTCAGGAATGAGGTAACCGGTATCTGGCTTTACAGACTTGTCCAAGTCGATCAAATCGTTACGATGGGAAGCCTTGATTTGCTCCGCCCACATATGTGCAAAGATACCGTTAGCCTGCAGCAAATCGCTGTGGCTTCCGCTTTCCACGATCTCGCCATCCCTGAGAACCAAGATGCTAAAGGACCATTGAGTGTGAAGTACTAGGCGAGAAATTAATGTTCTTACACATCCGAGTTGGCGATTGTCTACAACAAAACGACGGTTAATATTTACAAATTAACCTAGCAAGAGATTTACGCACTGAAAGTCGATGAGCAATTGACAGTGAGGAGCGGCCAGTCAGCTAATAGGAAGGGTCAACATGCATGTAAACAAGAACCATGATCTCAGTACGCACCAGATTGTGGAGAGCATTTTGGATGTCCTTCTC
>WNFI01190855.1_pt1 | contig 12917 bp, 9 predicted proteins | sample 5400471 | NCBI WGS metagenome assembly WNFI01 (sample SAMN13153348, study PRJNA577476) | soil metagenome | isolation source: 100 cm saprolite on Douglas fir-dominated hillslope | place: USA:California | collected 2013-09-17
GAAAATTGCCGCGATCTGGTTTTCATCGGCACGCTGGTGCGGCCAGCTCTCTCGGAGATTCGCCTGGATTGGGGTGCGCTTCGCGTCATCGGCCATCTGCTGGCGGCATTCCGCGGCGGAGACGATCATCTGCTGTCCGGTATAGGCCGCATTCTCGAACAGGACGGGTTCCGGATGGTGGGGATCAAGGATGTCGCGCCGGATCTGTTGATGCCCGAGGGATGCCTTACCCTGAAGTCGCCGGACGAAAATGCCGCTGCCGATATCGCCAAAGGGCGCGACGTGTTGCGCGCGCTCGGTCCGTTCGACATCGGTCAGGCCACGGTGGTGATCGACGGTCACGTGATCGGGGTGGAAGATATCGAAGGCACCGACGGGCTGCTGGCGCGCGTGGCGCGGCTGCGCGTCGAAGGCCGCATCCGGGCCAGGACCGCACACGGCGTGCTGGTGAAGGCACCCAAAAGCGGACAGGACTTGCGCTTCGATCTCCCGACCATGGGGCCGCGAACCATCGAGGGCGCGGCCGCGGCGAACCTTGCCGGGATTGCGATCGTCGCCGGCAACACGATTGTCGTCGAACCGCAAGCCATGATCGAGGCAGCTGACGCTGCAGGCCTTTTCGTGACCGGTTTGTCCGCGTGATCTCGGGGCGGCCAACCAGCAACGTCGCGCGAAAGATATTTCTGATCGCGACAGAGGAATCAGGTGACCGGCTCGGCGCCGGCCTGATGAAGGTATTGCGCCAGCGCCTCGGCGGCGCGGTGAAGTTCGACGGCGTCGGCGGCCACTCGATGGCGCGCGAGGGGCTGGCGTCGCTGTTTCCGATCGAACAGCTGTCGATCATGGGACTGGCGGCGGTTGTGAAGCAGTTCCCGATGATCTTGCGCCGTATCCGGGAGACCGCAACCGCGGTGACGGCAGCTTCCCCCGATATTCTCGTGATCATCGATAGTCCCGATTTCACCCATCGGGTGGCACGACGGGTTCGGGCCCGCGATCCCTCGATCCCGATTATCAATTACGTATCCCCCTCGGTGTGGGCGTGGCGGCCCGGCCGGGCGCGCGCGATGTGCGCCTATGTCGATCATGTGCTTGCCTTGCTGCCTTTCGAACCGGAGGAGTATCGCAGGCTGCGCGGTCCACCATGCAGCTATGTCGGTCATCCCCTGACCGAGCAGATCGGCGCGCTCCGGCCGGGTGTCGAGGCACAAAAGCGCCGGGACGAGCAGCCGCCGGTTCTATTGGTGCTGCCGGGAAGCCGCCGCAGCGAGCTCAAGCATCACATGGCGGTGTTCGGCGAGACGCTGGGCCTGCTGCAGAGCGAGAGCGTGCCGTTCGAACTGATCCTTCCTACCATGCCGCATTTGCTGGATGCGATCCGGGAGGACGTGCAGCGCTGGCCGGTGCAGCCGCGGATCGTGGTGGGCGAGCAGGAAAAGCGGGCGACGTTTCGGATCGCCCGCGCAGCGCTGGCGAAGTCAGGCACCGTGACGCTCGAGCTTGCCCTTGCCGGGGTGCCGATGGTCACGGCCTACAAGGTAGGCGCCGCCGAGGCCTGGATCATGCGACGGGCGATCGAGGTGAAGTCGGTCATTCTGGCCAACCTGGTGGCCAGCGAGAACGTCGTTCCGGAATTCCTGCAACAGGATTGCACGCCGAAGAAACTGTCGCAGGCGCTGCGCGACGTGCTCTCGGATTCTCCCGTGCGCCGGAGACAGCTCGATGCTTTCGCCAAAATCGAGGCGATCATGTCGACGGGCAATCAGCCGCCCAGCGTGCGGGCAGCCGATATTGTGCTGGCGACGATGCGGAAGTCGCGCCGCGCGAATTAAAACGAGATGGCGTCATGCCCGGCCTTGTGCCCGGGCATCCACGTCTTAGCCATATCGCAGCAATAAAGACGTGGATGGCCGAGACAAGCCCGGCCATTTGCAAGCTGTCAGAGAGAGCTGGCGTGCCGTAACGAAGCGAACTTACTTGCGCTTGTCGATCTCGAGGTAATCGCGATGCGGGGCGCCGGTATAGAGTTGGCGCGGGCGGCCGATCTTCTGATGCGGATCCTCGATCATCTCGCTCCACTGGCTGATCCAGCCGACGGTGCGGGCGACCGCAAACAGCACGGTGAACATCGAGGTCGGGAAACCCATCGCCTTCAGCGTGATGCCCGAATAGAAATCGACATTCGGATAGAGCTTGCGTTCCGTGAAATATTCATCGTGCAGGGCGATCTTTTCCAGTTCCATCGCAACGTTCAGCAGCTGATCGTCGCCGTGGCCAGTCTCCGCCAGCACCGCGTGACACATCCTCTGCATGATCTTGGCGCGCGGATCGTAGTTCTTGTACACGCGATGCCCAAAGCCCATCAGGCGAACTTCGCTGTTTTTTTCTTTCACCCTCTTGATGAAGTCAGGAATCTTGTCGACCGTGCCGATATCGGCCAGCATCGCCAGCGCCGCTTCATTGGCGCCGCCATGGGCCGGCCCCCACAGGCAGGCGATGCCGGCCGCGATGCAGGCGAACGGATTGGCGCCGGAGGAGCCGGCGATCCGCACCGTCGAGGTCGAGGCGTTCTGCTCGTGGTCGGCATGCAGGATGAATATCTTGTCGAGCGCATTCGCCAGAACCGGATTGATCTTGTACTCCTCGCACGGCACCGCGAAGCACATGTGCAGGAAATTCTCGGCGAAGCTCAGCGAGTTCTTCGGATACATGAACGGCTGGCCGATGGTATATTTGTAAGCCATAGCGGCGAGCGTGGGGATCTTCGCAATCATCCGCATCGACGCGATCATGCGCTGGGTCGGATCGTTGATGTCGGTGGAGTCGTGATAAAACGCAGCCAGCGCGCCGACGGCTGCCACCATGATCGCCATCGGATGGGCGTCACGGCGGAAGCCCTGGTAGAACCGCGCCATCTGTTCGTGGACCATGGTATGATGGATCACGCGGTTGTCGAAATCCTCCTTCTGGGCCTTGGTCGGAAGTTCGCCGTAAAGCAGGAGGTAGCAGGTTTCGAGGAAGTCGCCTTTTTCCGCCAGCTGCTCGATCGGGTAGCCGCGGTATTCCAGAACGCCGGCGTCGCCATCGATATAGGTGATCTTGGACTGGCAACTGGCAGTGGAGGTAAAGCCCGGGTCATAAGTAAACATTCCGGACTGGCCGTAGAGCTTGGCGATGTCGATTACGTCAGGCCCGACGGTGCCGCTCAAAATCGGGAAATCGTAGGTCTTGTTGCCGACCGTCAGCGTTGCGGTTTTGGTGTTGGATGTTGCGTCCATCGTGAATCCCCGATGAGGTCGTTGCGAAAGCCAGCGGCCGGGTGCGCCACAACAACTTAAATAGCGTGGAAAGCCGGATATTCTAGAAGCACCGCTTGAATGGGTATCTTATTGCCGTGTGCACTGCAAGATCGCCGGATTGAGGCCGCGATCCACCTTTACGAGGGGACCTGATCGCCAAGCCGGGCCAGGCATTCCTCCCGTCCCAGCACCGCCAGGACGTCGAAAATTCCCGGGGACGTGGTGCGTCCGGTCAGCGCCACGCGGAGCGGCTGCGCCACCGCGCCGAGCTTCAGATTGTTTTGTTCGGCGAATGCGCGCATCGCCGCTTCGGTGGTTTCCGCGGTCCACGGCGTGACAGTCTCAAGAGCCGGACGCAGCCTGCCGATCAGCTCGCGATTTTCCGGCGTCAGCAAAGCCGCCGCCTTCGGCTCGATCTCGAGTGGCCGGTCGGCAAAGATGAAGTAGGCACTGTCGATCAGCTCGATCAGCGTTTTGGCGCGCTCTTTCAGGCTCGGCATCGCCTGCAGCAATTGCGCGCGTCGGGTGGCGTTGAGCTTGCCCTTGAGGTCGGAACCAGCGGGGACATAGTCCAGCACGCCTTCGAACATGGTCACGAGAGATTGATCGTCGGAGTGACGGATGTAGTGGCCGTTGAGGTTTTCCAGCTTGGCGAAATCGAACCGCGCGGCCGAGCGGCCTACGCCTGACAGGTCGAAGGCGGCGATCATTTCCTCGGTCGAGAAAATCTCCTGGTCGCCGTGACTCCATCCGAGCCTGACCAGGTAATTGCGTAACGCCGCCGGCAAATATCCCATGGCGCGATAGGCATCGACGCCGAGTGCGCCATGGCGTTTCGAGAGTTTGGAGCCGTCCGGCCCATGAATCAGGGGAATGTGGGACATGCTCGGAAGGTCCCATCCCAGCGCGTCATAAATCTGCTTCTGGCGGGCGGCGTTGATGAGGTGGTCGTCGCCGCGAATGACGTGGGTGACGCCCATGTCATGGTCGTCGACCACGACGGCAAGCATGTAGGTCGGATTGCCGTCGCCACGCAGCAGGACGAGATCGTCGAGGTTCTCGTTCTGCCAGACCACGCGGCCCTGGACCTGATCCTCGATCACGGTCTCGCCAGTCTGTGGCGCCCGGAGCCTGATCGTCGGCATCATGTCGGGTGGAGTTTCCAAAGCATCGCGATCACGCCACATGCCGTCGTAGAGGCGCGTGCGGCCCTCGGCGCGCGCCTTCTCCCGCATCGCCGTGAGTTGCTCCGGCGTGGCGTAGCAACGATACGCCTTGCCGCTGGCAAGCAATTGCAGGGCAATCTCGCGGTGCCGCGCGGCCCGGCTAAACTGGTAGATGACCTCGCCGTCCCAATCGAGCCCGAGCCATTTCAGCCCGTCCAGGATTGCCGCGATCGCGGGTTCAGTCGATCGCTCCCGGTCGGTGTCCTCGACGCGCAACAGCATCTTGCCGCCGCGCCCGCGCGCATAAAGCCAGTTGAACAGCGCGGTGCGAGCCCCTCCGATGTGGAGGAAGCCGGTCGGCGAGGGGGCAAAGCGCGTGACGACGGAATCAGTCATTACAGGAGCGGGATATAGGCAACGAGGGCCAGCGGAAGAAGCGGTGGTGTATAGCAGGAACCATACATAACTAAAGCCTTCACTAAAGCCTTCCATGGGACGGGCGGATTTGGCAGAACGTCGGCTTAATCCGAACAGGAACCTACATGACAGCAGAACCGACGGTGGCAGAGACAGGCCGCGATTTCATTCGCGACATCGTCCAGGCCGATCTCGATGCCAAAAAATACCGCCAGATCGTGACGCGCTTCCCACCGGAGCCGAACGGTTACCTGCACATTGGCCATGCCAAGTCGATCGCACTGAACTTCGGGATCGCGCAGGAATTTTCCGGGCGCTGTCACCTGAGGTTCGACGATACCAATCCCACCAAGGAAGAGCAGGAATATATCGACTCGATTCAGGCCGACGTGCGCTGGCTCGGCTATGATTGGGGAACCAACCTGTTTTATGCCTCGGATTATTTCGAGCGTCTTTACGAATGGGCGGAAATCCTGATCCGCAACGGAGATGCCTATGTCGACGACCAATCGCAGGACGAGATCCGCCTCACGCGCGGCACGCTGACCGAGCCGGGCAAGAACAGCCCGTATCGCGATCGCTCGGTGGAGGAAAACCTCGATCTGTTTCGCCGCATGAAAGCGGGCGAGTTTCCGAACGGCGCGCGTGTGCTGCGCGCCAAGATCGATATGTCGTCCGGCAACATCAATCTCCGCGATCCCGTGCTCTATCGCATCTTGCACGCCACCCATCCGCGGACCGGCGATATATGGTCGATCTATCCGAGCTATGACTACGCGCATGGGCAGTCCGATGCGATCGAGGGGATCACGCATTCGATCTGCACGCTGGAGTTCGAGGACCACCGGCCGCTCTATGAGTGGCTGCTCGACAAACTCCCAGTGCCGTCGAAACCGCACCAGTATGAATTCGCGCGGCTCAATCTGACCTACACGCTATTGTCGAAGCGGGTGCTCACCGAACTGGTGCGCGGCGGCTATGTCGCCGGCTGGGACGATCCGCGCATGCCGACGATCGCCGGGCTGAAACGGCGCGGGGTGCCGCCGGCCGCAATCCGGGAGTTCGTCAAGCGCATCGGGGTTGCAAAAGCCAACAGCGTTGTCGACGTCAACATGCTGGAGTTTTCGATCCGCGAATATCTCAACAGGACGGCGCTGCGGCGCATGGCGGTGCTGCGGCCGCTGAAGGTCGTAATCGAGAATTACCCGGAGGGCGAGCGCGAAGAAATCGAAGCGGTCAACCATCCGGACGATCCGGCGGCGGGCACGCGCCGGATCGCGTTCGGCCGCGAGCTTTACATCGAGCGCGACGATTTCATGGAAAATCCGCCGAAGAAATTTTTCCGGCTTTCGCCGGGCAACGAAGTTCGGTTGCGCTATGCATACTTCATCAAATGCATTGATGTCATCAAAAACGCGGCCGGCGAGGTCATCGAGCTGCGCTGTACCTATGATCCCGCGACCCGCGGCGGCAACGCGCCCGACGGGCGCAAGGTCAAGGCCACCATGCACTGGCTGCCGGCCGCGCAGTCGATTGCTGGTGAGATTCGCATCTACAACCAACTGTTCTCAAAACCCGTTCCGGACGCCGCCAACTTTGCCGCCGATCTCAATCCGCAATCGCTTGAGGTTCTCAAGGACGCACGGGTGGAGCCCGCGATCGCGCAAGCCAACTCGAACGACGTGATGCAGTTCGAGCGGCAGGGCTATTTCGTGCGCGATCCGGATTCCGCGCCGGACCGTCCGGTGTTCAACCGGACTATCGGCCTGCGCGATACCTTTGCCAAGGAAGTCGGCGGCAAGGGGTGAGCGCCGGCAGCGTCTTTTTGCTGCGCAGCCTAAAAGCAATAACCGTACAGGCCGCGGACATAGGGCAGGCGGCCGCCGTCGGTATAGTAGGGCCCGCCGTAATACGGGCCCGGGTAATAGTAGGACCACGAGGAGCCATAATAGTAGCCGCCGCGTGCCCACGGCGGATCCGGAAGCAAATTGAAACCGACGATGGGTGCCGGATATTCAACCGATTGATAGACTTCCACGCGAACTGCCTCGGGCTCGGCAAAGATCGCGCCCAGCCGGCTCCGCGCCGGTAGATCGGCCGCGCTCGCGGTCATTCCGGTGACAGTGATTGCGAAAACCGACAGCACTATCCTCCGCCACATTGCTAAGCCCCCGATTGATTCGGGAATCCTACCGCAGTGCCGTTAGCAAAGGTTAACGCCGCGCCTATCATCGAACCACTCGTCGTACGCAAGGGTTCGGGTCGATTCAGCGACCCTCACGTAAGCGACCCCATCCCAAAGCTAGACAGACCCAGCGCCTGAACCCTAGACTATCAGCAGATCGGCAACCAGCCGACGGCATCAGGGGAGGTCGAGATGGCGCGGATACGCGGCGTTCTACTTGCATTTGTTGTGCTCGGCCTTTCACTGGGTACCAATCCTGCGGCGGCGCAGAAGAAATACGACACTGGCGCCACCGACAGCGAGATCAAGCTCGGCAACATCATGCCCTACAGCGGACCGCTTTCGGCCTACGCGCTGATCGGCCGGACGCAGGAGGCCTTTTTCAGGAAGCTCAACGCCGAGGGCGGCATCAACGGGCGAAAGATCAACTTCATTTCCTACGACGACAGCTTCAGCCCGGCGAAGACCGTGGAGCAGGCGCGCAAGCTCGTGGAAAGCGACGAGGTCCTCTTGATATTCCAGAGCCTCGGCACGCCAACCAACAACGCCATTCAGAAATATTTGAATGACAAGAAAGTGCCGCAGCTGTTCGTCGCCACCGGCGCGACCAAGTTCGGCGACCCGAAGAACTTCCCTTGGACAATGGGCTGGCAGCCGACCTACCAGACCGAGGGGCGGATCTACGCAAAATACATCCTGGAGAACCTGCCGCAGGGCAAGATCGGTATCCTCTATCAGAACGACGATTCCGGCCGTGACTATCTCAAGGGTCTCAAGGACGGCCTCGGCGCCGAGGCAACACAGCGCATGATCGTTGGCGAAATGCCCTACGAGCCCACTGATCCGACTGTCGACCGTCAGATCGTCACGCTGAAAACCCTTGGTGCCGACGTTTTCTTCAACGAGGCCTCGCCGAAGTTCGCCGCGCAGGCGATAAGAAAGGCGGCCGAGATCGGCTGGAAGCCCGTCCTGTTCCTCGCCAGCATCTCGAACTCCGTGGGCTCTGTGCTCAAGCCCGCTGGCCTTGAGAACTCGAAGGGAATTCTATCGACCAATTATCTCAAGGACCCTACCGATCCCACCTGGAAAGACGATGCTGCGATCAAGGAATGGGCCGCCTTCATGGACAAATATTTTCCCGAAGGGGACAAGACCAGCACGTTCAGTGTCTATGGGTATTTGACAGCGCAAACCATGGTTCAGGTGCTCAAGCAATGCGGCGACGACCTCACCCGCGAGAACGTCATGAAACAGGCAGCCAACCTGAAGAACTTCGAACTCGGGTTGTTGCTGCCGGGCATCAAGATCAACACCAGCCCGACCGACTATTTCCCGGTCGAGCAAATGCAAATGTCGCGATTCAACGGCGAGCACGGTGAACTGTTCGGGTCCGCGATCACCGGAGAGATCGGGACGCAATAATCATCACTTGGGTCGGGGAAAGACGGTGTCCCCGACATTCTGCATCCGTTCCGCTATCCAGAGCGTGACAGCTTCCAGTAACCTTGCGTTCCCTAGGGATCACAAGGTGCGGGGATGGCCGAGCAGGGCAGGGCTCAAGGCCGGGCGCAAGGCTACGCCGGCACTTGGCCGCCACGCGATGCCGCGCGGGCCAGCGGCTTCGCACCATCGGGGTATGGTGCATGGCCGTCGCTCCTCGACAAACTGCGGACATGGATTCGCGCCGAAGCGGGCGCCGGCCGATTGTTGCCGTGGGTGCCGGTCGCATTCGGCACTGGCATCGCCTTTTATTTCACCGCGGATCGTGAGCCGGTTGCATCGGTAAGCGCGGTCGTGGCGACAGTCCTTTGCCTGGCGGCGCTCTTGCTGCGGCGGCACAAGATATTTCCAATCGCGGTCATGATCGCTGCCATGGCCGCGGGTTTTGCAATCGCCACATGGAAAACCGCCCGGGTCGCGCACGGCGTATTGGCAAGGCCGATGTATTCGGTCTCGCTGTCGGGCTTTGTCGAGACCCGCGACATCCGTGAACGCACCGACCGGTTTGTGTTGCGGGTTGCGCAAATGGAAAGCCCGAGATCGCAGATCAAGCTCGAGCGGGTTCGGCTTTCGGTGCGCAAGGGCACCGCGCCCGCGGTCGGCAGCTTTGTGGGATTGAAGGCGCGGCTGCAGCCGCCGCTCGCGCCATTGCGGCCCGGCAGCTACGATTTCGGCCGCGACATGTATTTCCAGGGGATCGGCGCGTCCGGTTTTGTCACCGGCGCGATCAAGACCGTGGAGGCGCCGGGCAGCGGTGGCCTGTCGCTGCGCTACGCGGCATTCATGCAAGGATTGCGCGATGCGATCGATGCGCGAATACGCACGGCGCTGGATGGCGATAAGCGCGCCATCGCGACCGCGTTGCTGACCGGCCGCCGCGACGCGATCTCCGGGCCTGTCAACGATGCGATGTTCATCTCCGGCCTCGGACACGTGCTGTCGATTTCAGGATATCACATGGCCGTGGTCGCCGGCGTGGTGTTCTTCGCGGTCCGCGCGCTGCTGGCGCTGATCCCCGGCCTGACCGTCAGCTTTCCGATCAAGAAATGGTCGGCCGCCGCTGCCCTTGCCGCCGCCGCCTTTTATCTCCTGCTGTCCGGCGCCGAAGTCGCCACGCAGAGATCGTTCTTCATGACGGCGGTAGTGTTGATCGCGGTCATGGCCGACCGCCGCGCCGTGACATTCCGCACGCTCGCGGTGGCGGCGATGATCGTGCTGGCAATCGCACCTGAAGCGCTGGTGCATCCGAGCTTCCAGATGTCGTTCGCGGCGACGCTCGGGCTGGTGGCGCTGGTGCAGATCGGCATGCCCCGTCTGTTTGCCTCGCCCGACAACTCCGCCACCGCTCGCGTAGCGCTGTGGGGCGGACGGGAGATCGCGACCTTGGCACTGGCCTCGCTGGTGGCGGGGTTGGCGACGACGCCCTATGCCGCCTTTCATTTCCATCGCGTGACGCCGTATGGCGTGCTCGCCAATCTGGCGGCGATGCCGGTGGTCTCGGCGGTGGTGATGCCGGCCGGCCTGCTCGGCCTCGTCGCGATGCCGTTCGGCTTCGACGGCGTGTTGTGGCGGGTGATGGGGATTGGCATCGACTGGATGATCGTGGTGACGCAATGGGTCGCTGGCCTTCCTGGCGCCATCGGCCGCATGGCGGCGTTCGGGATCGGCCCGCTGATCGCGGCGAGCCTTGGGATCATCCTGCTGGGGCTGTTGCGCACACCGCTACGCTGGCTGGGTGCGGCGGTGCTGGTGCTTGCGGTGGTCTGGGCGCTGGCGGTGCCGCAGCCGGATATCCTGATCTCCAGTGACGGTCACAATGTCGGCATCCGTGGCAAAGATGGGCGCCTCCACCTGATGCGGACTGCCAAGGATGCCTTCCTGCTGAAAGAATGGCTGGCCGCCGACGCCGACGGCCGTCAGCCCACGGATTCTTCGCTTGCAGAGGGCGTCTCATGCGATGAAGCGGGTTGTGTGACGCAGATGGCCGACGGCGCGTTCGTCGCGCTGGCGCTGCGGCCGGACGCGCTTGGCGACGATTGCGAGCGGGCGGCGCTGGTGGTGACTGCGCGGCAGGCGCCGCCTTCATGTCCATCGCCGGTGATCGATCAGGATCGGTTGCGAAGGCAGGGCGCAATGGGCCTGCGGCGAACGCGTGACGGATTAGCGGTTGACGCGGTCAGGCCGAGGGGCGTCGATCGGCCGTGGTCGCCGGCGGTCGCAGGCGACGCCGAGGCCGAAACGATCCTCACCCCGCGCCCCGCCATTCCACTGCCTGCGGATGCGACGCCATCGGAAGCCGATCTGCAAACGGAAGATTGAGGCGGCGCGACCAATACTCCCGAGTAAACGCCGCCTCACTTCTCGTTGAGTGAGGGATTTTCCCGAAGTTCGAATGCGCCTAGACGAAATTCCTCGCCGGCTTCGGTCGCCGCCGTCGTGGTTTGGACGAGCGTAAACGCGGCGTTCGGGAACTGCTCCCAGACAGCCAGGTCTTCCGCGGTGACCGTGAGCCAACCGAACGTGAACATGTATCGGCCCGGTTCGGTCACGTGACCGGCTTTTTGCCAAGTGATCTTATTGACCACCGCTCATTTTTTCCTTCTGAAGCCGGCAACCGATATCCGGCGGCGGAGCAGGGATTCCAGGCTCGGAGCCACCCCTCAGCGGCCCTTGATTCATTCGCATTTCGAGTGTGGTAAGCTGCAAACGCATTTCGAAGGCGGCAAGCTGCAAAGCAAACGCCGCCAGCGCCAACCTCAAATTATCCAATTCTGCAGTCCGCACGTCGTCCCGGCGATCCATGGTGGGTGTCGTCGCTTGCGGTTCGCTGCAGACAATAGCCATTGATGGTGCCGGCAGAATCCCCGCCGGCCCGAGCCGGCGGGGATGTCCACGCGACGATTCAGTTTCAGTCGACGGCGACCGTCCTTGCCGCGGGTGTCTGGGCAGCCGGCTGCGCATGCTCGGTAACCCCATGCACCACGGGCAATTGCAGCACGGTCGCGCGCTGCCCTTCACAGAGCTGCGTCACCAGCACACGGCTTCCATCTGGAAATTCGATCGCATCATGGTGACGATGCGGAACGTCCGGATCGATCGCGCCGAATTTCCCGACCCGGAAATTGATGGATTTGGTCCAGATCCATCGGTTGTCGTATCTGACATTTTCGGCGAATGCCAGTTCGGTCCCAGGAAGCATGCAGACCGCTACCTCGGGCTCCTTTTCTGAGGCGAAGCCGCGGGTCGAAGTCCCGCGGAATGTCGTGCTAATCACCGTCTCCCCAACCTGGGCGGGGCGGGTTGCTACAGCGTGCAGACTATAGTCACACATCGGATTGCTCCTCGTTCGAGATAGCTAACCCGCGCCGCTCAGAGGCGCAGGCCTCTATCAGAGTGGACAGTAAAGTTCAGAACGAACGATAAGTTCCGAACCTCTAGCTTGTTGTGGGCAATTGTGCGGCTCTAGCGCCCGCGCCTAATCACAAATGCGTTTGAGGATGTTGACCGATTGGCACATGCCTGGCGGTCGCGAATGTGACGGCCGGAAGCCGACCGGCAGGCAACTCGGTGCCACGGCGATTATAATTGCAGCAAGACCAGCCCCAAACGCAGGCTCTCAGCCCGGATCGCCTCCAAGGAGACACTGTTTTCGGCGGTGTGCATTCCGGTTTGCCCGGAAAATGCTCAGTACTTCCGATACAGCCCGATCAGCTTGCCCTGGATCTTGACCCGGTTGGGCGGCAGGATGCGGACTTCATAGGATGTGTTGGCCGGCTCCAGCGCAATCGAGGCGCCGCGGCGGCGGAAGCGCTTCAGCGTCGCTTCTTCCTCGTCGATCAGCGCCACCACGATATCGCCGGTCTCGGCGGTCTCGTTACGCTGGATCAGCGCCATGTCGCCATCGAGAATCCCGGCATCCACCATGGAATCGCCTCGCACCTCAAGCGCGTAATGTTCTCCGGAGCCGAGCATGTCCGGCGGAACGCTGATGGTGTGACTGCGGGTCTGCAGCGCCTCGATCGGCGTGCCCGCGGCGATGCGGCCCATGACCGGCACGGCAACGGGACGGCTGCTATCGTCCTCGGCGCCGCCGCGGACCCTGCCGAGCGTGCCCTCGATGACGCTGGGCGTGAAGCCGCGGCGACTGTTACCGCTGCCGCCGGACGAAAGCTCAGGCAGTTTGATCACCTCGATGGCGCGGGCACGATTGGGCAGGCGGCGAATGAAGCCGCGCTCTTCCAGCGCGGTGATGAGACGGTGGATACCGGACTTCGAGCGCAGATCCAGCGCGTCCTTCATCTCGTCGAAGGAGGGCGGAACGCCGGATTCCTTCAGGCGTTCGCTGATGAA
>WNFI01190965.1_pt2 | contig 12917 bp, 11 predicted proteins | sample 5400471 | NCBI WGS metagenome assembly WNFI01 (sample SAMN13153348, study PRJNA577476) | soil metagenome | isolation source: 100 cm saprolite on Douglas fir-dominated hillslope | place: USA:California | collected 2013-09-17
CGCCGAGCGCGGCTTCGGGCGAAACATGCCCCGCCATTAACCCGCGCGTAGCGCCGCTAAATCGGCCGTCGGTCAACAGCGCCACTGAATCGCCAAGCCCCTCTCCAACAATCGCCGCGGTCACGCCCAGCATCTCTCGCATGCCGGGACCGCCCTTCGGCCCTTCGTTGCGAATCACCACTACGTCCCCGGATTTAATTTTCTTGCTGGTAACGGCGCTCATCGCGTCTTCTTCGGATTCAAACACTCGTGCCGGTCCTCGATGCTCCAGCCGTTCATGCCCGCTGATCTTCGCCACGCATCCCTCTGGCGCAAGATTTCCCTTGAGAATGACGAGTCCGCCTGTAGCTTTGAGCGGCTTGCTCAGCGGCGCGATCACTTCCTGCCCCGGAGTTTCCGCTGCGTTCGCGACCTCTGCTGCAACAGTAAGGCCAGTAACAGTCGTCGCCTCAGGATGCAGATATTTACCCTCCAGCAACCGGTGCGTAAGCAGTCGAATGCCGCCCGCCCGATGCATGTCAGCGGCAACGAATCGTCCTGAAGGTTTGAGATCAGCCAGCACCGGGGTGCGTTCGCTCACCGTTTGAAAGTCGTCAATTTGTAGCTCAACGCCCGCCTCACGCGAAATCGCCAGCAAATGCAGCACCGCATTCGTCGATCCGCCCGTCGCCGCCACCGATGCGATTGCATTCTCGAACGCCGCCCGCGTCAAAATGCTTCTCGGCTTGATTCCTTTTTGCAGCAGGTTCATCACAACCTTGCCGCAGTCGAATGAGATCTGATCTTTTTGCGGATCCATCGCGGGAACGCTGTTAAATCCCATCGGCGACAATCCGATCACCTCCATGACGGTCGACATCGTATTCGCGGTATACTGCCCGCCGCACGCACCCGCGCCCGGACACGCCGCATTCTCCAGTTCGTGCAACTCCTGATCCGTAATCTTCCGGGCCGCGTTGGCCCCAATCGCTTCATACACATCCTGAATGGTGACGTCTTTTCCTTTGTAGCTGCCCGGCGCGATCGTCCCGCCGTACAAGACCATGCCCGGCAGATCCATTCTTGCCAGCACCATGGCCGCCGCCGGAATCGTCTTATCGCAGCCCACCACGCACACCACCGCATCGAACATCTGCCCGCGGCAGACCAGTTCAATCGAGTCCGCGATTAGCTCGCGGCTTACCAGTGACGCGCGCATGCCTTCTGTTCCCATCGTCTCACCGTCGGAGATCGCGATGGTATTGAACTCCATGGGCGTGCCGCCCGCCGCGCGAATGCCTTCCTTCACCTTCGCCGACAATCGCCGCAGATGAAAATTGCACGGCATAGTTTCAATCCACGTATTGGCCACGCCAATCAGCGGTCGCCGCAAATCGGCGTCGGTGAATCCAATGGCTTTGAACATGGAGCGCGCCCCAGCCCGGTTGCGCCCGTCGGTAATTCCGCGGCTAATGTGCTTGAGATCCATAATTAATGAAGATTACAAGAGACAGCAATTATTGGATAAACAACGACCACAGGCTGCGAGCTGACTTTCAATGTTTTCGGTCAACGAGCGCTATCGAGATTTTCCGCCTATAATCCTTCGCCTCAGTCCTGTTTGCCTAAGGCTCTCCGTTAGATTCATATCTGATCGAGAGTCATGAACAAGTCGTAATAGGCGGGTCCGGTTTGAGTCGACTGATAGGCTGTCGTGTATTGGATTGGTGTTCCCCCTTTGACTTGCAAGATAAAAACCGCACCGGGCGACCCTCCGGGGACCTGCAGCTCTGGGCACGCTCCTGACGATCCTCCGCACCCGCCTTCTAAGAGGCTAATGGAAGCCGCAGTGGACTGGTTACTTGTATCAGATTGTGATTGCGTGCCTGCGTCATCTGTCCATTCGAATTCTAAAGTTACAAATCCGCAGCATACCCCAACTGGGGCAAATGGAGGAACTTGAACCATGTAGATTGATACCCGATATACGCCGTCCAAGGCGGGAGTCCATAAGGTTGTGAGGGGAATCGAAGCAGACTGATTAAGTAAGGAAACCTTGGCTACATTGTTCGATAGTGTAACGTAGACAGTGTCGGAAGCTGTTCCCGCCCTAACGACGACCCGGTACGTACCAGCGGGAGGCAAAGGATTGATAGTAGCGACTATTTGTGTTGTCGTGCTGCTGTCGACGACTATGTGCGACCCATTGAACGTTATCGAGAGCGTTCCGGAAAATCCGGTCCCTGTAATCGTCAGTTGAGGGCCCACGGCAACCGCGCTGTATATGGTCATTCCGAAGACTGAAGCGGAAAGGAGCAGGCAGGCGGCAGTAGCCAAAGCGAACCGAAGATATATCAGCGGAGAGCGTCTTGTCATTGGTTGGGCCTCCTTCAGAAGTCGCTCATTGGCGGCAGGCGATTATGCGCTCACTCGGCCGCGAGGTCAACGGCACTACTCGTTGCTTCGGCTTCGGAGGGCGGTGCTAGCGACACAATCTCAATTAACGCAATCAAACGCTAGAGCTCATTGACATCTCGGACCATGGCTCGGGCAGAAGCTCGCGGCAACAAAAACGGGGAACCCGCTTTGCAGGTTCCCCAAGCCGCATGACGCTGCCCAGGAGACTCGTCATGCTTACCCAGTCGATAACTCGTTGTACAACCTACACGTGAACCTACGCCGTAGCCGCCGCGCGCGCGTCAGCGCCAACTCCAGTCGGAGGATGCGCTCCCGTCCACTCTGCCGCCTGCACCGCGCTCGCACTAACATGCGTAACGTCGGCAATCGAATACCATTCGCGGCAAAGCTGCCCAACTTGCTTCGCATTCACGTCGAGCGCCAGAGTGACCTGATGATCCTGCTCAATCGCCTCGGCCAGCACCGAAGTCAGATCGAGCCCGCGGCGCGAAGCCGCATTCAGAATGCGCATCAACGTTCCCTGCGTGTTGCGATAACGAACTTGAAAAGCCTGCATGCCTTGCTCCCCCTGTTATTGCGACGGTTCCTCTTCATACATCATTTCTGACAACGCTGCGCCCGCTGGCACCATCGGGAAAACGTTGGCCTCCGGTGCGCAATCGAACACCAGCAACTCCGCCTGCGGCGAACTCAGGAATCTATCGATCTGATCCCCCGTCTCTGCCGACACCGGAAACTCCCGCATCGTCTCTTCGCTCATGCGGAAGCTGTGAATCTTGTAAGCCTTAGCGATCTCCACGAAATCCGGATTGTCGCTCAAATCGGTCTCGGCATAGTTGCGCTGATAAAACAGCTGCTGCCACTGCCGCACCATGCCCAGATATTTGTTGTCCACGATCACCATCTTCACCGGCAACCCGAGCCGGTGAACCGTGGCCAACTCTTGAATGTTCATCTGAAATCCGCCGTCGCCCGACACGCACAGCACGCAAGTCTCAGGCTTCGCCAGTTGCACGCCAACCGCGGCTGGCAGCGCGAATCCCATCGCACCCAATCCACCCGAAGTAATGAACCCACGCGGCGACTCCGATCGAAACCGCTGCGCCGCCCACATCTGATGCTGCCCCACGTCGGCGATCACCACGCTATCCTGCGGTAAGCGGCTGAAAAGTTCGTCGAGAAAACGAATCGTCGGCTGCGCCAGCCCGCGCGGATCCAACTCCGCTCGCTCGTCACCGCACGCCACATCCCGCCATTGCCCAAAGTCAGGCAGGGAATGTTTCTGCAACTCCGCCTGAAATGCCGGAATCGTCTCCGCCAAATCTCCTACCACCGATAATTCGCAAGGCCGCACCCGATCCAGCTGCGCCGGATCGATTTCAAAATGCACGATCTTCGCAAAAGGCGCGAACCGCGTAGGATCGCCCGTCACCCGGTCATCCAGCCGCGCCCCGAACACCAGCAGCAAATCGGTTTCATGCAGCGCCATGTTCGCGGCGCGCGTCCCGTGCATTCCCACCATGCCCAGGTAATACGGCGCTTGCGGCGGAACCGCGCCCAGCCCATGCACCGTGGCAAAAGTAGGAATGTTCAAATCATCGAGCAGTTGCCGCAACTGAGGAATCGCCCCCGAAAGTTTTGCTCCCGCCCCAACCAGCGCCACCGGCTTCGCCGACTTCTGCAGCAGAGCCGCAATCGTGTCGGTGAAGCCTCCGTCAGCCTTCGCATCCGCTGGCCGCGCGTGCGGAGTAAATGTCACCGCGCCAGAAAATTCTTTCTTCGCCTTCAGCATGTCCGTCGGGATATCGATCACCACCGGCCCCGGGCGTCCACTGCGCGCCCAATAAAATCCTTCGGCGATGACCTCCGCAATCTCGTCAATCGACTTCACCAGCCGGCTCCACTTGGTCAAAGACAAAGTGACGCCGAACACGTCGGTCTCCTGAAATGCATCCGTACCAATCAACGCACTGCGCACCTGCCCCGTGATGCACACCAGCGGCACCGAATCCATTTTCGCGTCGGCGATGCCCGTCACCAGATTGGTCGCGCCCGGCCCGCTCGTCGCCATTGCCACGCCAACTTTGCCGGTGACGCGCGCATACCCCTCCGCCGCAAACACTGCGCCCTGCTCGTGCCGCGTCAGAATGTGCCGCACGCCGCTGCCTTCGAGCGCGTCATACAACGGCATGATCGCACCGCCGGGATACCCAAACACCAGGTCCACCCCTTCGGCGCGCAGGCATTGCAAAACGATGTCCGCTCCCTTAAGCATTCCTATCAACCCTTATCATCCGATAAAACTTTGTCATCCTGAGCGAGGATCGTTCGTGCGCGAAGCGCAAGAACAACCGCAGTCGAAGAACCCCGTGCCCGCAGGCATCACCACCAGCCCTGCAAGGAGTTCCTGCCACCGCCTTAAGCATTCACAACCTGCTTTTCCGGTGCTTTCGGCTCCGATGTTTTCTTTCCGCTGGGCAGCCAGCTCATCATCCCGCGCAATTGCGCCCCAACAATCTCAATCGGATGCTGCTTCTCCTTCGCCCGCAGCGCATTGAACTTCGCGCCACCGTTCTTATTCTCGGCAATCCACTCCCGCGCAAACTCGCCACTTTGAATGTCAGCCAGCGTCTTCTTCATCGCCTGCCGCGTCGCATCGCCCACAACCTGCTCACCGCGCGTCAGGTCGCCATACTCGGCCGTATTCGAAATCGAATAGCGCATGCGGTCCAGCCCACCTTCATAAATCAAATCGACAATCAGCTTCACTTCGTGCAGGCACTCGAAGTACGCAATCTCAGGCGCATAACCCGCCTCGACCAGCGTCTCGAATCCCTTCTTGATCAGCGACGTCAGCCCGCCGCACAGCACCGCCTGCTCGCCGAACAAATCGCTCTCGGTTTCTTCTTTGAATGTCGTCTGCAACACGCCCGCGCGCGTCGACCCAATGCCGTGCGCAAAAGCTAAAGCCAGTTCGTGCGCCCGTCCGCTGGCGTCCTGATGAATAGCGATCAACGCCGGCACTCCGCGCCCTTCGCTGTAGACCCGTCGCACCAGGTGTCCCGGACTCTTCGGCGCAATCATCACCACATCAACGTCGTTCGGCGGAACGATCGTCTTAAAGTGAATGCTGAAGCCGTGTGAAACCCCGAGCACTTTGCCGGGATGCAGATACGGTTTGATGTGCTGTTCGTAGAGTTCGCCCTGCGTCTCATCGGGCGTAAGCACGTGAATCCAGTCGGCGCGCTTGCAAGCCTCATCCGGAGCCACCACCACCATGCCATCGGCCCGCGCCTGCGCGGCGCTCGGCCGGTTCGGGTCGAGCCCCACGATGACCTTAAACCCGCTGTCGCGCAAATTCTGCGCCTGCGCGTGTCCCTGGCTCCCATATCCCAGGATGGCAATCGTCTTAGCCTTCAAAGCCTCAGGCCGGGCATCGTGCTCGTAGAAAATAGTAGCCACTGAATGTGCTCCTCTCGGTATTATAGCAAACCGACCGGTCGGTCGGTACATTCATGCTACCGAAGGCCGATTCCAGTGTCAAGAACGAAGTTGTCAGACGTGCCGAGACTGGAATGATTGAAGAGGAATCCCTTGGGAGAGATACGCATTGGGAAGGGTACGGCTTCAGCCGTACCGTAGAGACGTATTAAAAGGCAAAGGGCTTTAGCTCTGCGGGAATGCGCGTGGTCGAGGTTGCGGCCCCTTTGAGGGATCGGCGGCGTTCTCATCACTCCTCCGTGCGCGGCTTGGTTCCCTCTGCTATTCTGCATTTCTAGCCAAGGCACAGATAAAACAGGTGATACGAGAACAGCGGATAACGTCATTGGCGCAGGCACTGTCGAGCTTGAGCGAAAGCCAGCTCACATGGACAGAGAGCGTAATTCGACAATTTCAGCAGCAACCTGAATTGTGGGCGTCTCCAACGTCGGATTTGATTACTCCGTGCGTGCTTGAGATGTTTGGTGACGCGTTGCAAATTCACCATTGCCTTTCCACAGAGGCTTTGTCGAAAGATAGGTTCGAGTATGCCTTGGACCAAGTACTGAATCGATGCGGAATCAGCGCAATCCTTGCGGACAAGTGTAATCCCGGACATGACATACGATCAAAGGGATACCTTTTAGCTTGAAAACTCAGGCTGACCGAAGTATAAACCCCCATTTCTTGCATATCTCCAAGTTCATGGAGTTGGGGAAAGTAAGTGGGTAACGGAGGAAGATTTGGTCGGACTACGGGATAGGTTCTTCAACCACATGAAATCATATGATCGAATTCTGCAACTCCGTCGTGTCACCAATCTAGAGACACTCCAAGGGTACGAACTCGTGGAGATCCCGAAGATTCTTCTGCAGCAGGCAGCAACAGGAACATTGAGAATGATGAGCAGCAGTCGACAGACTCCCAAGCCTGGAACGTGTACGGTCGAGGATCAAGGCGGCAACGTCTTATTCCAACTCTATTTTGATGGTGGTACGGAGAGGAAATTACAAATTAAGCGTCTCGACAAACGATGTTGCACTTTGCATGCGTCGTGGGGAATTAGGCGGATTCCTCTGTCAACATCTCCAGTGTAGGCTGAGCCGCAACGGAGATAATGCGCTTGGCGGCAATTTCGGCATAGTCTGGTTTTAATTCAATTCCCACACACCGCCTTCCAAGCTTTAGGGCGACGAGCCCGACAGTCCCGGCCCCGAAGAATGGATCTAGGGCTATTGATCCACTAGGTCCTCCAGCTTCCATACAGACCTTGACGAGGGACGGTGGGAACATCGCGAAGTGCGCCTCTCGCGAACTCTCTGTATTGATCGACCACACATCACGTCGATTGCGGAATTGTCCCGGCGCGGTCGTCTGTTCTTTGACGGCTTCACAGTCGTAGTAGTAATCTTCAGTCTTCGTCAGCAGAAAAACATGCTCATGTGAACGGGTCGGGCGGTCCTTAACACTCTCAGGTTGACAATTGGGTTTGTGCCAAATCACATCCGATCTCAAGTACCAGCCATCCGCTTGCAGAGCTAGGGCGGTCCTCCACGGTATACCGATCAATTCTTTGTCCTTAAGGCCCTTTGGATTGGGTGGTCGATAGCTCATGCCTCGTGCTGGATTCTTGCTATCCGATTGACGCCAACCACGATTTCCACTGGTATAAGAATCACCTATATTGAGCCACAATGAACCATCGTCTTTGAGAACGCGTTTGACTTCTCGGAAGACCGTTACCAAGTTGGAGATGTATTGCTCCAACTCCATCTCTGCTCCGATCTGCCCTTCGATGCCGTAGTCTCTCAAACCCCAATAAGGGGGACTGGTAATAGCACACTGGAAATAGTTTTCGGGAAGACCTTGCAATGCTTTCCTCGAATCGCCGACGATGATGTTGCAATCGCTTCCCACCGCGATATGAGTTTGTACGGGGGCATCTGAAACCGTCATAGATTCACTTGTCATGGAAACGGTAGTCATCAGCTCAATTGCTCAGGTGAAAAACAACGTCTCGACAAAACCATAAACTGGTTGTTGGCGAAAGCAAAGCGAAATGCTTCGCGGCTGGAAGTTTCTGCGGGAACGTGCCCAAAAGCGTAACACGTTCCATTACGAGCCACAATTTCGAAAAAACAGCCAGCCGATCCCATCCGCGTTCTATGGCTTCAACCACGATGTGGCCGGAGAGGGCGTGTCGAAGCGGAGCGGGAGTGCCGTTATCGAAGAGGATGAGCATCGAGGACTTGGGGCGGCGGAACAGGAGGGGCGTCAAGGCTTCGTGCCGCGAATTCGATCACCGCTGTAACTTGTTCGCGCGACAAATGGAACCAATCCATAATCTCGTCGATCGAGGCCCCTACTTCCAGATTGTCAAAGACAACGGAAACCGGCGTCCTCGTATCGCGAAACACCCATGCGCCGCTGCGTTTTCCGGGAATGCTTTCCACGGCTACGCATTGGGACCAATCGAGTTGCCATATTTTTAACCTCCCGTTATCTTAACCTTGTACCACAGTTTCCAGCCTTGTCTTGTCTAACTCCCATGCTCAGCAACAACGGCGAACTTTACGCCAAGGGCGCGCAGTACCGAATTAATGGTTTCAAAGCGTGGATGTGCGCCCGCATTCAGGGCTTTGTATAAGCTCTCCCTGCCCAGTCCCGCGTCTTTGGCGATCTGCGCCATGCCTCGCGCTTTTGCCACGTCGCCCAGCGCAGCGACGAATACATCGGGGTTTGAGTCTTCGGCCGCCGCCGAAAGATATTCCGCGATGACCGCATCGTTATCAAGATACTCCGCCGCATCGAACGCTTTGTAAGTGGTTTTCTTCTTCATAGTTTTGCCCTCTTGAGTTTCGCGAGCCAGTCTTTTGGTCTTCGTAATGTCTTTCGTCTGTGACGCCTTTACGCCGCCAGCCAGCAGAACATAACAGGTAAAGCAAGTGCGTCGTTACGGAGTCATGAGCGTGAAGCCCGCGGCAGGAAAGCGGACGGGACATGTTGCAGGCAGTCCTGAAGCGCGCAGCGCGATTGAAGGAGTCGAGGAGATTCTGCTCTCGGCAACCACCGCTCAAGACGCGGCGGCAAGTCTCTACCGATCGCTAGGTTTTGAATCTTACGGTTGTGAGCGGCGAGCGTTGAAGATTGGGGACGGGTATGTTGATGAGGGAACTTGGTCCTGTTCGTCATCTCAGATGGGTAGAGCTGGCGGCGACTAAAAACAAAAAGAAAAAAGCGCCCTCGACTTTTCAGTCTAGGACGCCCCGGCAGCCCTCCCCCAGAACTGCCAAACCACGAGATGGATATTAGAGTTCTCTAGGTATCGTGTAAACATAACCTTGGTAATGAGATTTGCGGAGAGCTAATGGCGAAAGAATCGGAGCCAGCCGCGATTCAAGACGGTTTTGCCATTGCGATGCGCCGCGAAAAGCAGATCCCTCCACTTCGCTCGCTTTCGCGCCGTCACCGCTGGGATTGCAGGGCTCTTTGCGGGTTCTGCGAGCTATTGTTTCTGCCAACTTTGGCCGGCGTCGGAGGTGATCCAGACCTCGGAAGTGGAAGTTGTGACTGTGCCGTGCTGGGCATTGGGGAATTGCAAATTCACAATGTCGCCAGTGAGGACGGCATTTGAGGACACGGGTATAACACGCGACCAGTGAGCACCGGCATCGAGCGAATGGTAGAGGGCGCCCGACGATCCGCCAGCCCACACGTCGGCTCCGGTGGCGGCAACCGCGCGAAAGATGAGAGTGACCGTTTGACGCCGTGCGTTCTGTGCGGCGGCGGGCTTCATGCTCTTGGCATTTGAGTCTTTTTCGGCCTTAGCATTTACAGGCACCTGGCTGGCGACAGTCAGGCTCAGCTCGTCGGCAGTTGACGCGGGGTTCGAGTTCACGTCGACATCCTGCCAAGTTTTGCCCGAATCATAGGAGCGTTGCAGGCTGCCGCTGGCGCTGATAGTCCAGCGAGGGAGAGGCGCCGCGTAGGTGCGAAGCAGGCTGGGTTGAGTCTGCAAGGGCAGCGGGTTGAGAGCATTTGGCGCGGGCTCGGGACTTGCGGTTGGTGCAGTTACAGGAAGCTTGGCTTTGCCGACGCCGGATTCCGCATAGTTCACTGAGTCACGATCCAAACCATTCTGACTAAGCTGGTCCGTGACTTGCACGCTTTCGCTTTGAACTTCGACCGTCTCCGAGGAAGCGGGGACTGGAGCCGCAGGCGACCTTGCGGTCGATTCGGCCTGCTGTTTGTCCGAAGCTAGTGGCGTCAACTGGGTAAGAGCGCGTCCGTTAGTCGGAAGTTGGAACTGCTGCTGCTGGTTCAGCGCAACGGCGGGGCCGGAACGGACGACGCCACCCATAGCTCCGGCAAAATTAGCAGATCCTTGTGGGACGTGAATGGGAGATATTCTTTTCGGCTCGATCTTCAAATCCTCCTTCGACTCGACAGCGATCGAGTTGGGGTTGGATGTGTGAGTGGAGTCGAGCACGGCTCGGGCATTCGATTCAGACTGGTCGCGCCTCTCGGCTGGAGATGCTGCCGGAATTGTTGCCTCTGGAACAGGCAGCGAAGGTTGAGATTCGTTTGCGGCAACTTCCTTGTGTATGGCCGGATTGGACGCTGTGGTCAACGCTTGCGTTTGATGCCGCTGATATTGCACGATTCCGAAGGAGCCGACGAGAAGAATGCCGGCAGTGACAAATCCCCAGCGCAAAGAGGGCCAACTCAACCAACTGGGGGAGGGCTTGACGACAAGCTGAAGTTCTTCGGTTGCGGGCAGAGCGAGGGCTAGGACTTCTCGGCACTCTCCGCAACGGGCGATGTGTTCAAGCACGATGTCGCGTTCGAGTGCAGGCAGCGAGCGCTCGGTGAACGCAGTCAGCACGTCGGCGTCGGGATGATCGACGCGCGACGCCGCGGCCTTCAGCCGTTCACGGACGATATTGGGGACCTTTGGCATTTTAAGCTTCCTGCTCTTAGCTCCTGGCTTTTGGCTAACCTGTATATCTTGGCCTCCCGGTGCCTAAAGCGCTACTCCTGTGCGACCCCTTGCGGCACGCCCGTGAGGCATGCCCTGATACAAGCGTCATCCGGGACCCTCCCGGACACGGGCTTTCACTGTCTTCTCTGAGAACGTGGGAGTTGCAGAATCTTGCGTCAGGCTGCGGCGAATATCTACCTGTAAATCCCGGACGTCTACGTCAAGGGCCTCTTCGGCCTGGCGGCGGCCCATGCCGCGGCGGACGAGCCCTGCCAGGATCTGCTTGCGCAAGGATTTAGCTAACTTATCGAGCTTACGACTGATGGTCGATTCGTGCACACCGAGCATTCGCGCAATCTCGGCCAAAGTACGGTCATCAAGATAATAGGAGCTTAATATCATGCGGTCCTCGCCGGAAAGAAAGGCGAGGGCTTCGTCGGTGGCATTCGCCAGCCGATCGTCCGCAGCGGGAATTGGCTCAGGATCGGGCGCGCGAAATTGGACGCCTTCCTCTGATTCTTCGTCGAGACTAACGAGGCGCTTCGTACGGCGGTAACGATTTACAAATTCCTGCGAGAGCACGGTGCGCAGCCAGCCTTCGAGCGATCCTCTTCCGGTGTAAGACGACAGCTTGGAGACGCGTTGGCCGTCGCGCAGGCTGGTGCCATAAAGATCGGCGTACAGAGTATCGGCAAGCTCACGCGCAGCGGAATCTTCGCGGGCGATGCGCAACGCGGCTTGATAAAGCTTCTCGCGAAAGCGAGTGAGAAAAATTTCCCAAGCTGAATTGGTGCCGGCCGCGCAGGCGCGGGCCAGAGCGAGTTCATCGACACGCAGGCTTAAGAAGAATATGCGAACTTCGCTTTCGGGAGTTGCGACATTGGCGTGCTTTTCGCCGACTTCATAAAGGATTGCAGCGAGAGATTCGCGAGCGAGACCGAATTTGTCGCAGCCACTTTTGGCGTAGAGCTCCGCCAGGAGTTCGTCGACAACGGAATGCACTGCGCTGATTTGGTTTGTGGCGCTCACAATGAAATCAAAATTACAACGGACGGCGTCGATTCAGTTCCCGAAAAGCGGCTTCCCCTCGTTCAACTCTGGTTGGAATGACAAATTTTGGCACAAGGCATTGGCGCAACTCTCCGATGCTATCAACTTATTAGACGCCTGAAACGTGAATTTTGGCCGCAAGGCGTGTGGGCAGGTTCGTTCTTCGGACGAGGCGAGACGGGCAGCGCGCTCCGCAGTGCGAGCGGTGGCTCCTGGGAGCGGTGGCGCGCTAGCCCGTCGCGGGGAGGAGCGTTTATGGGTGCAAATACGAATCTGAGCAATATCGTTCCGAAGATTTTTTTGGCGTTGATGGTTTTGGTGATTGTGGCCGGGTTGGTGGTGGTGGATCAGCGGCCGGTACAGGCGGGCGAGGTGACTCCGGCGTCTGGCTTCAAAGCGCTGGAGCCGATCCGGCACGGGAACTTGACTGTGTTTCCGGTGGTGGCAGCGAAGAGTTATCCGACGGGAGAATTTTTGACCTTGGATGAAGGGCTGCGCTCGGGAGAATTAATTGTGACGGAAGCGGGACAAGCACGGGGGCTAATTCGAAGGCATCCGGTGGCAGCGGTTGAGCGCGAGGGAGCGCAAGTGAACCGGCTCGTGTTAATCAACAACTCGAAGAAGCCGCTTCTGCTGCTCGCGGGCGAGATCGTGACCGGAGGCAAGCAGGATCGCGTGATCGGGAAGGACAGGATCGTTCCGGCGGAAAGTGATCCCGTGGATCTGGGAGTGTTTTGTGTCGAGCCGGGGCGGTGGGTCGCGACCAGCGAGCATTTCGGAGCATCGGGAGCGACCTATGCTTCGAGAGTTCCAACGGGAAGTGCGGGAGGTTCAGCGGGAGGAGTTGTCGGCGGCCCTGTGCCAACTCCGTCGACCATGATGGCGCAACCCTCGATCCGCGCCAGAGCGATGGGCGACAAGGATCAGAACGAGGTGTGGGCCGAGGTGCGGAAACAGCGGGAAGAAGTAGCGGCCAACCTCGCGGCTGCTCCGGCCGTAGCGGACCAGA
>WNFI01312299.1_pt2 | contig 12917 bp, 15 predicted proteins | sample 5400471 | NCBI WGS metagenome assembly WNFI01 (sample SAMN13153348, study PRJNA577476) | soil metagenome | isolation source: 100 cm saprolite on Douglas fir-dominated hillslope | place: USA:California | collected 2013-09-17
CCCCCAACCACGCGGCCACAGGAACGCAAACCGTTCCTTCGTGCTACGCTCAGTTCATTCCTCGCCGCCTTCTTACTCCTAGACATAATCGATTCCGCCATCAAGCTAGTCCCGGGCGTGGGCGACCCATTCGGCGGAAGCATTTTCTTTCCGGATCTCCCTTTTCCTACACGCTATATCGTCTCGACCGTGATACATATTCTCACCGGCGTTGCGCTCGTCGCCGGATTCAGCATGGTTTATGACTTGATGACACTCTTCGCAGTCGCCATCCTCGGTCACTCGCCCAGCGCCTGGCCGCCGGTGATGGACAACCCTTGGGCCTCCCAGTCCCTGCATGAGTTTTGGGCGAAGCGCTGGCATCAGCTTTTCCGTCAGACATTCCTTGTATTTGGTGGCATACCCGGGCGTAAGATCGGAGGCGATGTTGGCCTCGTGCTTGGCACATTCCTGGCGTCTGGCCTCTTCCACGAATGCAGCATCCTCGCGATGGGATGCAAGTGGGACTCGCGCGTCCCTCTCTTCTTCCTCTTGCAAGGTGGTTCAGTCATCGGCGAGCGTGTGTGGAAAAAGATGACCGGACGTCGGGTGAATGGGTTGCTCGGGCGGATGTGGGTGTATTTCGACATCATGATTCTTGGTCAGCCTCTAGGTTCGTGTTTCATGTCATTCTCCGCACGGTGGCTGGCTGAAGTTGAGTCATTCTCGTCCCCTCAGTCGACGCGTGGCATCGGAGGGGCCTCGGTGGAGGGATGATCATCCCTCCATGGATCAGCCCAGGCCGTCTTGTGCTCATCCCCATAGCTCAAAGACTCCTTGCATAGAAAGCCACAAGCATACACCCCACCTCTGTTCGCAAGATACCATAATTCTTAGCCTCTAATCACTGGTCAGCTTCATTTCTAGATTGGATTTACTGATTGTTTTGAATCATTTGTATTAATACTGTCACACGCTATCTGCTTTGCCATACCTGAGCAATACTTTATGCCCCGCCGTTGGGACCAAATAAAAATCTAACTGTACCCTCATTCCGTCCGATAGCATCTGCACCGTCCGGAAAATCGTGATACCCATCCCCAAGAATTGGGGTCCGACTCCGAGGTGGGTGTTCATTCTCGCGCATGGCTATTTTGAGCCGCATGAGCTGGTCCGAAGTGTGTGGTGCCGGTGCAGCGATATGTAGTGCAGTCCGTGAAATGTGGGGCGATGGAGACGATGGTGTGTTTGGGGTTGTGTTGGCGGAAGGGTTCTGTGTCTGCGATATGAGCAGATCGAGCAACCCATGCGAGATAGCTAATTTGGGTTGCGAGGAGGTTTGCCCATTAGGGGGTGTAATATCGTTGAGCGAGTGCATACAATTAGCGTCGCTAAAGCTCACCTTCAAGATCATCAACCTGCGCTTGAAATTTCTTTTCCCAGGGTCCATGGTCTCTCAGAATGGTCACGATCCTGAGATTGTTCTGAGTTTCATCGGGCCCATTTGTCTCGTTCTGCTCAAAGGTAGACAAGAGGGCTGCGAGGTAGATGCAGGCTAAAGCAACCACATGTGGCGGGAATTGCAATGCCACTAATGTTCTCTGGCTGGGGAAAGCTTCAATTTCTGGGGGGAAAAAAAGGTAAAGGGAGAACGTAATAACCCCCACCTGTCGATGGTTAAGCGCCACGCAAATTTCGACAACCTTTTCGATGCTGGATTGTATCGTTATTTTTAATCGAGCCGGGATTGTGCTGTATGTAAGGAAAAACACGGACCTTTGAGTTCCCTGCCGATTTTGATCACGTATGGAAATGGCATACGGGACGTAAAGTTGAAACAAATGAGTTCGACAATAAGCCGCTCGACAGCCAGCAGTTTTTGTCTATCTTGTTCGAGGACCTATTATTCGAGAATCCTTTAGTCGGTTGGGGTGGTCCGTTGCTTGTTCTGGGAAACGAACTGCATAGGAGGCCATGAGAATTTCGCGTGGTTTCTTCAAGGTGTCGTGCATTTTTGAGGACACGTAGAGAGCTGCGAGCGTCACTTCCTGTACATGTGCGCGACTGTAAGCGCGTATCCAAGTCTAATAGGGAGCAGAGCAGCTGCACCTGATAACCGAAATCCTTCCTGGAAAAGAAGAGGTGGAATCTGTGGTATAAATTCTGCGCAGTCGCAATGGTCTTTCGAGGGCTTTTATTGAGGGAAAGGATTGGTTGGGTTTTGTGTCGACTAGGAGCCAACGTCGAATGGGAACACTCACAATCCGATTTTGGCTCCAACGGACTCTATGAAACCACATGCCTGTTGCCTCGCCTTTTCCTCTTGGGACGTGGACAGCTTTCCCCGTTGCTTCTCTGAGAGTCTGACGACGTCATATGGAGGAAAGTACGGTCGGTGATATTGGGTGTATGTTAATGACTGAGTCGCAGGTCCAGGATAGGATGAGACCATTGCCATCGTCGTTGAGAGTCAGGTTCCCGATTCACGTGATGCTATTGGAGCGCGTTGTCGCGTGTGGTGTTCGGGTTAATCTCAATCTCATGGATACCGTTGATACCAACCCTCCTTCAGGCCCTTCCACGACTATCTTTCTCCAAGATGCCTGCCTTCAACATAAGTACATCAGGACCAAAGACTCGTCCCACATCGTTGAACGCCCCGAGCGACTGCGAGCCGTGAAGATCGGGCTCTCCGCGGCCATATCGCGCCTAGAAGAATCCCTTCCCGTCGTGACCAGTGCCTCTACCACTACCACTACACGTGCAGAGGACTCGGAAGCCGACCCGCTCGTTGACGCTTTTGAAAATCTGCGACTCGAACGACAGGACTCGGTGAAGCTTCCTCTGGCAAAACGACTTCCCGTTCAGGTAGTGCGGAGCTCTGCCAAGGTTGATATCCTCAATCATCCTGCTGTGAAGTACGTACACGGAGATGTTGACGGGGATGTCTATCCCGAGAAACTTGTCGAGTGGGCTCGTCAGAGTGCCGAAAAGATATCAAATGGCCAGTGCGAAATTCCAGAGGGACTTCCTCAGGGCGACATGTACAGTAAAGTCTAACTCCTCCAGCTTTGGTCGACAGGGCTCATTCTTATTGTAAATTGATTTATAGTGTGCCCGACATCACTGGACGCGATTCAAAGTGCTCTCGGTACAGTATGTGAAGCAGTTGACTCCATCATGGGATCACCTGTCCCTGGCTCTCCCGAACCCCCGCGGAGGGCATTCGTTGCTATTCGGCCACCTGGCCATCACTGCGGAGAAGACACTCCTTGTGGCTTTTGTTTCGTTAATAATGTCGCGGTCGGAGCTGCACACGGTGGGCAGGGGATCTGATAGAAGGTCAAGGTCGGAAAATGACGTCTCCTGCAGCGCATTTAAAACACGGGATTAGGCGTGTCGTGATACTTGACATTGATCTTCATCACGGTATGTGGTAATTACTGTCGGACTATTCATCCTAGGCATATTTGTCAACAGGCAACGGAACACAGTCTATCGCCTGGCAGATCAACGAGGAAGCATACCAAGCCAGATTAGCTGCTGAAGAAGGGGCTTCACCTAAGCCCGGTCTTCATGTTTACTATGGCTCTGTGCATGACATACTGTCATTCCCGTGCGAGGTGAACAAACACTGGTTTGGTGATCTCAGTGCAGTAATTGATCACTTTTTGTAGGATGGGAAGCCAGATACGGTTCAAGCGGCATCTGTCTCGATCCATGGTCCTCATGGCCAGTACATCGAGAACGTCCATCTCGAGCCATATGAGTCTGAAGAACAGTTTTGGAATGTACATTACCGCCAGGCTTACAGTAAGCTTCTCAGCAAGGCCGAGGACTTCGTGAAGAGCACGGGTGGCGTATTAGACGATACATTAGTATTCGTTAGGTATGTTCGTTTCGGGCCGTTCATTACCCCAGATTCTGACGTCAAGGTTGCTGCTCAGCGCTGGATTTGATGCCTCGGAGCATGAAGCACCGTCAATGTCACGGCACAACCGGAAAGTCCCAACCTCGTTTTTCTATCGTTTCACGCAAGATGTCTGTGCATTTGCCAATGAGTGGGCCCAAGGTCGAATCGTGAGCGTGCTCGAAGGTGGCTACAGTGACAAAGCGCTGCTCAGCGGAGCGATGGCACACCTCACTGGCTTGGTGGATGGGGCAAGAATCTTCGAGAAAGGGGATACCGATCACTCGAGGGAGAACTGGTGGTCCCCCGAAAACGTTCAAATGGTACGAGTCCTCAGCTATGGAGATGAAGGGAAACTTGGAAAGACTGATACACGGTGAAATAGCTCGAGAACCTAGCAAAGAAACGTCGCGGCGGACCACGGTCTTCACTCGATGCGACAGACGCGAAACGTCCATCATGGTTCGATCGCACATCAGCTCTACTCGCCGTGCTCGATCCGCACGGCCTGGAACCATCATCGAGTCGTAACACCTTCATCCCGTCTAGTTCCATGACACTACGGACACGCAAACCGGCTAGCATCCAGGGAACGTCGTCGTCGACTACTACCCACGCAACATCGCCAGATCGGAAGAAGGCAGTTCATCAAGGCGAGGTTGCTGCCGATGCTACCGGTGCTGATGCCTCATCAGCTTCGTCACCAGAGTCAACCCCCGAAATTTCGCCCCCTGCGGCCGTCGCGAAGAAGCTCCCGCGTGTGATCCTGAAAGTTGGTCCACGGTCTGAGACTTGACGCTGGCCGGATACCTCGTCTTTGGCACACTGGATTACCTCGAAGTAGACGCGAAGCTGTGTAATATGTAGGTAGGACTGTTGTCTGGTGTACTCATGCCCCGCAGTAGGCTGACTACCCAACCGAAGCGTCATCTTATAACCCCAGAAGAAGCCTTCCTAATTGCTCAAGTGAAAAATGAAGTGGAAATTAGTACTGTACGAAATACCCTGTCGTTGTTATAGCAGCTGTAAACCAATTAGGAGGTATAGTTGTTGTTGTATGATACTGGGAGGTAGTACAGTGCACTAATGTTTGATAAACACTAGCGACGAACCGTGCACCGCACGTCCAGTGGTTGCCGATTATGGAAGGAGGTCATCGATCGTGCTGATCAATTGGAAACAAATTCGATCAATTCACCTGATCCTTCTTGATCTTATACCACCACCACCCCACAGAGATGGGTAAGGGCAGACCTAACAGGGACGCATCCAAGGACGTCGGTCTGTCGGTCTTCGACATCCTAAACAAATTCCGTCGTTGTTGGTTCCTCTCAAGGACCAACCTCTTGCAGAATGTCATCTCAGCCCAAAAGACTGAGGACGGAGACATTTCTTGTGTCGAGTTCACTCCCCAGTACCACTCCCACCTGGTCAAGTGTGCTGTCGCCCTTGTACCTCGCCCTGTACCCAGGGTGAAAAAGGTGCTGCTGGTATATATCTTGGAGCTCCTTAACAGGAAAGACAACCAGGTCTTCTTTGATCTCCAGAAGGGTGGCTGCAAGGCCAATAAAGCCCAGAAGGAAAAGAGGCGTCCTGCACGGAAGCAGAGCCATGCTGCCAAGCGAGAAAGGGCACGGAAGGCTGCGAAAGTGGCCAAACGACCCCCTCGTGAGCAGCAATGTGGGGCATGCGGATGTAAGTTCAAATCCCGCAAAACCGCCAGGAAGCACAAATGCCCCAAGTCCAAAGTGGCTTGCACATAGGAGGAAGCCGCTGCGGGGAAGGCGTCACATCCCCTGCCCCCAGCAAACATGGACAAGCCACCTGCCCCATCCACTACCCCTGCACCCACTGCCCCAACACACAGCATTGCCCCACCTGCGGTAACCGGAGACTCGCAGGACCAAAGGCCCCAAGGCGTCTACACTTTTGTACACAAGGAAATTGGAAGGACTTCGCGAATCCGAGATAGTGACCTTGGATACCTGGCCAGCTTTAGAGCAAGCGGTCTATGGACAGACTGCGGCTGGGCACCTCATCCCACCTAGCTTATGCTGATACAGTTCTGTCTCTACTATACAACGGCTTGTTATGATAAGGTTTATCAGGCTAATGATGGGCTTCTCACCCTGAAGCTGGATCTCAATGTCGAAGAGGGCTGCCATAGCCGCACGCCTACATGACCGCCCCACACTACGTTAAAACGCTGCCCATGGGCCGGCTCCGCCGCCCCCACACACATACCACAAACGCATAAGCACAATACGTAGACCTACGTGACCGCCTCTGTACCACTTTGTATGCGCCGCGGGATATAAAATCGGATTCAAAAAATAAAAATGCCAGTGACAACCAAGGAGAACGCAGAGTTGCTCGATCGAAGCAATCAGAACTCTGGGTTGGGGGGCCAATCGGAAGGCGAAAGATGAAAGACGACCACCTTGGCTTATAATAGAGAGGATGTGAGGAGTCACTGACACTGGCGCGACTTGGCTAACAAGGTAACCAGCTCGACTAGATTTATTGCATCTGAGATAAAGGTAGAGTGCCATGCTCGTATGCCCAGAAAGGTGTCGATAGTATCAAGCTCGTCACAGAAGAATCCCATCGCACCCATAGTCCCTAAGTGTGCGGTGAGAGACTTTATGCTGGATAAACACTCTCCCCAAGCCATGGAACCTGTGCTGCACATATTTTATTGATGGACGTAGCTCAGGGGACAAATGGCATGCATGCATGCAGGAATTCATCTTGGATTAACCACTGGTAGGTATGAAAGAAGGGTAACACGATCAGGTATGATTCATGTTTGGCACGCTTGATGTTTCGGCGTGGTGGAAAGGTGTCCGAGATATGATATCTAAGCATAAAGAGTGCGGCTCAAAAGAAAACAGTCTCTCCAAGTCCAGGAACAAGAAAATCATCTGCTCCAAGCCCCACCTTCTCGCGTTCTTTTCTGAGAAGCTCCGGGGGCTCAAGTACGGGCTCTGCAGTCAGGACCCATGTCCTAGATACGTATATACGCGCATTTTAGCCTGAATCCAAGTAAGGGAACAATTGGATGAGGCTTAGAAAGCAGTACATTCGCTACAGGGTACGAAATATGTCCTTCCGGAGAAGAAGGAAAGTTAATCAACAGACAGGAACTTACAACTTTACCTTGCGAAACTGCCCTCCTCCAACTCGATTTCGCGGCGTTCCTGCGTGAGCGAACACGGGTGGCATAGCCATGCGATGAGGCCATCGGCAAAAACGGCCCCACGAATAGCATAGCGCTCACGGATTTCGCCGCGAGTGATCGCCTGATCAGCGGGCGGGGGAAAGGGGGTATGTGTCAGTGAGTCTGAATTGATGGTATCTCATCATCAAACATCACAGACATACATGCAGGATCCAAGCGTATCCAGGCATCAGTGCGGCATAAATAAAGCACTGGCAGTGGCATCTTTCACCGCCATCGGGCAAAGGGACACCCTGCTGGTGTAAATTGCGCAGGCGCTGTTTGTTCTTGCTATAGAAGACACAGGGGCACCAGGTAGCCCAGCAACCTGCGGTCGAATGGGGGGAGTAAGTTAGTCAATATATGAGAAGCGTGTTGACCAGTTCTAGTACGTACAGAGGCTACACCTGGCGAAGCAGTCGAATAAGCCAAAGCTCCATTCACGCTTCCCATCAGCTCCAATCTGGCGATTGTTGACATTCCTGTTTCCATCTCCTGCCATCTGGGCGGTAGCCTGTAACACATAAACTGCTATCTGGGGGGTAGCCTGAGGCTGGCTACTGATGGGTTTCTTGTCATCTACCATGGCGAAAAGAACGCGAGGATTGGTGTTTCGTAGAAGGAATGCAATGGTTACCCCCTAGATTACGTCCTTTTATGCAATCTCTGGAAATTTCGCCCGCCCAACATCGGCGCCCGGCGCACTTTCATATATCATAAATGTGATGGTCAGAGATGGCAACGAGGCATAGTCATACAGTAGTCTCACCGAAGTAGCGTCACTGCTTCACACATACGTACAGCATAGACGGTCCAGAGACCTAGATTGAATTGAGATTGAAAAGACTGGCGGACCTACGCGGACTATACAAAAGCTACCCACACTAACGAGTGGACTGCCATCTGTAAGTTAATAACAGAATTCACGAAATTTTACGAAATCCAGGTATCTCACGGCACTTCACTTCACTGTCGCTCTAGAAACTGTGCTCCTCTAACTCAATTTCCCGGTCCTGCGTGAGAGCACACGGACGGCACCAAACCACCTTGCAGCAGTCGCCTACCGCGCCTCCACGAATGCCATAGCGATCGCGAATCTCCCTTGGCTTATATAATAGAGAGGATAGAGAGGATGTGAGAAGTCACTGACACTGGCGCGACTTGGCTAACAAGGTAACCAGCTCGACTAGATTTGTTGCAGCTGAGATAAAGGTAGAATGCCATGCTCGTATGCACAGAAAGGTGTCGATAGCATCAAGCTCGTCACAGAAGAATCCCATCGCACCCATAGTCCCTAAGTGTGCGATGAGAGACTTTATGCTGGATAAACACTCTCCCCAAGCCATGGAACGTGTACTGCACATATTTTATTGATGGACGTAGCTCAGGGGACAAATGGCATGCATGCATGCAGGAATTCATCTTGGATTAACCACTGGTAGGTATGAAAGAGGGGTAACACGATCAGGTATGATTCATGTTTGACACGCTTGATGTTTCGGCGTGGTGGAAAGGTGTCCGAGATATGATATCTAAGCATAATGAGTGTGGCTCAGAAGAAAACAGTCTCTCCAAGTCCAGGAACAAGAAAATCATCTGTTCCAAGGCCCACCTTCTCGCATTCTTTTCTGAGAAGCTCCGGGGGCTCAAGTACGGGCTCTGCAGTCAGGACCCATGTCCTAGATACGTATATACGCGCATTTTAGCCTGAACCCGAGTAAGGGAACAATTGGATGAGGCTTACCCCCAATGCATGGCAAGCGCTTTCTTGGCCCTCACATCCTTGAACATTCGTACGGCATCTGCAGGGGATGAATGCAAATTTGACCACATAGAGCGCGGACGATAGGCACTACACAACATCAATCAATTAGTTGATTAAAAAATAGAGAGAGCGAAACAAATCTGTCATCCCGTACCCGATGGGCAATAATGCGACGTCGACGCCGCCAAAGCGCTCTCCAATTTCGGCAAACGCAGGGCATACAGGGACTTTGTCCTCGTCTTCACCGTCATGGACTGTACGATATCCCGTGTCGCCGGCAAAATATAGTTTCTTGTGCGAGCGGAGGTCATCCACAACCCATCCCCCCCAAAGTGCGTGCCATCTGTCTAATCCTGTGCGGCCTGAGACATGCTGCGAAGGCGTGTAGGATAAGCGCACTTCCGCGTCCACGGCAGGTCCCCCGTCGGCATTGGAAGGAAGGGAGACGCGCAAAAGACGCTCGTCCCACCAGTCGAGTTCATGGAGGCGAGAGAAGGGTGTATTAAGCGTGCTGGAAAGGTAGGCCGCATTGTTCAGCCCGACGAATATATGGGGAGAGGATGAAGGGTTGGCAAGCAGTCCGCGGAGAGTCGGTACGTCGGTGCTAGTCAATGCGTCAGATTATCCTGTGGCAGATAGATAAACCGAAGGAAATGTATGCACTGGTCGTAATGATCATGCTAATAAGAGGCATCTGAGTCATCATGCGGAATCTAGAAAAAACTATCGGAACGAGGAACGTACCGAAAGCACAATAGCATCAACAGCGGGTATGTCTTCAACTTTGCAAGGCGGATCTAATGTACGTGTGAGGGTGACCGTGCCAAGTGACACGTGAGATCGTCCGCGAGCATATGGTGTGAGTTACCTTACCGGTAAAACGTGCAGGTCCTAGGAAGCTGAACGGAGAACACCGTTTAGAAAATACAGGGTCAAAGATGATACGGACGCCGCGTGCTGCACCAGGGGGAGTGGGCAGTTCAACGAAGTAGCCAGCATGACTGTCAACACATAACCGTGACTCTTAGGTATCATTAGAGTCGAGGACCATTTCCACTGGGGACATACCCTAGCCAAGTGGCTTTTGCACTACTCTCGTTTCCACGCTGCGCACCCCAAGTCGGGGTTTGTGTGGGTATCAACGACTTGATGTTCTTTGGGATGTGAGGGCTCCGCAACCCCATTCCGACGAAGCACTAGATGGCGTGATAGAGATATATAACTCGCAGGTGACACCAAGGAAGCAACGCACGGAAATCCATTGGAGGGTCGATTGGAACCTATGTAGAGAGGCCACGACAGTGAATCAGAGTAATGGAGTGCATGAAGTCGTGTTCTACCTGAAGGATGACCAGGGATTCTGGAACAAGGTCTTGCTATCGTTTAAATGGTGACTGGGACGGGCGCCATCTACGCCACTGGGTGGAAATCTTCTCGGGGGATCCGTAACTTCGACCTGTGGTGGAGGCGACATGATACAGTGCTTGATGGTGTGTAGACCGCGCTGCGCACGGTAAGGCGGCAGTCGGAAGGCGATTTATATCATCTCGGCTTGGATGACTTTGACGCCCGATCCTTTATGGGCAACAGTAAAGAATCACCTACAGCACCGGGCTTCCGAATTTGAAATTAGACACTTGACAATCGTCAACTTATAGCTAGTCGAATTATCACATAGTGGTAGCATTTCGTTGCCCACTCGCACAGGTGGCATTTCCATCGGAAAATTTCCACGTCATCAAAACTCTTCGCCATCAATTTACAAAGCAATACAAGGCAAAGTGCACATAGAACCCTACCCTGACCAGCGTACGTACATGATGGTTATAGCCTAGAAGAAGACGGTCTCTCCGAGCGCAGGAACACGGAAGTCATCTGGGCCAAGCGCCGCCTTCTCGCACTCTTCCCTCAGCAACGCGGGAGGTTCGAGTACTGGTTCTGTAGTGAGGATCCACGTCCTTCGGCCAAAAAATTCAGCCGAAGATAGAGTAAGATACAGAGCAGCGTAACCTACCCCCAATGCATGGCAAGTGCTTTTTGGGCCTTCACGTCCCGGAATATGCGTACTGCATCTGCAGGTGAGGCATGCACGGCGGACATGGCATCACGTGGAGAGTATGCACTGAAACACCAGTTAGGGTAAGCCCATGAACGATACAGAGGGTGCTTTTAGATGAGTTGGAATACGCACCCAATGGGCAGCAACGCCATGTCGAAGCCTCCAAAACGCTCCCCTACCTCGGCGAACGCAGGGCAAACGGGGACCTTGGCTTCATCTTCTCCGTTACGTACGGTACGGTACGCGGTGTCACCAGCAAAATACAAATTTTTATGTGAGTGGAGATCATCCACAACCCACGATCCCCAGAGTGCATGAAATCGGTCAAACATCGAGCGACCCGTGAAATGCTGCGAGGGCGTGCAGGACAGTCGCACTTCCGCGTTCATGGCGGGGCTGTCGGTGCTAGACGGGAGGGGAACTCGCAAAAGACGCTCTTCCCACCAATCGAGCTCGTGGAAGCGCGAGAGGGGGGTGGAGAGGGCGCCAGAAAGGGATTTCGCGTTATTCAGAGGGACGAATACATGGGGAGAGGATGACGGTCTGGTGAGCAATGAACGAAGTGTCGGTATGTCGGTACTAATTGGAATTTTATCAATGGTTTGTCAGAATGACGAAGAGATCATATATACTGATCATAGTGATTGTGCTGGTGGGAACGTCAGCGACGATAACTCGTGTAAAAGAGTCGGATTTACCGAAAGGACAATGGCATCGACTGCAGGGACTTCTTCGATTTTGCAAGGAGGATCTGGGGAAGAGATTGCATGGTACAATGAGGAATGCGGGCACGCTGAGCGACGCTCATACCAATGTAACGTGCAGGTCCTATCCACCGAAACGGTGAACAGCGCTTCGAAAATACGGGATCAAATATGATACGGACTCCGCGTGCTGCGCCAGGTGGTGTGGGGAGCTCTACGAGGTAGCACGCATGGCTATAAAGATATAGCCAGCAACGTAAACATCGGCATCAGGGCCTCAAGTACTTAGCATACCCTAACCAAGTAGCCTTCGCACGGGCTTCATTCCCAGGCTCCACACCCCATGTAGGAGTCTGTTTCGGGATCAAAGATTCGACATTCTTCGGTAGGCGAGGGGGTCGAAAGGTTGTCTCAAGAATGAACTGGATGGACCCCGAGAAGTTAAGAGTTTCACTAAACGTTCGGTGTCTCGAGCAAAGTCACGCACGGGCAGCAATTGGAAAAAGGTCTGGCGTCTACAGAGATTAAGGAGAGTGGAGTACGGACTTGAGGGAAAAAAAAACTAACCTGAACGACGGCCAAGGGTTCGCAAACTTGGTCATCCTATCATTCATGTGGTGACTAGGACGGAGGCCAGCTACGTAGCCAGACGGGAACCTCCTTGGAGGCTCCGTTACCTCAATAGCCGATACCAAAGACATGGGGACGAGGAGAGTGCAGGATGTCGTCCGTTCATTTATCAGCTCGGTCGGAAGTTAGTCAGTCAACGATCGAGCTCCACCGCGCGTCGCCCGGCCAGTGGCGGCAGGTGGCGGCCACTCGGATCCATGACATGGACGACACATTAGAACAGCCAAGACACTCTCCAAATCTCAATACTAGAGACGAGGATTGCGAGCAAGACTCTTCCGGTGATGAAGACGGTGGGCTTGATTGGACTAAACTCCCGTACGTTCACTTCCCACTTAATTGAGTTGTACCATGATCGCCTTCGACTTGTAGTACGGGCAGTGGTGCCACACGTCCAGCCATCCCAAAGCGTGGTGAAAAAGACTTTGAGCCTGCACATAGCGGTGGATCTGATCTACAACGCCACAACCTCGAGAGGGCGCGTTCGGCCATGTTTGACGTACTAAGATCTACCCGTACTATATCGAGGTGCGTCCGTCTGTCTACACCCAAATATGCCCTTTACCCAGTCCCCACGTGCACAGCAAGTCCGTCAGCTATGCAGTCTGGCACCCAAATCTTGCCCGCGCGCATGTAACCGTTGCTCGAGG
>WNFI01479488.1_pt1 | contig 12916 bp, 13 predicted proteins | sample 5400471 | NCBI WGS metagenome assembly WNFI01 (sample SAMN13153348, study PRJNA577476) | soil metagenome | isolation source: 100 cm saprolite on Douglas fir-dominated hillslope | place: USA:California | collected 2013-09-17
TGACTTTCTACCAATCTGGCTTTGATAACAACGATACGACGACCATCCTCCAAGTGGTGCAGAATCCTAGTTGGCTGATACCGTATGTCTCTTGTGCCCTCATCACTTTGGGTATGGTCATTCAATTTGGAATGCATCTAACCAGTTTGGTTAAACGCCGCGTGATTTCATGAAAAAGTCTATTCCGTGGCTCATTAGTCTGGTGCTTGTGATCTGGGTAATTTCGAAGATGATTCCCCACCGGCAGGCGCCCGGGTTTGATATCGACGGTTTTAGCCGACTTCCGGTTCTGGTCGGCGGCCGAGTAATGCCAATGGATACTTTGGCCCGCATGTCGCTTTCAATGATGAATCACCACGGAACCTTCACGGTTGAAGGCAAAGTAGAGCCCGCCAGTCGATGGCTGCTGGATGTTTTCATGAAGCCGCAGCGTGCGGATGCCGCAAAGGTCTTTGAAGTGACTAATCCGGATATTCTAGGCCTCTTCGGCCGGCAGGAAGCCAATGGGAAACCCGTTTCCTATTCGTATAACGACTGCCAGCCATTCCTCAGCGAGATTGGTAAACAAGCCGGACTAGCGACGCAAACGGAGGCTCAAACCAGGAATGCATTCCAGCGCGGGATTCTCAAACTCCGGGACGCTTTGCGGATCTACCTTCTCTTGAAGAACAGTATTCAGGCAGAGGACTCACCTGATTTCGCAAGAGAACTGCAAGCTTTCGATCAGGTGCTGCAACCGGGTATGCAAGCCATAGCTCCGAGACGCTTTGCGGATCTACCTGCTGTTGAAGAACAGTATTCAGGCAGAGGACTCACCCGATTTCGCAAAAGAATTGCAGGCTTTCGATCAGGTGCTGCAACCAGGTATGCAAGCCATTCGGGATCGAGAGGCAAACCAGCCTTTTAACAAACAGGATTTCTTCCGTATCCTCTGGTTCACCAAACGCTACCAAATCCTCAGTCAGGCTAGATATGCGTACGCTGTTCCGAATGCGAATGGTAAGACTGACTCCGACCGGTGGTGGCATATGTCCGACGCACTTTTTAATGCGGTCGCCACGGGGAAAGTGGGGTATCCAGCTATCATGTATGGAGATCTGATCTCCGCTTACCGCAGCGATAATGTGGCCGGATTCAACCGGATCATCCAAGAGTATAATCAATACCTTGACAGAACGATTCCGGACCAATTGTCGCGACCTCGGCTCGAGTACTTGTTTAACCGGGCGCAACCATTCCTTCAGGCGATGGTTCTATACGTCATCGTCCTGATATTCGCCCTATTCTCGTGGTTGAAGTGGCCGAAAACACTGGGAAAGACTGCCGTTATTCTGCTCGTTTGCGCGCGGAATTGGGAGTGTGTGCGCTTCGACCATCGGTTTTGTCACCCTATTGATCGCCCATAATTTGCAGTTGGATGGTGATTCACTGGAAATGCTTCGAGCCGTGTTAGACACCAACGTATGGTTAGCGACTCATGTGGTCATGGTAACTCTCGGTTACTCATCGGTCGCGCTGGCCGGTTTTCTGGGTATTATCTATATCTTACGCGGCCTTTTCACCACCTCGTTCAACGAAACGACAGCGAGTTCACTCGGCCGAATGATCTACGGTGTAACTTGCTTTGCTACGTTATTTAGCTTCGTGGGGACGATCCTCGGAGGAATTTGGGCCGATCAATCTTGGGGCCGGTTCTGGGGATGGGACCCGAAAGAGAATGGAGCACTTCTTATCGTGTTGTGGAACGCCATAATTCTTCACGCTCGTTGGGGCGGCTTAGTTCGCGAGCGCGGCCTGGCTGTTATGAGTGTGTTCGGCAATATCGTCGTCAGCTTATCCTGGTTTGGAGTTAACATGCTTGGCGTCGGTCTGCACTCCTATGGCTTTATGGATCGGGCGTTCGGTACGTTAATGACGTTTATCGCAAGTCAATTGGTTGTGATGGCGCTAGGAATGCTGCCGCTGAAATGTTGGCGGGGGATTCAAGTCCGGGGGAAACAAGTTTCCGCGGACCAGACGGATCCGTTGGTAGCGCGTAGCGCAGCGGCGAAGCAAGGATAGGTAATCGGCTCCTCACCTACCTTCCGTCGACGATTTCTCCTAGCTGTCCTTACCGGTGTGCTAAATAATTTGTCGGGTTAACCAGAATTTTGGCCGGCTTCTCCTTGCAAATAGCGGCACCCTGATGCAGATTGTAACCTACTTGCAGCGATTTCTTTCCCCCTGCCGCGGGGGCCCGCGAAAGAAAGGCCACGACAATGCCTATTATCTGGATTCGGCGACGGAAAATCCAGAGCTGGAGCTCATGGATCCTGGTTCTATTGATAGGCTTTGGGTATCTCGAATCGGCCCGTGCAGGCTCTGCCTCGGATGCGTTTGCCGACAGTCTCGATCCGACTTCCGGCCAAAACCCGAATTTACTAGCCGGCATTGGAGATTATTTTACTGATTGGTTTAAGCGGGTTGATGAGACTCAGGCAGTGCGACCGAATTTTATGGTGCCAGTGTTTACCGTCTCACCGTTGCTGACGGAATTGTATCGATACGATCAGTATTGGGAGCATCTTTCGAATGGTGGCGGAAATATAAAGGTCTTTGATGCTGGGAAACGGTTATTCCTGATTCCGGCAAAGACGATCGAGGTGGATTTTGACATTCCGCCTTATGAAGAACGAAGCGGGAAAAATCCGGCGCAGGGTTTCGGCGATTACCCGTTTCTCTTGATCAAGAATCGCTTTCTTTCTGCTAACGCGGAAAACGGGAACTATATCTTGAGCGGCTTCCTGGCCTTTAGCGCCCCAACCGGATCCAATGCATTTAGTACTAAGAACTTCGCCATAACGCCAAGTATCGCCGGCGGAAAAGGGTGGGTGACTTCGACGTGATGTCGACTTTCGGTAGTACTTTCCCGACTGGAGATGTTCATAAACTGGGCACGCCGCTTCTGACCAACGTCACATTGCAATATCACGTGCCCAAAACTATATTATGGCCCGAAGTCGAAGTGAATTACACCTATTGGCCAAACGGACCCTTCAGAGGGAAGAACCAAGTCTTCCTACTACCTGGACTCAACATTGGACATATCCGACTGTACGGGCGAGTAACACTGAACGTGGCAATGGGCTACCAATTCGCCGTCAGCCACGCTTACCCACAATACGAGAACAACTGGATCCTGTCCGCACGCATCAATTTTTGAGTGCCCCAGGGTTAAATTAAAAGCGGGTTAAATTAAAAGGCTGGGATGAGTCCTCTCGCGCCTTCGGGCAGAAGCCCTGCCGGTTCTTATGTTGACCTGCACGCGCGGTCGCGGGACTAGGAAAGACGCCAAATCCTCACTGCTCTTTTAGCTGCCTTGGAGTCTTCGAACTCGGCACCTAGCTAGCATGGTCGCAGCAGTGTGTGCCCGCTGGGAAAACTGTACCCGCTCAAGAGTGTTATGGTATGTTTGTCTTGTGTAATGAAACAGCACAGGCTTTGTAGGCAGGCTGTCGTGAGTACGGATCAAAGCTGGGGAAAGTGAGTTCGTTGGCAACTGAATAATGCATCGGGATAAACAGCTGGCCAGCCTGGACTGTGTTGGTGATGAATACCGTCGCGGTCACCTGTCCTCGCCTGGACGCGATAAGCACTTTCTGGTTAGTCTCAATGCCGAGGGGCTCAGCGTCGAGAGGATTCATCTGTACATAAAGATGCTCCGGGTAGAGTTTTTTTAGGATGGCAGATTTTCCAGTGCGCGTCTGTGTGTGCCACTGGGAGGATGCGCCCCGCCCAGTTAGAAGTACGAATGGGTATTCCTTATCAGTAGGTTCCGGAACATCGCGAGGACTCTCAAACAGGAACTTGGCTTTCTTGTCCGGATGATAAAATAACCCATCCTCAAATAAATGCCGCTCGGGCTCAACGGAGACCGCTAACACCTGCGCCGGATCATCCTTCTGCGCAGAAGCGCCGCTAGAAGTATCCAGGAATGGCCACTGAATTCCTCCAGCATCATCGATCATTTGGTAATCACGAATGCCGGTGATTTCACACGGCTGACCACGTGACAGCTCTTTCAGAATCTGAAACACGGATTCTGGTGAAGACCATTTTTCGAACAGTTTCCCGCAGCCCCAGTAGTGGGCGACAAGCTTGAAGATATTGAAATCCGACAAGGCCAGGCCTGGCGCAAGGGAAACCTTTTTGACCAACCCGATTCGTCGCTCGGAGTTAATGAACGTACCAACTTTTTCACCCCATCCTGCAGCCGGCAAAATCAGATGGGCGCGCTGCGCGGTTTCCGTATTAAAATACATATCCTGCACAACGAGGAAATCGAGCTTCTTAACGATCTCGTTGAATTTCGTTTGATTAATCCAGGAGTGTGAGGAGTTGGTCGCAACCACCCAGAGGCCTTTGATCTTGTCATTTGCGATCGCCTCCACAATCTGGTCGTAAGCCAAACTATTCTGATTGGGAATTCTATTAACGTCGATGCCAAGAATTCGGGCGATCTTTGCCCGATCCTCCGCATTCAAGAAATCATGGCCGCCGAGCAGGTTTGATGTATTCGAAAAGAGCCGGGAACCCATCGCGTTACACTGCCCGGTGATCGAATTGGCGCCCGTCCCGGGCCGGCCGATATTGCCGGTCATTAGCGCGAGATTGATGATCGCCTGCGCTGTGCGTGTGGCCTCATGGCCTTGATTCACACCCATCGTCCACCAGGACGAGACGCGGCTCCCGCGATGGATTGTCTTTGCAAATTTTTCCAGCTGTTCTGGGCGAAGTCCGGTCGCATCACTCACTACATCTGCGGTGAACTGCGCGACAAAATCTGCAAACGCCTCAAAGCCGGAGGTATGTCTGTCAATGTAGTCGCGGTCAATCCAACCATTTGCGATGAGCCGGTTTGCCAGGCCGTACAGCAAGATAAGATCGGATTTCGGCCTGATGGCGTAATGCTGGGTCGCGGCCATCGCTGTCTCCGTCTTTCGCGGATCGACCACGATGACTTCGGGCCGGTGCTTATTCTGGCATACGCGCTGCCACATGATCGGGTGTGCGATACAAAGATTCGAACCAACAAAGACAAGCACATCGGATTCCTCGAAATCCTTGTAGGTATAAGGAGGCGCATCAAACCCGAACGATTGTTTGTAAGCTGTAGTGGCGCTTGCCATGCACTGGCGTGTGTTGCCGTCGCCATGCAGGATCCCCATGCCGAACTTTGCCAGGGCGCCCAGGAACGCGAGTTCCTCGGTGCAGATCTGGCCGGTGCCGAGCCACGCAATCGCTTCGTTGCCGTATTTCTCCTGGATGGCTTTGAAGCGCAGCGTGAAGTTCTGCAGCGCCGTGTGCCAGTCGACCGGTTCGAGGTGACCACCCGCAGTGCGCAGGTAAGGTGTCGTTGCGCGGTCAGGCGAACGTAGCGGTGTGAGTGCTTCCCATCCTTTTGGGCAAGCCATTCCGAGGTTAACAGGATAATTAGTGGCCGGACTCAGATTGATTGCCTGGCCGTCTTTGAGATGAATCGTGAGACTGCAGCCCGTTGCGCAAAAGCCGCACACCATGTTCGTAGCGTCGTCAGGATCGAGGCGCGCGGGCACTTTCCCGAGGCCGAACTTGCCGGGCTGCAATACCAGATCCTGCGTTAGCTCTCCGTCCCATTTGCGGACAAACGAGTCGGCTTTTTTGACAAGCGGATGTTGTAACAATTTCGCGATGGCCTTCTTCACGACGCAATCCCCCCCGGCATCTTGGGGGGAATCACTGCCCGAAAAAACAGATAGCGCTCGAGCAGTTCGCCGAGGAGCGAAATAGGGAGGATTCCAGTCGCGACGACCGTTGGGACTAGGCCGAATAACACGAGGGCCGGGAGCATAATGCCACCGAGCGCGCCGCAAACGAATCGGAACCTGGTCGCCCATCTCAGTACGTCTGACATCAGGAGAACGGTGCGTTTCATGTCTGTCGACTCGCGATCGTTCAAGTGGGCGAATACTTTCAGCTCCCAGAACAATTTTGCCATCGTCGCGACGACCAGAAATCCGCACAGAAGAACAACAATCTGGCGAAAGGCCGGCGACGCTGCGGTACGTGGCGCTAACACCGATTGCAGCGTCATGGTAAACAGGATTGTTGCGGGACCCAGCAGCAGGGTTGTTCCAGTAAACTTCGGCGCCGTGAACGTCATTCGCCAAAACGTCCGCCGCGTGTCTCCATAAATCATCATCGAGCAAAACACTCCGGCCAACCCGGTAACTGCCACACCTATTCCGAACGCGTCCTGCAAGGGCGAAGAGGACAATTCCCGCCAAAACGGGATGTTCACAAAACGGCTCAAGGTGGGCAACCAGAACGAGCCAGCGTAAATCAGGGCGAGAATTGCATAGAGGCCAAAAACAATGATCTCCCGGCTCAGCCATGACGTTTTGAGCCCGATGAAGGCGCGCCACGCGTAAAGCGGTCGTCCGAGGTGCAATGCGCTCGCGCCGAACCCAAGGAAGCCGAGCAGCAGCGCAACCAGCGAGTGCAATGGGGTAAGTTCACGGAAGAGGCTGGAGGGGAAAAACAACCGCAAAATCATTGCTGTGCAAAACGCGCCCACAGAGAGTTGCGTGAGTACGAGCATCACCACAAGCGGCAGATGGGCATGCTCCGGCCTGTTCCTGAAGAAGTCGCCAGGCCGCATATTGCTAGGCAGGGTCTTGCTGGTGCGGTATTGGGTTGTTGGCAACGTATACTCTGGATCGGGCGAGCCGGCCAGGAAGCTGTCTTTCTTCTTCCGCTGAGCCGCGATCTGTTGCTGGTCGACGAGCGTAATGGTGATCGCTTCGTTAGGACAGGACTGCACGCACGCAGGTGCTTCTCCTACAGCAAGCCGGCTCGAGCACATGTCGCACTTGCGGACAATGCCCCGTTTCTTTGAATATTTCGGTACGTCGTAAGGGCACTTCCAAATGCAATATTGGCAACCAATACATTGGTCATCGAGATGGCGCACAATGCCGGTCACCGGGTCTTTGTGGTATGCATTAACCGGACAACCATTCATACATGCCGGATCCAGGCAGTGATGACACGCTGTAGTGATTGTCTGCTGCACGGGCTCAAGGACGGTTCCACCAAAAAGCATACCGACATTGCGCCAGGTCTCGTCGTCGTCGAGCCCGTTCAGATGATGGCAGGCAGTAACACACGCCTGGCAACCTGTGCAGGCGTCAAGATCGACTGCGAACGCATACTGCTCGCCCGCCGCCGGCAACGAGAGTGGAATCAGGTCGCGGTAGTACTTCGCCTGTGCCGGCACCGTGTGGTGTTCGTGCTTCCGGCTGAATATGGCGACTGGAGTTAAAAGTTGCTGCTCGCCTAGCAAATCATCTATTAACATTTTGGCTACTCTTGAACACGGGTTCTATGCTAGATCCGGGCACCTCCCAGCGCGCCCCAAGTGCTGCGCCATCTGGTTTTCACCAGATTGAGACCGGCGATTGCAAGCAGACAGAGAGAGGCGAATATAAGAAGCCCTGACTGGTAGGATCCTGTGATTCCTTCTGAAAATCCAAGCGAGCTCGCGAGATAGAATCCGCCGATGCCTCCCGCTGCGCCAACCAAACCCGTCATTATGCCCACGTCCCTGCGGAAGCGCTGTGGGAGCAGTTGAAAAACGGCGCCGTTGGCCATCCCAAGCGATCCGGAGGCCACTACAAAGAGCGTGAGATTGAGAGCCAGATCGTGGATCAATGCAGCGGCGATCAATGCCACCCCGGCTACCAGATAGAATCGATACAGCGAACGGATGCCGCCAATCTGGTCTGCCGTCGCCCCGCCGACTGGACGAAAAGACGCTCCTACAAACGTGCAAAGGGCTGCGAAATCGCCACCGTCTACCGGTGAGAGACTGAACTCGCTTTTGAAATAAAGGACATACGAACTGGCGAGCCCGACAAACCCTCCAAAGCTGATCATGTAGTAAAAGCAGAACCAAAGTGCATCCGGCTCTTTGAGGAGCGTCAGATAGTCGGAGATCTTCCTCTGCTTCAGCTCGCCTGGCGGTTCTCTGGCGGCCGCCACGTAAAAAACCAAGACCAGAAAAGCCGGGAGCAGGGCGAAACCAAATACGTTTCTCCAACCGAAGGCTTCGGCAAGTCTTGGGGCAAGCAGACTATCCAGTACCACCCCGATATTTCCAGCACCCGCGAGACCCATCGCGAGACCTTGCATGTCGGGCGGATACCAGCGTCCGGCTTGAGGCAAGGCAACCGCGAAGCTTGCACCGGCAAAACCGAGCACGAGGCCCATTAACAGGGCCGCCGGGTAGTTGGGTAGTCCAAAAATCCAGGCGAGCGCCAGCCCAGTTATAACCACGAGCTGCGCCATTATCCCAGCGTTCTTGCCTCCGACACGATCGACCAATAGGCCGAATAAGATCCGCAAGACGGCACCAGCGAGTATTGGTAGCGCAACTATCAGACCCTTTTGTTCGGGCGAAAGATTCAGCGTTTCCCCGATCTGCGCACCCAGGGGACCGAGCACGGTCCAGACCATAAAGCTAAAGTCGAAATACAAAAACGCAGAGAGAAGCGTCGGCCAATGCCCGGTATTTTTCAGTTCAGACAGTCTCATTCCAGCAGCCCTTGTGTCCGGCAGGTGCCCGCTAGCACGTCCCCTGCTCCGTTGGGATCGGCAGGAAGCCCCGGCGCCTCAGAGGTCCGAGGTCGTCGTTCCAGGACTCAACCTGAAAGTACTGAGGGTAGATCGCTAAAACGCGTTGCGCTCCCGAGGACCTCACGAAAGCTTCAGTCTGTAGGACTTGTCCATCAAGGATGTCGGCTGGCCCAGAGACACACACCCCGTAGCCACGTTCAGGATCGGGCACGAACACAGCGGCTCGTCGTGTTTCCCAAATGTTCCCTATCGCCTCGAAAGCTCCGTTTCCCGCATAGTCCGGTAAAAGAAGACACGCTTCACCCTGAATTGCATTCACCGAGATAAAGCCGCATTTTCCACCGCGATGGTTGACGGCGCACTGTCCGTTTCGATCCACGGTGCAAAGGAAAGCCACGCCTTGGTCAGCCAAAAAGTGGACCAATTGCTGAATCAAACGTCCGTGGTTAGCGGACATTGCGAACTCGGCCGTTGCGAACTCTCTCAGACCGCCTGAGGCAAACCTCGCGATGCGATAGGTCGGGTCGATATATTTCGCACAATGAAAAAAAGACTGTGTTACCTCGAGCGCAAGACATCCTGCTGTCTCTTCCCACTTAGCAGTCGCGTGGACGCAAAAGCGTTTGCGAGTCTTGAATTCGATAAATATTATGCCTAGCTGCCACGACCCTGCACCGGGATTACAGAGAGGTAAGTCATCCAAGGTCAGATTCAAAGGTTGAATGATTAGATGATGGTCATCGGGCGCTTTGGCGAATTCACCCAGGCGCCCGTGCAATAAGCGCCCGGAAACCTGAGCGTTAGTATCGACAAATGATATAACGCAGAAGTCCTGGCCTTCTGCGAAATCCTTCATCGCGGGTGAGAGGGAAAACTGCTTTTTCCGATCGAAGGCAGCACCCGATCCATGGGTATTCCAACGGGTGCGTGCCCAGGTTTGGCCGGGGCTAAAATCGTTAATTCGATGTAACTTACTCATATGTTCTACCCTGCGTTCGGGGGGCGGACATGTTTGCTTTCCTCCTGACGAGTCAGTGCACATTAGGCCCATGTGCGGAACGGTTTGTTTCCCAATTAAAGATCCTTTCTGCTTAGCGATTAAGCATAACAAACACTGGAATTCTGAAAGGTCGGATTGTCTTGTCCCAGCTACGAGCTACTTCGGAGAGCCCGGCCGTTGAGCCATCACCCTTGCCGTATGTAAAATTCCGTTTCCTGAGCCGGGACTTACACATTTCACCACTCGACGGTCGATTCTCCTTCACGCCCCGGATGAATAGCACGAATGAGCCGATCGATGCTTAGCTCATATTCGCGTCGCCACCTGACAAATCCGATCCCCTGTGCGATTAGGTAGATCGCCGCAACCAGTGCCAGGAGTGAAATAATCATTTCGGCGACGTGTTTAGGCATCGAAGTTTCAGGCCAGGCAACAAACGCGATAGCCAACGACAGAGTCACACAAAGCCCCGCCACCAGGAGTGCAGCGCTCTGATGAAGGGCGAGCTTGCGCCGGCGCGACCAAAACCAAAGGGCCCGTGCGAGCTCTGAGTCACCAACTTCGAACAAATCCAGTTTCGTTAATTCCGCTAACAGCAGTGGAGGTAATTCTTCGTACTTCCAAACTGGTTCCGAGCTAAGATCCTTCCACATCGCCAAGAGCCTATCCTTTCAAAATTCTACATTCCCATTCAGTGTGTTCTCGCTGGCACCCGCCCGTTCAATGTGCTCCCACCGGTTTCCCAGGCGATTGCGGCGTCGCCTGGGTCGATTAGACCGCCGGTGTCTGGGGTTTCGACAATTCCATAGGTGTCGGGTAGTCAGTGGTTGTTGTCATGAGTAACAATTAAGAAAAAAGACAGTCTGCCGTCTATTGGGCGATAGTTGGCTCCGGCCTTTCAATCTATCGAGGTTTCTGTACAGCGTTTGATGGATCCGAACCCAACGAAAGTCATAGGAACAAAAGGGTGGAACGCGCGTTCCGCCCTTATGGTCTTGCCACCTCTTCGAGACCTAAATTCCGACAAGCGAGGGATCGAGTCAGTATGATTTAACCTCCACGAAAGCAAAAACGCCGACCAGAGCACTTACTCCCACGGCGACAACTTAGAAAGCACCGAACATTATGAAATCAGACAAAAAAGTAAGCCGATCAGGGGCACTGACCGGCTCAAGATACAGACAACAGAAGTTAACAAAAGAGCGTTTGTCTACCGCATCCAGTCTTTCGGGTCTATCGAAGTATTCTACGACAATTCACACGCTCTTACGGCAGTGAATCCCGGACCCATCGATGACCCAAGAACCCAGGAGGTCGCCTAGCCATGGAAATCAAGTGCCATTTCAAGAACTATGTCACCGCACCCAATATGTATGATGATAACTGGGTCGGGTATATCCAAAAAAAGGAAAAGGAGTACGGGAACATCATCAATCAAAAACAGGCAGCTCAGATTCTGAAACAGCTTATCAGCGTTTCCCGGACCGCTAGATTAAAGCACAGGGACGCAAAGCAGGAAGGAGCATCTAACTACCAGCTAGTGAAGATCTGGCGTGGTGTGTTCGTCGTCCGAGATCGTGCAACCGGAATGATCAGGGGTCGAGTAACACCTGCTAAACGGGAGAGCGTAGGACTAGAGCGTGATGGATCCAGGGGCGAGCAGTCTAACGATAGCTTGCGGAGCAGGCACGATTACGCACCGGCAGTTTACCCGAGCGATTTCCTGGAAGGCATAAAACAGAGGGAGATTGCGGCAGGTAACGAATGCACGGACTACCGAGCCAAAGAGATTCTAGAGACGGGAAGAAAGAACGGATAAGTCAAGTTCGACTGGACCACGAAAACGTGGAGAGGTGCGCGAATACCTAAACCCAATAAGAACGACATCAGCTGCTGAAATGCACGCTGATGCTCACAGCCGTACAACGCAAGTACTGGGATTTGTTCAGCGAAATGCCGCCGCTGCGGTTTAACTGGATCGAGCCGGACGCGTGCGAGGTGACTAAATGGACGATCGCTCGTGCTCTGGAGTTAGGCGAAGAGATCGACGCGCCAGAGGCAGTTCGTCGCTACAAAGCAGCCTGGAAATGCTCCCAGATGCCTGCCAAACAGCCGATTCGGAAGCATCCTACGACAGGGATGGTTTGCGGACGAAATTACTACCTACCCGAAATGCTGCGATCTATGCCCCGACTCGTAAAAGGTTCTCGACCGTACCTCGAATGGTTCGAGGCCGAGATGAACGCGGCAGGCGAACCGGATGTTGTTCTAGAAGCCGGAGTGAAACGCGGTGATGTGCTCATGTTAGAGTACGACACTGGAGATCCTTTTGCGGACGATCGGACTCAGCTGGAATATATTGGAGCCGACACGATGGCGACCGAACTCGAAGCTGAGGAAGAGCGCGAACTAGCGGAGGAGAAAAAGCGCGTGGAAGAGGAGCGAAAGCAGCTAACAGAGAAATTCGCCAAAAACGCACCGAAGTTAAGAAATTGGTTCAAGGTGTTAGTCGATCCTGACTCAAATCTCGCGAGAACTATCTGCAAGATGCCGCTGTTTAACAATAACGAGGATAATGCTCCATTAGATGACGAGCCGTTCTGGGGTCCACTATATGGCTAGTTAAACAGAATCTTGCTACAAGCCATTCAGATGGCGCTCCTTACCTTCTTAAGAGCCGGAACGATGCGATAGAGATCATATTCGCGGCTAAAGATTTGGGTTAGTGTGTGTGGTCTGAGGAGTTCCAAGGCAATCACGGCCGGGACTGGAAACCGCTCGAGAAAGCGGCCTAAACACGACAAAGCCCGATCGTCATTTGCAACGGGCGGGCTTATCGTGTGAGTAAGGCTGGGAAATTGTTAGATGAGCAAGGGTAATTGTCGGCTGATCACACTAGTGCAGTGTCCGCGAAATATGAACCGCATTCCGTCGGGCCTGAAGTGGCTTAGACACAGGATCTGGAAGCCACGAATAAGTAATTGAGTTTCGCGGACACTGCACTAGCGTGTTTGCGCTTTCCATACAGGAAAGGGGGTTCCGTCGTTCGGATTCTTGGCTTTGATCCGTCCGTAGATTGCCCTGATGCGTTCGGCATGAGCACCACGCTCTAGGATCTGATTGAATATCTTCGGGTGTTTGCTTCGAAATTCGCTGGGGCTCATTTAGCCTCCTTCGCGTCTGCGGTAATGCCCATGGTTCGCTCTAGCGTGACGCCGAGTTTGAAGATTTCGGCGTAAACTTCGGGGTACTGTTCGAATG